>Ga0074044_10002445_pt1 | contig 16253 bp, 16 predicted proteins | sample BogForMeECP23OM1_FD_94443 | JGI IMG/M metagenome (GOLD analysis project Ga0074044, IMG submission 94443) | Bog forest soil microbial communities from Calvert Island, British Columbia, Canada - Bog Forest MetaG ECP23OM1 | ecosystem: Environmental > Terrestrial > Soil > Wetlands ...
ACACGTGAAGTCGGCGCTACTGTCGCTCACAGACGAAGAAATGCGACTCGCCAAAATAACAATCGATCTACTACGCTCACGATCTCCAGACCTGAAGGCTTCACCAAAACGGAAAGGAGAACCAGGAATACCAGTTTAGAGCAACGAAACCACAAATACGAAGTTCAAATCTAATCTTCTCACAGTAGCTGCCCACTCCGAAAAAATCAGAGTTCAATTAGCCTTTACTCAATTTTTCTTTGAAATTGTATGCCAGCCTATAATTGAGTGTCCCGCTTGAGGAGGGGGGAGTCCACTTTTGTGGGTACGGAATCTAGGAGAGTGTATTAGGGATCAGAGCGAATTTTTCTAGTCCTAGTGTCCACTATTTCGCAGTCGTGGCTGTCAATGATTAACAGCGAACTAGAGTATGTGAAGTCTCATTTCCACGTATAGCCTAAATCTTCAAGTTCCTTAACTTCGGGGGTTGTTATCGCTAAAATTTCCTTGCCCGCCTTGTCCTTCAGTGCTCCTATGTAGATTAGACCCAGCGCTACTCCTGATCCGCTCCACATAATTCTCGTAATCTCGTCTGCATACGGTAAATAGACGATTTTGAAAACCTTCTCGTTAAGTTGGCGCACTTCGTGCCAGAGTCGTTGGGCGTCCTTCTTGCGTTGCGCTTTCAAATCCTCTATCGTGATGTGTTCTGGATTCTGACTCATCAGGAATCGTAATCCTATCGCCGTGAGGTGGTACTTTCGGGATTCATCTCTTATGATTAGATTGTATCGTTGCATTCTCATTATGAACTTCGAAAGAGCCGTATCGGATAACCCGGTTGACTCCCTGATCTGAGAGTAAGCTGAACCCTGTGCAGTTTGGCGAAGCTTTTCGGCTATCCTCGTTTCTCCATCGGTTGGTCGATATTTATCTGGCCCTGTCGGATTCTTGATCGGCAAACATATCCCGAGGTGTAGTTACTACACCGCTGGCTTATTAACTGCATTACTACACCTAAGGTGTAATTTCAGCACCGAAGGATTAGTATGCATGTTCGTAGAAGATGCAGTGAGACGTTCGGCATCAAATGAAACAGGAACGATTCGAAATTGAATAAGAACGATCGAAAAGATCGATCCAGAGTGCGAACACTCCTTGACAAGAAAGAATCCGGTCTCCTAGCTTTAGCGGTGATCGAAACCGGAACAAACAAAAGCTTTCTGATTTTTCAAGCGATCGAATATGGTTTGCGTACTCTTGACCCATGCGACGCGCAAGGTAAGCGGTCCTATCGAACTACTGCTTGGGTTCCTCGAAAATTGAAGAATGGCATGAAAGAATTATCGATTGTTACGGGGTTAACGCAGCAATCCATTCTACGACTATTTCTCTCTGAATACTTGAAGGTCGCTCCATGGAAGCATTCTAGAATAATGCGAGAGTCGGCTTCACATTGAAAGCGAAGTTAAAGAGACGCTCGAATGCTCTAACGACTGATACTGGATCGTTCACCGAAACCAACGCGCTCGAGCATTCGCAAATAAGGGATAAACTGTGCAGGTTTCTGAAGAAAGTGGAAGGATACGAACCTGCCGTCGACGATATTTACATCGATCAAATCGTTGAGAGCATAATCTCTTCGAAAAAAGTCGGAATATTCCTGAAATCTGAAACCGCAACCGAGTTTACTTTCTCAAGAGTTGCAGACGCTCAAGTGAAATTCGCGAAGATCATCAACGACGCTTCCGACCAATTAAGCATCTCGCGACGTGACAGACTCGCCGGTCAAGATCGATCCGAATTGATGACCGAACTCAAGCATGCTCTATTAGAGGCATTAAGAAATGCAGAATCAGATCAATAAGGCATACGTGGAGTTATTCCTCAAATGCCTGACAGATCCCGTCATCTTCTCGAAAACATTTCTGAAATTCCAACCATATCCATACCAGACCGATTTTCTCAACGACAACTCACCACGAATCGTCGCGTGCTGTGGTCGACAGGTTGGAAAAACAACACTGACCGCGATCAAAGGCCTACACTTTGCCCTATCCCACAATTCCGTACGAGTTTTAGTGATAAGCGCGGGTTTGAGACAGAGCATATACCTATTCGATAAAATTCTGGAATTAATGGACAGTTGCGTTCCCGCGAAAATATTGAAGACCTACGGCAGCAGAACGAAGGTTCGCTTCGCAAACGGATCAGAAATCGTAGCACTTCCCTGCGGACGACAGGGATCTACTCTTCGAGGCTTTACTGCGGATATGGTGATCATTGATGAAGCAAACTACGTACCACGCATCGTCATCGAATCCGTCATCAGTCCAATGTTGATCACACATCCAAACGCGAAGAAGATCATGATATCCACACCCTGGATGAAAGATCATCCATTCTACGAAGCATTCACCAAACCTGAGCTGGATTTCACCAAATACACTTGGCCCACCTCAATGAACCCCAAAGTATCAAAGGAAAGTCTCGAACGAGAAAAGATATCGAGCGGAGAATACAACTTCAATCGAGAATACAACGCCATCTTCCTCGACGACCAATTCACCTACTTCACAAGCAGCATAGTCCTCACATGCACAGACGACTATGAAGTCAACCTCGAACCCAAAACTGAAGAAGGACAACGTAACCAATTTTATATCGGCATAGACTTCGGCAAATTCGAAGATCACTCAGCCATCGTGATCCTACAAAAATTTGCTAAGGACAAAATCCGCCTAGTCTACTTGAAAGAATTTCAACTCAAAACCTTGTACAAAGACGTGATCACTTCAGTTAGAAAATTAAACGACACATATCACTTCAACGGCGGATGCTTGGATAAAACCGGACCAGGAGAAGCACCACACGAAGAGATTAGCAGCTTCATGCGCATCGAAGGAGTAACGTTGACAGCGCCGATGAAAGAGGATTTGATGGGGAGGTTGAGGCTCACAATGGAAAATCATCGAATCACGCTACCTCGAGACAAAAATCTCCTCACCCAGATCACCTCTCAACAATGCAAACCATCGAACTCGGGTAACCTACACTTCAGTCATCCATCCGGAACGCACGATGATCTCCTCTGGGCACTCGCCCTAGCAAACAATGCCACACAATCCTCACAACGACCCAACACCATACCACATTTTGCCGTTGGGCGCTGAAATACGTGCACCCGCAGCAGTACCATCCACCCTCAGAAAAGAACTAACGACGATTCAAATGAGCGATGGTTCAAATTCAGTTGCCCGCACCAGCATACCCACACACACACACACACACACACACTGAAACGACGGTTCAATTTCTCATGCCCGCACCAGCATACCCACACACACGAAATTTCATGAATTTAATAAATTCCGAGAGTGTATAATTCTATAATTTCATGAATCTGTTATTTTATGTTTTTATCAATTGATAATTTTTATAATTTGTACTCAAATTGCGAACAATCTTACATGATAATTCATTCAACGTGTAAGTGATCACCCAGGTGAAAATGAAGTACACACGAAACGTGAAAATGAGCTCATTTCACGATATTATTCTTCATTCCATTTTTCAAAAATGAAGCATGTGGGATCACGTGAGCATATTGGATAACGCAATGTGGTTCACGTGGGTATGCTGGTGCGCACACACAAAGGGAAAAAACGGTCACAAAGCTGATCTTGCTTGGAATTTGGAAAGTGATTCCAAGAAGAGAGTGATGTGGAGCTCTTCGTTGAGTTGTGAGGTGTTAAATACCGGCGTCGGCATGTTTGACTTGTCTTCGATTTCTCCTGCGTGAATCTTACTTGAATTTGCCTAACCGTCGTTATGCCAGAGGCTTACTGCTTTTAGCCTTCAGCCTTCTCCTGGTCAGCTTCTCACTGGTTTCCACCGCTGGGTACGCGCTGAGTCTCCCCGCGAAAAACCCGGCGGAGTTCAACCCCGCTGCGCAGGAGCCGCTTCAGAACGCAAACACAGCAACAAGTTCGGCAACGACCACAACCGCAGCCGCCTCAACGACCTCGACCACGACCAATAGCACCACTAGCAGTGTCGCACCCGTCACCCCGCAATTCGCTAACTGGCCTGCGTGGCATGAATACATGTCCAACGTTCCAACGCCGCACGCGGGATGCTCCGTGGCTACTTATCCGAATCACGTTTGGCAACCGACCCAGTGCGGTACCGCGCCCTCAGCGCTGTTACAACCGTCAGCGGGCAACACAGGTGATTGGGCTGTGCAGTCGCAGTCCTCTGGCACGTGTCCGCCCTCGTGCATCGGTAGTTCAACCGGATCGTTTCCATCCGTTAGCGGATTGACGAGCGAATATGACGGGGGAGCAACCGGCTGTAGCCCCGCTGGGTTACAGAATAAAGGCGGCGTTTCCACGTTTTCCTGTGGCGATGGGGGAGCCAACGATTTCTCACTCCAAATCAACTCTCAGAAGGCCTTCATTACCCAATCCAATTACATTCAATCCGCAGGAGGGAGTATATTTAATGCTCAAGGTTGGGAGCAATTTGATTTCACAAATGATCCTAACGGACCTCATGGAGCATCAATATTCATTTCGTACTGGCTAATCAACTATAACGAGAATGGAGTTTGCCCAGGCACTCCGCCTCCGGGCGGAATCTCCTGGAGGGCGGTTGGCCCTAACTGTTTTTCAAATGGTCCTTCTATGTCTGTTCCATCCCAAACAGTTTCAAACTTGGGGGCCCTTGTCTTCACGGCCTCTGCCAATTATGGCAACTCAGGAAACGACGTGGTCACGATTTGTATAGGAAATAAATGTTACAAGGAGGCCATGCCGGATCAGGTCTTGAATCTGTACAAAGTTTGGAACCAGTCTGAGTTCAACATCTTAGGCGTCCAAGGTGGTTCACAGGCGGTTTTCAATTCCGGCACAACGATTACCGTCGAGAACACTTTGAAGGATCAGAGTGGGAAGCAGATTGTACCATCATGCTATGGTGGTGGGACTACGGGGGAATCTAATAATCTCTATTTAGGCGCTTGCGCCGTGAAAGACGACTCCATAGTTTTCCCTGAGAGCAACGGTATTCAGGCGTTGGTGACTGGCGTTGCTTCTGGTTCGGGTTCTGTTAGTCCGAACTGTCCTCTTTGTTTGGAGCCTGCTCATGTTTCGGTCACGGTTAAAGCCACACCCTCCTCCGGGTGGCAATTCTCCAGTTGGTCGACTCAAACGGGGATTTCCTGTATTCTGCTTGCGCAGGGGGGTAATACCAATCCTTGCGGACAACTCAAAGACTTGCCTAAGTCTTTCAATTTTGATATGCCCGGTAATGACGTGAAGTTGGAGGCTACTTTCATTCCGGTCATCACTGTGAGTTATACGATCCATGGCGGAGGCACCCCCCCACAGTACCCACCTTCAACTACGTTGAGGATGGTGTTTCGAAAAGTCTCATCTTGACGACCAAACCTGTTAGTGTGATAGCTGATTTTGGGAGTAGCTGGTCTGTTACCCCGAACCCGCTATCAGGGTCCCTCGGTGAGCGATGGATCGCTACTCAAGCGAGTGGAACGATAGCCGGCCCCAGCACGCTTGTCTTCAACTATCAGCACCAATACTACTTGGGGATAGAAGTGTATCCCTCCGGAACGGGGTCTACTACGCCTAGCAGCAATGGGTGGTATGATCCGGAGCAGAAGGTAACCATCGAAGCCACAGCCAACTACGGCTATCAATTCTTATCGTGGACTGGGACCGGAACAGGTAGCTTTACGGGACCTCCACTTTGTAGTGGGTCCGGCCAACTTAGAGTTTGTAGTAGTTTAGAATCGATCACGATGAATGGGTTGATTACCGAAACAGCAAGCTTCGGAATCATGATGGAAACCATGACTGTGAGTTATGCGATCGTTGGCGGAGGACAATTTTGTTCCGGATCGTCCCCATTTCAAATTTGCACTCCATCAGCACCCACCTTCGACTACGTTGAGGGCGGCGTTTCGAAAAGTCTCATCTTGACGACCAAGCCTGGTAGTGTGAGGGCCGATTTTGGGAGTAGCTGGTCTGTTACCCCGAACCCGCTATCAGGCTCCTATGCAAGTGAGCGATGGATTGCAGCTCAAGCGACCAGTGGAACGATAACTGGCAGCGGCACGCTTGTTTTCAATTATCAGCACCAATACTACTTGACATTTTACGTGAATCCCGGAGGAGCAGGGTCCGTGGTGGTAGGGTCAGAGCTAGGCGCCGGCTGGTATGCTGCGGGGGACACGGTGTCGATTCATGCCACAGCGTACAAGGGCTACACATTCGTAAAATGGATAGGCACCGGGACGGGAAGCTACACCGGACACAGCAGTAATACAACCATTACGATGGATGGGCCGATCACGGAAACTGCGAAATTCCAAAAGACTGATTGATCGCAATTACGCATATTGCACAGTATCAATATTTCCAATCCACAGGCTCAAAGTGAGTGCTTGATGAATCGAATTAAGCGAGTCCCTCTTCTGATTGGATCTGCAACCTCGGTTTGTATGGCAGCCTGAAGTAATCAACGCGACTGTATGCTCATCAAGATTATTGTAATTACAACGAGGATGGCGGCAAGGGGTTTCAGGAACTTGGAGAGAGTCAAGAGTACCGTTAGTTGCTACATGATTAGGCGACTAGTATTACGAAGCGCTATGGGAGCAGAGGATCCCAATGCTTGAATGCATACACATTCAAATCAACACATCCTATGCAGACTATACCATCTACAACGGCAGGAGAGGAGATCCAACCATTGTACATGTTGCCAGTTGAGTAGCTCCAGACCTTCGCGCCGGTCTTAGCATCCAACGCATACAGATCACCCGCGTCTGATCCTACGTAGACTACCCCACCTGAAACAGCAGGAGAAGAATTGACAGAGCCTCCGGTTGTGTAGTTCCAAATCTTGATAAGCGGTGGAACTACCACTTCAGAAGTCACTCCGGTATGATGAATGTTCTGACGAAACATAGGCCAAGGCGTCGACAATGTTTCCAAAGCAAGAGTAAGCGTTGATTATGATATTATGTCTATCGACAACATCGAACACCTCTCTTTCCAATTTGTATTTTCGGTTACCTCACCGGATCTGTTAGTTCTCTGTTTGCTTCAATTCCAATTCTCAAAATCTCACTTCGTTGACTGTTATGGGGCGTACTATTCCGTCTTGGCGAATGGCTGCAGCTGAGGAAACTAAGCGACTGCGAGGGTTTCGTGAAATGCTACGATCAGAAGATAAGGTGATCTTTGATGATTTGATGCGTCAATGCAAACTCTACGCTTCACACGCCAGCACAATGACGTCAGTCGTCAAAGAAGTACCATTGATCATGTCCATGCTGTTCGGACAACACAAACGGCTACTAGAACTGGAACAACAGCTCATGAAACTTGAAGCTAAATGAAGAAGTGTCCGAAATGTAACGGAGACATGTTCCTACGCTACGGAAAACGTGCCTGGGTTTGTTTAGACTGCGATCGTAGATATGCAGAAAAAGAAGTAAGCTAGCATCCGTTTTGGTTCTGAGACATCTTAGGTGTTCGTCTCCGGGCTTCAAATATGTATCCTAGTATACTACACTTGAGCCCGTATGAGCGTACGGAACCTAGTTCTGTCATCCTTACTGATTCTCGGGGTTTGTGTGATACTCCTCCCTAATGTTCGGGCTCAAACAACGACGATTACTAATCTCCAGTACCAGTCGGAAGTGGCGTTGCAGAACGGAATTACAAATCCAATAACGGTCACCTTCACGGTGAATTATGCCGACCTGTCTTCGGGCTATTATGTAGTGTTCGGTATATCGTCCGGTACAACCGAATACGCAACAGGTTCAGCAAGTTCAGCTCCTGATTCGTGCTTATCATTGGCTGGAACAAAATATGATGGCAGGGCAGTCTGCGTGACTCTTCCTTCTTCAATTTCTGGCACCGAAACTGCTACGTTCAGTCTTTACTTCAACACCGCTCAACAGTATTCTCTTGAGGCCCTCGCCGTAATGACGTATAACTCAAATCTTGTCAATGGATCCACCAGCACTTCACCCTTCACCATATCAGTGAATTCGGAGTCTGTTTCAAACACGCAAACGAATAACAACTCTCAAATTTCAACTCAGTCGAATCTGGGGCTTCAAGTTTCATATCATAACGGCCTTCTCTTCCCCAATTCTAACGTGTACCTCGTATTTTGGGGAGATGATTGGAACACTAATCCTCAGATGATCCAACAGATCTACAGCGGATTGCAAACGATACTAAACGCCGGTTACTTTGACGATCTAGACCAATACGGATTCGGCTCTCTAACCCTTCTCGGCTACACAATCAATGATGTTCCGTCTGGCGCCCAAATAATTCCGGACCAAAGCTTCAGAGACTACGCAAATAGCCTCGTCGCTTCTGGAACAATACCCAAGTATTATTCACAAGTAATTTTCGTTCTTCCGCCACGACAAGATGTGTACACTCAATATTATGGCAAGCCGCATGAAAGAACTAATTCCTATGACACCGGCTTCTGGGGCTATCACTTTGTCGAACCACCAACTCCTGCGACGCAGACTCCAACAATTAGTCTTTCAATCATTCAACCATTGGACCCCACGAACACACAGACCGACATTCCGGATTTCTCGCAAACGATGTACGCTCTCATAATGCGCGTTATCACCCATGAAACAGTTGAAGCTATCACCGATCCTTCAGACAACAAAGGATGGTCTGGAAGCACAGCAGAGACTGAGATTGCCGATCAATGCGTTGAGGCAACGTTTAGTGACACATACAATAGTACACTCCAGTTGAACGGCCTTCCCACCATCATGGGGGTCCCTGTCTCATACTATTGGAGCGATAGCGCTGGAACCTGCGTAGCCCCTTCAACTGTTGGTGGACTAAATGGGTTGGAAACTGTGGCGCTGCAAATCTCTGGTCTACCTACCGGCCAATGCACGCAAGTAACATGGACGACCAATCTTCAAACAATCAGCCAATCCGTATGCGAATTCACGCAATGGCAAGTTAGAGGCGCTGTGGGTTCAACAGTCTCCGTGAGTGCCAATCTCACTGCTGGAGATCCATATACGCGATATCAACTCGCATCAAACAGCAATTCTTGGACAATTTCGACACCTGTAAACATTCCAGTAAACTATGTTCCCCAATACTACGTTCTAGTCCAAGCGCAGCCAAGTGATCTCTCAACCATTACAGGAACCGGATGGTATGACAACGGTACATCCACCCAAATCGTCGCACCGCAATTCGATGGTTACACGTTTCTCGGATGGACAATAAGCACTCCTTCACAGTCTACGGAGACAAATTCAGTCAGCAATCCGCTAACGTTAACAGTGAACCAACCAATCGCCATCATTGCGAACTATCAGACCACTACCTCACAATCCACAACACAGACAATCACGTCGAATAGCACGAGCACGACCAACACAACATTGACCACTTCGACAATGTCTAACCAAACGATCACATCTGAAATCGTCACGGTGTACGTTGGCTCGAAAGTCGCAGGAAGCAATACGTTACCATGGTCTAATGGAGAATACGACTTCAGAATCCAAACTGACGACAACGGAGCCCATTACATCGTATGGATTTGGAGCTGGCAACTACACAAATGGATTTCTCCTGCCACCGAATTCTCCAACAATCAGGCTACAATATCAGTAACTCTGTCAAATGGAAACTCCCTCGGGTACTCATTCTCTCTCACAAATATCGACCTGACATCGCACAAAGCGTCGATCACAATAGAGCTGATGTAAAACTGTATGAGCTAGAAATTGATATCTCCACTCCGACAGTCTTTGAAATTTCACTAGCTGACATCAGGTGAGTTCGACTGGCGTAATTTGTTTGATCCATGGAAGTATTCCTTTGCGGCGATATTCAGAGATAGTTCTTGAGACGAAGGAACGATATTTCTTAGTTTCTTGATTGAGCATCAGGCAAATGTCATTGATCGATCGTCCTTGACGTGCCAATTCTAGAATTTGCAATTTGACACTTTCATCTGGATTCCGGAGATATGGTTCTAGCATGTCGAGGAATCTGTACTCGTCCTTGGTGATCTTCCTATGATTGTTGAGGATAGCATATGCTATTGCCACAGATTTTATCATGTCGAAAACCGAACTCGAACTGGAATACGCGCCGAAGATCCTCCAACGTTTCGAGTACTCATCGAACCTCACCTTATCCTCAGCAGTTACTGAAACATCTGATTCACGCAAAGTCTGCCTGAACCTTTCAATCTTAGGGGAAGCTCGATTCTCGCGATTTAGATTGGCGTCACTCATCTCTTCGTCGGTAAGCGCATGGTAGACAACTAAACAACGTTCGATGAACGTATTTCCGAGCAATTCGCTGCGATTCACTAAGAAAGAATGAGGAGTGATGTTGGCTATGAGACTGAAACGTGCCTTAACCTCGTAGGTCTGCTGAAAGTCACGATAAATATATCGACCTTCACTAGCAAGCTCAGAGAACGCATCGATCAACCTGGATTTTGTTTGTTTAGCTTTGCTCGCGAGCAGCAGCGTCGTGTCGTTGATCAACATGCATTTCTTGTCGAGTTTGCGACCTGAATCGTAATCTCGAATTATTCCATGAATCGTAAAGTCGGAACCAACGTAGACGAGTCGATTCTTCGGAAAGATCAGAGTCTGCTCTTGGGTTGTTTGGGTTTTTAGATGACGGGAGGGTGCAACGTTCAAGATCCATAGCTTGTTGTTCGTTTCGAAGGTGGAGCTGATAACTGCTAACGTTTTCAATAATGCAATTGGCGTCACTATTTGACCGAATTTCCCGCTGTAATAACCCTCAAGTTCGAATGCATAGCTGGGTTTTGAAGGACGTGAGCGTGAGTGTGACTTTTGTGACTTGATCTCCGAACTACCCCTATACTTGAGATGGTGGGGTTTGGACTTCGAGTCACGAAAGTCACACCTCTGAGTTCCCTTCAAATTCAACTCATCTGGAATACCTTGATGAGTCCTGCTATCTTCTTCGCCAGTCGAGCATCAGAGGTTTCGCGGCTAGTTACCTTCCAGCGTCCGTTGAACTTGCATCGAAACAGGATGTTCCACGACTTCATACGTTTGATTGCAATGATTCTTCGCAGGTTCATGCATTCGCGACGATAATCTGAGCCGAGAGCTAGCTGCAGAAAGTTCAGTTCTCGACTCGGAATCCTGTTCTTTACCAAGATTCGAATATGGTATCCGTGCCTTGTTTTTCTGACATCAACACCCTTAACGCGAAGTCTCCCAAACCCTGGCCAACGGAATCGGAACAGGAATCTCCAACGAGACCGAATGAAGCGTATTAGCTGTTGAGACAAGTAGTTGTCGAAATCTAGTTTGATCTCACTAAAATTCAACCAATTCATCTCCGTGACGTCTGAAGAGAAAATGGTTGTCGCTGGATGGATTAGCTTCGGAGACTCCGAATTTCAACATTGAAGCAAGATTAGCACCGAGCCGACGTTTCACTTTCTGCTTGATTTGTTCGCTGCCTGCGATAATCTCGCGACGTTCGTTGGGAACTACGATTACACAGTCGATCTCAATATCCCTTGACTCCCTGTCTGATGAGGTGTAGTTGAGATATCCGCGCAACTCAACATCTCCTTTCTCTTCTGCATTGATCATTCGACGCAAAATTCGATTCAGACGTTCGCGAAAGGTTAGGCGATGTGGAGACATCCTCAGGACCCTCCTTCGCGCCTGACTTGACTGATTGGGGAGACCGCACCCACCATTACTGGATTAGATATCTCGTGGGGAAGACGAACTGCATCTTCGCAAAGTTCAGTGAAGTCACTCCAGAAAACCCAACCGTTCGGAGTCTCCGCTCCGATAATCTTTCCAGCGCGTTGCAGTGCTAGACAAAGATTCAGCGCTGTCTGCCAGTCGTTGATCTTGCATCGTTTCCGAATTGTTTCTACATCAAGAGCCCGACGACGTCGAGTTCTGTATAGTAGTCGCAGGATTGATTGCTGACGGTTCCTCAAGTTCTCCGACCTCTTTGGACGAGTGAAGTGGTACGCGTTTCCGGTTTGATGCGCGATTTTTCGATGCTAAGCCTGTGTTCAAGGTCAAACTTCAGGATCCGAAGTGATCCTAGAAGCTGTTCGATGTTGGTGCCTTCCGGGTAGAGGAGGATAGCTTTGGCGTCACCTAGGATGTCGAGTTCTTTAGTGGCTAGTTCTTCGCGTATTTCACACGGTAAGTACACTTGGCCGTGAGGGTTTATCGATGCATGGAATTTTACCAAATTTCTCACCTAATATTACTAAATATTAGTATCATCGCGCAAAGCTAATATCGGTAAAGATCTACTTACCGAATGGTAAAGTTTGAAGCACGAACATAGGAGGCCGACTAAATCGGTAAGTTATGATAACGATGGGTTAATCCTCGATAATTTGAGGAACTATCCTGATGGTCTACGACTTCAAGAATTATTCAGGTTTGTCAATAGGGCAATGACCAAGCCCACCCTCATTGCAGGCCTACGTAGGCTAATGAAATTCAACTCGGTCCAGTACGACTCCAATCTGAAACGTTACCGAATCACATCCACAGGTCATGAGGACATTCGTACACGAAACCTGAAACGCGTGATCGCGGATGCAGATTTGTCCGTTCAGACGTTCATGGCTGATCCAGAACTCAACAAGGCCCTGTTCGCGGGACTATATATTACCGGAAAACGCCCCCTGAAGTTACCTCTCATCGGTAAAGGTTACCTCTCAGGTGAGCACAAGCGGTTGACCTGGTGGAAATTGTGGCTCTACTACATAGTAAGTTACGCGAAGGCTCGAAAGCTACTTCCCGTTGAAGGAGATTTGAGTGATGTAAGTCCTGAAGACCTGATTGCGATCTGGTCGAAATTGTATCCACACCCACAGGAGACAGTGATTGTCGAATATGCGGATAGCGAGGCTCTACTGAATTGGTTGAAGACACCTCCGGCTAGAGAGACGCTTCGACAGGTTCTAAGAGATTTCCAACGCGACGTATTAGGAGAGGGTATACAATGAATCCGCTTCATCTTTCTGGTTATGGTGTGAAGATTAGAGTTGAGAATCTAAAGTCACGTTCTGAGCTTGAAATTACTGATGGTCGAGAAGATGCAAAACAATCTTCAACGGTGAGATTTCGACCTAGAAGATTTCCGTACAGTAGCGTAATCATTGACGGGCATAGCGGCTACATTTCATTGCAAGCAATTCATTGGTTGTCAAAAAACAAAATTCCAGTTTTCGTTATGAATTTCGATGGCACAGTAATCTCCAGTGTTCTTCCTCCGATGCCGATTAAAGCGGATTTGCGAGCTGCCCAATTCGAAGCGGCTGCGAATCCGAAAGTGAAATTCACGATTGCTAAAGCGATTGTTCAGGCAAAGATTGTGCGCAGTTTACAGGTTCTGGATTGGCTTGCTGAACGTTACGATATTCAACGTGAAGTTCGGTTGGTGAAGAAGAACGCGCTAGGTCTTGGGAATGCTCGCACGGTTGTGGAAATTCGTTCTGTTGAAGGGCGAGTCGCAGCGAAATATTGGAATGCCTACGGCAAAGTTCTACCTGAGACGCTAGATTTTCAGGGTCGCATGACTTCGAGTCATCAGAACGATGCTACGGATCCGGTTAATGCGGCGTTGAATTATGGTTACGGAGTTCTGGAGGGAGAATGCCGTCGAGCAATCAACGCAGTTGGTTTGGAGCCTTCGGTTGGTTTCTTGCATGATTTTAGTAACTATCAAACTAAACAATCTCTAGTCTATGATTTAGAGGAACCATTTCGTTGGCTTGTCGATTTGACTGTCATGCAAGCGTTTGAGTCTGGAGCGTTGGATTTGCCTCATTTCTATTTCACAGGAGATGACTATCGGTACCGATTCGATGTAGACGCTAAGACTGGATTCCTAAATCTGTTGCGCGAACAATTCAATTCAGGTGTTAGGTACAGAGGTCGTTCAATGAAATGGGACACAGTAATCCAAGAAAAGGCGATTGAACTCGGAAGGTACTTGAATAGCCGATCCGTCAGACTCGATTTCGATGAGCCTACGTCAGTTCTTGAAAGGACCGACAATCGTGCGGTTAGGCAGATAATTCTGAGCCTAACACAATCCGAAGCTAGGAAACGAGGGATTGGGAAGAGCACGCTTCACTATTTGCGCGAACATGCACGAAGAGAAGGGTCATTCAATCAATATCGTAAGATACGTACGAAACTCATTGCCAAGAGTAATGTCCCATGAGCAAGAACTCTACACTGTCAAGCGGCCTACCTCTAGAGGATCCTTCGTACGATAAACTGGGCTACGCAAGCTTCGCCAAGACATTAGCGAACGCGATCATGAACATGACGCCTCCTAATGGACTGGTCATAGCAATCTACGGAACATGGGGCTCCGGAAAGACGACTATGCTAAAGTTCATTGAACATTATCTCCAGCACCCGGAAAAACCCACAGATCTAATAATCATTCATTTCAATCCTTGGTGGTTCTCGGGCGCTGAAGCTCTCACTCTGCATTTCTTTGAGGAACTGCAGGCGGTTCTCGGCAACGCGCGATTTGAAAAGCAACTTCTTACGGACCTGGCAAGTCTCGCTGAAGCCGTTTCGGGATCAACTCCATATGCCCCCGCTGGACAGTTCGTTGCCTGGATACTTCGCAAAGCAGGAAAGCAGACTAAGGACGCATTACAGCTCAAGCGCGACGTAGCGGAAGCACTTGGGAGACAAAACCAGAAAATCCTCCTGATCGTCGATGACGTAGATCGACTAACCAGCGACGAAATTAGGCAACTCTTTCGAGCCATCAAAGCTGTAGCAGATTTCCCGAACGTTGTTTATCTGCTAGCTTTCGATCAGAATGTGGTCGTCAATGCATTGAAAGATGTGCAAGGGAGTTCGGGTCAGGCTTATCTTGAGAAAATAGTGCAGGTTCCATTCGAATTACCGCTCCCAGAGAGAAACTCCGTCTACCGACTCTTTCTCGCCGAATTGGATTTGATTTTGGAAGGTACTCCAATCGAAATGTTTGACCAAGCCCGTTGGAGCGAGTTATTCCGAGATGGCGTAGATCATTTCATCTCTACTCCACGTGATGTCGTTCGCTTGACGAACACTTTACGTGTAACATATCCCGCCGTCAGAGGAGAAGTCAATGGTGTAGACTTCGTTGCGATTGAGACTCTTCGAGTTTTCTGCCCCATTGCTTATGACGTGGTCCGAAAGAATGTTGGCGCATTTACTGGACACAGATTACTTGTAGGAGGACCGGTTGGAAAAGAATCACTCAGAGATTTCCATGAATCATGGATGAAGAACATTCAGCAAGAAGATGTACCCGCCGTGAAGATTCTCTTCGCTCATCTTTTTCCAAAGTTTCAATCCGCTTGGGAGAATATTGACTACTCAGCGTCATCGGAACTTACATGGAGAAAGGAACTGCGAGTTTGTAGTCTAGCAACATTTCCAGTTTACTTTCGTTTTGCATTGCCTGAAGGAGAAGTATCGCTCGCGGAAGTACGAGCCGTGCTTTCCATCGCGGACAACCGTGAAGCATTTGGTTCAAAACTTCTGGATTTCGCTGGTCAAAAACGGCCGGACGGCAAGAGTAGAGTTAGCGCACTTCTCGACAGACTTGCTGACTATCCAGAAGGATTCAATCCTGAGTCAATACCATCCGTAGTTCAAACCTTGTTTGAAATCGGCGATAGACTTCTGCTCCCGGAGGATGATAGCCATGACCTCTTAGGTTTGAGAAATTTCATGAGAATCTCTAGACTTTTGCGGCATCTCCTACAGAGTCTTGATGAAGAGCAACGTTATGGCGTCCTAAGACAGTCGATTGAAAATGGCTACTCTGTAGCTACAATAGTAGATTTTGTGATAGCTCTTGAGAACCAACACGGGAAACATGGTACGCAGCCTCTTCTTGAAGACGAAAGGCTAGTTACATCAGAACACCTTTCAGAGTTAGAAAGACTTGCATTGAAGAAAATTCGAGACACCGCCAAAGCGGGCGATCTTCTAGGTGCTCCAAGGCTCAGTATGATTTTGGACTATTGGCATGAATGGGACGTAAATGAAGTACGAGCGTGGATTGACAGCCTCGTCAAGAATAAGGACGCTTTGCCGCCCTTGATATACAAATTTCTACACACATATCGCGAAAGTATCTCCGACAAGCCAGAAAAATTAGGTAACAACTAGA
>Ga0074044_10002446_pt1 | contig 16252 bp, 13 predicted proteins | sample BogForMeECP23OM1_FD_94443 | JGI IMG/M metagenome (GOLD analysis project Ga0074044, IMG submission 94443) | Bog forest soil microbial communities from Calvert Island, British Columbia, Canada - Bog Forest MetaG ECP23OM1 | ecosystem: Environmental > Terrestrial > Soil > Wetlands ...
ACCTATTGTTATTCAAATTGATTTTCCTGCAAAAACCGGTCCTGAGACCGCCAATTCTCCCTGTTTTCCGCCTGTTATCAGGGAGTATCAGGGAGAATCGGGGCGGCGGCCCCTCTCCAACCCCGGCTTGATCCTGCCGAGCTCCGCTTCCCCGCCAAGCTTGGATGGAGCCCGGGCGACTTGAGATGTGTGAATGCGGTAGTTTGTCGCCCTGTGGGTATCGCGCTCGCGTCGGAGACCGCGGGAGCGGTTGACGGGTTGATCTGCGCGTGGGCGGGGACAGGCGCGAGCGCCAGTGCGGCGGGGCCAATCGCCGCGATCTTGTCGGGCATCGTTCTTTCTCCAAATCGGTTCGTTCGATGAATTGAGTGTCGCACTCGAAGTCGAATGCGCCTTCCGAAATGAAGCGAGAATGAATTCCGGGAGCGCCTCGTTGTGCGTTCCATACCGCTCGAATAGTTGGCCTCGATCGTGGCGAGCCAAGGCGGTCGTTGGCCGACGCTTCCCCGGTTGCGGGGAACATGGTAACCCTGCCTGTGTCGTGGAGCACTGTTTGGGGGCCCCGCGGGATGCCGCGCCGCATCGGCAATCATCGTTGGCGTTTGTTCGCGATGCCGTTGCGCCGGCGGCGGCGTGTTCCGTTGCCGATTGTGATCCCAACGTTCGTTGGATTTGCCCATTGAGCGCGCCCGCCAATGACGCAACGTCGCGCCTCGCGCAGGCTGCCGCGGCGCGGGCGATTGTCTTTTTTGCCTTCTGGCTGATGGTCTCCGGCTGGGCCCTCGCGGATCTTCCTGTCGGGCTCGCGGCGGTGGCCGGCGCGACATGGACCAGCCTGCGCTTCCTGCCCCCGGGGGAGTCGCGGCTACGATTGGCGCCGCTTGTGGCGCTCGCGATGAGTTTTTTTCGTCAGTCCATGGTTTCGGGAATGGACGTCGCGTGGCGGGCGCTCAGTCCGCGTGTGCAGCTGCGGCCGGGCTTTGTCCCCTGTCCATTGCGCCTGCCCCCCGGAGGGGAGCGGAGCGCATTCTGCGCTCTGTCGAGTCTACTGCCGGGAACGCTGCCGACCGGCACAGACGAAAGCGGGGCGCTTCTCGTTCATTGTCTCGACGTCGGACAGCCGGTCGCGGCCAATCTGGCGGCGGAAGAGCGCTTGTTCATCCGGGCGGTCGGCCGTGAGTGATTTTCTTCTCGCGATGGCGGGCATGATCCTGTTCACTGTGGCCGTCGGCCTCGTTCGCGTGCTCGGCGGACCGGGCGACGTCGACCGATTGATGGCGGCGCAGCTCCTCAGCACCGGAGGGATCGCCGCGCTCCTCTTGGTCGCGGCGGCGACTGGCGTCAGTGGGGTCGAGGATGTCGCCCTGGGTCTCGCTCTTCTCGCCGCGTTTGCCTCCACCGCATTCGTGAACAGCGCCGCGCCTGCGGAGGCGCCCGACCCTCGAGCCGGGAATGAGAGATGAGTATCGGTCTTGACCTCTTCTGCATTGTCGCGGTCGGCGCCGGCGTCTTTTTCTTTCTTGCCGGCACAGTCGGATTGCTGCGCTTTCCCGACGCGTTGACCCGTCTGCACGCGCTGACCAAGGCCGACAATCTCGGGCTCGGCCTCGTCGTGCTCGGTCTGCTGCCGCGTGCGGGAAGCCTCCTCGGCGCGCTCAGGCTGATCGCCATCTGGGCGCTCGTCCAATTGGCGGGCGCGACCGCGGCGCAGCTCATCGGGCGCGCGGTGCGGCGCAAGGGGCCGGCGCTATGAGCGTTCTGCTGGCGCTCGATATTGGCTTGGCGCTGCTCGTCTTTGCCGTCGCCGCGCGGACGGTTTTCGCGCGCGGCGCGTTTGAGGCGGTGGTTGACTATGTCGCCTATGGACTGCTGCTGTCGATCGTCTGGGTTCGCCTGTTTGCAGTCGACGTGGCGCTGACTGAGGCCGCGATCGGCGGCGGCGTGACGGGCGTCCTGCTCGTTGGCGCCGCAGCGCGCCTGCGCGGCGCCGAGACTGTTGCGGCCGAGGAATCCCCGAGCGCATCCTTGCGCGTCGTTGCGGCTTGTCTTTGCCTCCTCGTTACGGCGGTCCTTGCCGGCGTCGTGCTGCTGTTGCCTTACCCCGGCCCAACGCTCGCGCCCGAGTCTGCGCGACACCTCGCCGAAACCGGGCTAGGCAACCCGGTCACCGCCGTCCTGATCGCCTACCGCGGAATCGACACGATGCTCGAGAAGGTTGTGCTGGTTCTGGCCGTTGTTGGCGTATGGTCGCTCGCGCCCGACCGCTTCTGGGGTGGCGCCCCCGGAGAAGCCCGAGCCGCGCAGCCGGAGCCCACGCTGGCTTTCCTCGCACAGGTATTGCCGCCGATCGGGATTCTTGTCGGCGTTCATGTCTTCTGGGCCGGCGCCGATGAACCGGGCGGCGCCTTTCAGGGCGGCGCCATTCTCGCCGCCATGTGGATGATCCTGATGATGGCGAGGCTGACCGAGGCGCCCCCAATCAGCGCCCTTTGGCTGCGACTTTTGCTGGTCGCCGGGCCGGTCGTGTTCCTGGCCGCAGGCGTCGCCGGCGCGGTCATTGCCGGCGGCTTCTTCGCCTATCCGCCGGGACTCGCCAAGCCGCTGATCCTGTTCATCGAGACCTTCATGACGCTCACTATCGCCGTGACCCTTCCCATCCTGGTCGCCGGGCCGCCACGACGCGAGCCCGTGGAATGATCTCGGCGACGCAGGCCGGGCTCATCGGAGCGGCGTTGGTGGGCCTTGGCCTCTATGGCCTGATCACCAATCCCCAGCCGCTGCGAAAGATTCTCGCCTTCAATCTGATCGGCAGCGGTGTTTTCCTGATGTTCGGCATCATCGCCCGGAAAGGCGCGGCGGCAGGTTTTCCCGCCGATCCCGTGCCGCAGGCGATGGTGATCACCGGGATCGTCGTCGCGTTCGCGGCGAGCGCGCTCGCGATTGCCCTTGTGCTGCGCCTCTACGAGGAGACGGGCCGCGTGACGCTGCGCCCGGACGCGTGGACGAAACCACCTAGCGACGGAGCCGGCTCCGAATGATCGCGGGCGCCTCCGCCGATGCGGCGACGGCTGGCGGAGGCCTGCTGGCGCTGCCGATCCTGCTCCCGGTTGCAGGCGTGTTACTGTCGTTTCTGCTCGGCGGACGGCAGGCGGAACGGATCGCGCTCGTCCTCGCGCCGGTACAGCTCGGCATCGCCATCGCCATCGCTGCTCTCGTCTGGGGCTCGGGCAGACCGGTCGTTTATATTCTCGGCGGCTTTGCCCCGCCGCTCGGCATCGCGCTGCGGGCCGATGGGTTCTCTGCCGTCATGCTGGTGACGGCGACGCTGCTGATGCCGGCCGCGCAGCTGTTCGCAAGGGCGAGTTTTGCGACTCCGAGGGGAACGGAAAAGCGGGCCCCGTTTGCGTTTTGGACCTTGCTGCAGGCCATCCAGGCGGCGCTCGGCATCGTCTTTCTCGGCGGCGACCTGTTCAACCTCTATGTCGCGCTGGAGCTTCTGACATTCGCCGCCGTGCCGCTGGTTTGCCTCGACGGTCGCCCGGAAACGCTGGCCGCCGCGCTGCGCTATCTGCTTTTCGCACTGTTCGGCTCGGTGTTCTATTTGCTCGGGGCGGCCTTGCTCTACGGAGCTTACGGCACGCTCGACATCATCCTCCTCTCCGACCGGATTCGCGCCGAACCTGCCGTATGGGTCGCGGCCGGGCTGATGACGGCAGGATTGTTAGCCAAGACGGCCCTTTTCCCGTTGCACCTGTGGCTACCTCCGGCGCACGCCAACGCGCCCGCCGCCGCGAGCGCCATACTTTCGGGACTTGTCGTCAAAGGCTCGTTCGTTCTGATCGTGCGTCTCTGGTTCAATGTGCTGCCGGCGTTGCCGAGCGCGATTCCGGGCGCGATCCTCGCCGCTCTCGGTTCGGCGGCGATACTGGCGGGCAGCGTGCTCGCCCTGCGCCAGGAGCGGCTTAAACTCCTGATCGCCTATTCCACGGTCGCCCAGATCGGCTACCTGTTCCTGATGTTTCCGCTCGCCTCCGGCCCCTGGGCGGCCGACGCCTGGAGCGGCGGCGTGATGCAGGCGATTTCGCACGCCTTCGCCAAGGCGGCGATGTTCCTGTCGGCCGGCCTCGTCGCCGAATCCCTCGGCCACGACCGGATCAGGGGCCTTGGCGGCGCTGGACGCGCGATGCCTGTGACGTTTTTCGCTCTCGGCCTCGGCGGGCTGTCGCTGATGGGGCTGCCGCCCAGCGGCGGCTTCGCCGCGAAATGGCTGCTGATGGTGGCCACGATCGAGGCGGGCCAATGGCTGTGGGCCATCGTGATCTTGGCGGGCGGTTTGCTCGCCGCAGGATACCTCTACCGAATTCTGGCCCCGGCGCTCTTTGGCGACAGCCTCCCCTTGGAAAAGCCCCCTCAACGAAGCCGTGAGGTCGTGGCGTTGGCCTTGGCGCTCGTCGCCGTTCTGCTCGCTTTTGCTCCGCACGCTTTCTTCGTCTTTTTGCAGATCGGCCGTCCGGCCGCGATGGCGGCGCTCCGATGAATGCGATGGCTGTGACAGCCCAAGACCTTGGTCCCGGCCTGCTCGCCGCCACGCTCGCTGCGCCGGTCGTCATCCTGGCTGCTTGTCTCTCGCCAAAGCTGCGTTTCTATGCGCTGGCGTTCGCGCCGCTGGCCCCGCTGCCCGCGCTTGCGGCCGCTGTTCTTGCGATCGCTGGCGGGAGTTTCGCGTTCGAGCAACCGGCGCTGCGCATGAGCCTTCGGCTCGATACGCCGGGCGCAATGCTGCTTGCCGCCGCCGCACTGGTTTGGGTCGTCGCTGGAGTTTTCTCTGTTGCGGATATGCGCGGCAAGCCCAATTCGGCGCGTTTCGCAGTCTGCTGGCTCCTTACGCTGACCGGCAGTCTCGGCGTCTTCATTGCCGCGGACCTCCTGACCTTCTATTTCGTCTATGCGCTCGTCAGCATTCCGGCCTATTACCTGATCGCGCAGGACGACGACCCCACGTCCAAGCGCGCCGGCGACGTCTATGTGGCGTTCGCGCTGCTTGGCGAGGCCTTCCTTTTGATCGCCTTCGTGCTGCTTGCGGCAGGCGAGCCTGGCGGCAGTGTGCAGATTAGCGACATCGCGGCGGCGCTGTCCGCTTCGCCCTGGCGTGATGCGGCGCTTGCGCTTCTCATCATTGGCTTCGGGATGAAGATTGCGCTTACGCCGCTGCATGGGTGGATGCCGCTCTCCTACACCGCGGCGCCGATTCCTGCCGCGGCCGCGCTGAGCGGCGCGGCGGTCAAGGCCGGCGTCATCGGACTGATCCGTTTTCTGCCCTTCGAAACCAGCGCTTCAGCTTGGGGCGAAGCGCTCGTCTGGCTTGGCTTCATCTCCGCGTTCTATGGGGTTGCGATCGGCGTAACGCAGCAGAATCCCAAAACGGTGCTCGCCTATTCGAGCATCAGCCAGATGGGCGTGATCGCTGCGGTGCTGGGCATGGGCCTCGCCAAGGGAGACGCAGGCGCGTCCTCGGATGCGGCCTTCTACGCAGCCAATCACATCCTGGTGAAGGCCGCGCTATTTCTGACCGTCGGCGTCACCGCTACGCTTAGCGGGCGTCGCCTCTCCCTGGCGTTGATCGTGGCGGCGGTGCTGGCGTTGAGCCTCGGCGGGCTGCCATTGACCGGCGGCGCGCTAGCGAAGCTCGCGGTCAAAGCGCCCCTGGGAGACGGCCTCGCCAGCGTCGCCGCGACAATTTCGGCAGCCGGAACCACGCTGCTGATGCTGCATTTCCTTGTTCGCCTCGCGGCCTCTCGGACTGCGGGGGCGGAGCCGTCGCCCGGGCGCGTCTGGCCCTGGATCACGCTGTCCGCCGCATCGATCCTGGTCCCCTGGCTCTTGTTAACCGCCCTCGGCCGCCAGCACGCCGCCGATGCGCTGGCTCCGGCAAAGCTTTGGGATGCGCTCTGGCCGATGCTTGTCGGCGGCGTGCTGGCGGCCGGATTGCGGGGTTGGGAGGGCCGACTCCTGCGCGTACCCGCTGGTGACATTGTCATAACGCAAGAGGCCGCATTTCGTGCGGGCGCGCCTCTCGGCGCCGCGATCGAACGCATGGACGCGCGGCTCCGGCAATGGCCCGCGGCGGGTCTGTCGCTGCTGACGATCGCGCTTATCCTAGCAGCGGCGGCGTTCGCCGTGCGCTGAGGCCGCGGATCGCGCGCATTGAGGGATGAGGCCGCGTTCTTGCTCCCGCGCGGCCAGAAGACGATGGCGAGCCCGGCGACGGCCACGCCGGCCAGGAGCAAGAATAGCGACGCCCCCGCGAAGGACCGCCGAACAAAGCGCGGGATCCCGCCGCTCAGACGAGCGCCGGCTCCTTTACGGGTTTGCGCGCCGGCTCCTTGACCCGGAAGAAAGTCACGTAGAGTGCGGGCAGGACGATCAGGGTCAGCATCGTCGCCACGAACAGGCCGCCCATGATCGCAAAGGCCATCGGCCCCCAGAACACGGTCGGAGCGATGGGAATGAAACCCAGAACCGTCGAGATCGCCGTCAGCATGATCGGACGGAAACGGGACAGCGTTCCCTGGACCACCGCGTCCCAGGTTTCCCGCCCCTCAGCCCGCTCGGTCTCGATCTGCTCGATCAGGATCACCGCGTTCCGGGCGATCATCCCCATCAACGCCAGAATGCCAAGGATAGCGACGAAGCCGAGCGGCTGTCTAAACATCAGCAGCGCCCCGACGATCCCGATGAGACCCATCGGGACAATGCTCAAGACCAGAGCCAGACGGCTGAAACTGTGCAACTGAGCCATCAAGAACAGCAGCATCAGAAACAGCATCAGGGGCACTTTGGCGAAGACCGACGCCTGCGACTGTGCGCTTTCCTCGACCGTGCCGCCGACTTCGATGTGAAAGCCTTTCGGCAGGCTCTCGTTGAGCTTCTCGATTGTCGGAGCGAGCGAATGGACGGCAGCCTCCGGCGTTGCGCCGGAGGCGACGTCGGCTTGGACCGTCAGGGTCGGCACGCGATCGCGTCGCCAGATCAACGGATATTCCTGCTCGAAATCGAATGTCGCGACCTGGCTCAGCGGCACGGTGCGTCCATTGGGGAGGGGCAGCTGCAGCGACCGCAGCGTCGAGAGCGAGACGCGCTCCTCGTCCTGGGCGCGGGTGACGACATTGACGAGATAGATGTCGTCGCGAACCTGGGTGATCGGCGTTCCGGTCATCACCGTGTTCAGGACCTCGGCCAGCGTCTGCGAACTTAAGCCCAAAAGCCGGGCCTGATCCTGATCGATCTGGATGCGCACCTTGCGTGACGGTCCGATCCAATCGAAATTGACCAGCCGGAGATTCGAGTTCTCGCCCATGCGCTGACTGAGCTGCAAGGCGAACGAGCGCACCTGATCGAGGTTGGGTCCGCTGACCCTATATTGCACGGGCCAGCCGACCGGCGGGCCAAGCTCGAGCGGCGAGACGCGCACGACAACGCTCGGCAATTGCTCCGCCAGCGCCTCTTCGAGCTTCGCGTGCAGGCGTTCGCGCGCCGCGACGTCCTTGGCGACGACGACGGCCTGGGAAAAGAAGTCGTTGGCAAGTTGGACGTTGAGCGGCAGGTAGAAACGGATCGCGCCCCGTCCGACATAGGTGCTCCAACTCGCGACGTCCGGATCGCCGGCGAGAATGGCGTCGAGCTTGGCCGCCGCGCGATCGCTGGCGAAGATCGAAGCGTTCTGCGGCAACGTCAGATCGACGACGAGTTCCGGCCGGTCGGATGCGGGAAAGAACTGCCGCGGCACATAGGGCAGGGCGAAAAGCGAGGCCACGAAACACGCCAGCGTCAACCCGATGGTCAGCCAGCGCATGCGCATCGCGCCGAGAACAATCGACCGGAACATGCGCAGGATGAAATTCGGCTCATCGGGCGCTGGCGTGCTTGGCTTCTTGAGGAGCCAGACGCCCATCAAAGGCGCAAACAGGACGGCGACAAACCAGGAAACGATCAGCGCGATGGACACGACGGCGAAGATCGAAAACGTATATTCACCCGCCGCGCTCTTCGCAAAGCCGATCGGCACGAAGCCCGCCGCTGTGACGAAGGAGCCTGTCAGCATAGGGAAGGCCAATGTCTTGTACGCGAATGTCGCGGCCTGCACCTTGCTGTCGCCTGCCGCCATACGGGACGTCATGACGTCGACCGTGGTCATCGCGTCATCGACAAGAAGGCCGAGCGCGATGATCAGCGCGCCGAGCGAAATACGCTGAAGGTCGATGCCGAGGCCTTCCATAATAGGGAAGATGATCGCGATCGTCAGCGGAATGGAGAGCGCGACCACGGCTCCGGCCCGGAAGCCGAGGCTGACGATGCTCACCGCCATGATGATGGCGATCGCCTGCCAGAGCGACTCCATGAATTCGCCAATGGCGGTTCTCACGACCACCGGCTGATCGGACACCAGCGTCGCGTCTACGCCGAGCGGCAGATCGGCGACGGCCTCGTCCACCGCCTGTTTCACGTTGCGGCCGAGCGCCAGGATGTCGCCGCCGTCGCGCATTGCGATCGCGAGGCCAATAGCGGGTTTGCCGTTGACGCGAAACATCGGCTGCGGCGGATCGGAATAGGCGCGCCGCACTGTGGCGATGTCGCGCAGCCGGATCAGCCGCCCATTCGAGAGGAAATTGACGTCAAGAATGTCGTTTTCGGAGGTGAAGGCGCCCGACACGCGGAGCGACAGCTTCTCGTCGCCGGTCTGCAGCGAGCCCGAGGGGCTGACCGCATTCTGCGCCTGCAGCGCGGCGATCAATGCCGCCCGGTCGATGCCCAGGCCTGCAAGCTGCGGCATCGAAAACTCGACGTAAATCTGCTCGTCTTGCGCACCGAGGATCTCGATCTTCGACACGTCGGGGATCTGCAGCAGGCGCGAACGGATGTCCTCGACGTAGTCCCGCAGTTCGCGATGGGTGAACCCGTCGGAGGTGAAGCCATAGATCACACCATAAGTGTCGCCGAAGTCGTCGTTGAATCCGGGACCGACGATGCCATCCGGAAGGGTGTGGCGGATGTCGCCGATGTTCTTACGAACCTGATACCAGATGTCGGGAACCTCGGACGGCGGGGTCGAGCCCTTCAGATTGACGAATATGGTCGTGAGGCCGGGGCTAGTGTAACTGCGGAGATAGTCGAGGTTCCTCGTCTCCTGAAGCTTGCGCTCTAACCGTTCGGTGACTTGCTTAATCGTTTCATCGACCGTTGCTCCGGGCCACGCAGCCTGTACGATCATGTTTCGGAAGGTGAAGGCCGGATCTTCGCTGCGCCCGAGCCGGAAATAGGAGGTAAGCCCTGCGAGGGTGACCGCAATCATCGCGAAGACGATGAAGGAACGGTGCTTCAGCGCCCAATCGGAGAGATTGGGGCCCATTACGAAGCCACTCCGAGCAAGCGGACCTTTTGACTGGGATGTAGCGCCTGAACTCCGGCCGTCACCACCACGTCGCCAGGCTCCAGCCCTTGCGAAATCACCGCCGACCCCGGATCGAATCGCTGCACTTCGACATTGCGTAGCGAAACCGTGAGACTCGCGGGATCGACGACCCACACGGCCGGCTGGCGGTCGATCGAGGTGAGGGCGCTCGCCGGAATCGAGATGCCCTCGCCGCCCTCGAGCTGCAGGCGCCCGGTTACCGTCGCGCCGAGACGCATGGCTTCCGGATGGTCGATCAGGCTAAGCCTCACCCGGAACGTGCGGGTGACCGGATCGGCCTGTGGATCGACGGTCCGGACGCGCGCCTTCGCCTTTACCGACGGGTCGTCGGTCAGCGTCACGGTGATCGTCGCATCGGGAGGCGCCGCCCGGAGAACCTGCGCCGGAACGTCGAACACGGCGTCGCGCCCATCCTGTCTTGCGACCGTGAAGATCGGCTCTCCCGCTTGCACCACCTGACCCGCTTCCGCGGATCGGGCGGTGATCGTTCCCGAGACGTTGGCCTTAAGTTCGGTGAAGCTCAACCGGTCCTGCGCGATGTCCAGCTGCGCGCTGGCGTCATCGACACGCGCCTGCGCTGTCTGCAGCCCCTGCTTCGCCTGATCGAAAATCGCGCGCGTCGTGAAGCCTCTGTCCATCAGATGGTTCTGGCGGTCGAAATTGTTCTGCGCCTCGACCAACTGACCTCGCGCGGCGGTGAGCGCCGCCCGCGCCGACCGCACTCCATTGAGTTCGTCCTGCGGATCGAGCTTCGCCAGCACCTGGTCGGGCTCAACCCGAGCGCCAACTTCGCCTGACCTCTCGATGATGCGTCCGCCAATGCGGAAGGCGAGGGTCACCTCGTTTTCGGCGCGGATATCTCCGGTGAGAACGACCGCTTCTCCGACCTCGCCCTTTTCGACGGTAACTGTGCGAACTGGACGCGGTTGTGGGGGCGCGCTCTTGGTTTCCTGATTGCAGCCCGTCAACAGCAGGCCGAGCGCCGATAAGACTATCAGCTTGTGAGTGGTGAGCCCGAACGCTCTCCTCGGCGCGAGTGTGCATGAAGCCACGGCGCAGTCCCCTCATTGGAAGCGCGCAAGTGCATATAACGCTTCCGCGCGCGACGCAACGCGAGAGACATCTTCGCGCTTCGATCTCGCGCGCCATCTTGCCGTCGCCGCATAGTTCTCGATGACGACAGGTCGGCCGAACGCGGAAAGCGACTCGCAGCTGGCACAGGACCTGACAAATCCGATCGCGAGCTTCCTACAGGTCCGCTTCCAGAACAACTCCGATTTCGGCGGGAGTCGAAACAACGACGGCTTTCGCTACACGCTGGACGTTCAGCCGGTCACTCCCTTAGCGCTGACCAACAACTGGCCGGATGCAGAGCAAGAAAAATCCGCCCCGTACGGCAGAGGGGCGGATTTCAATGACGCAAACATTGCGTCGTGTTGATCGATTACTGCTTCGGAGCCGCAGGATTCTGAGCCGCGGCGGCCCCAGCCCGGGCCCTCTGATGGGCCGTCCTGGACCTGTGCCGATGGTGGCTCCTATGCGAGCCCGTCGAAGTCATCGGTTTCGCCGCCTCGGCGCCTGCGGCGGGAGCGGCAGACTGGTTGGTCTGGCCGAGGGCAGCAATCGGCGAAACGACACCCTAGGAAGTAACAAGAAAACTACCCCTCCAACGTTTCATCGAAGGGCGGGTCGGCCGCGGGCCGGCGAACAGGGAGAAAACAGGGAGAATCGTGCGGCTCCAGCCGCGATCAGCGTCACAATGGCTTTTGTGTTCAAAGGTTTGTGCGAAAACCCTCAAGTAAGGAACAGGATAATAACAGGGAGATAATTCGGGCATAACAGGGAGATAATTCGGGCGTAACAGGGAGATAATGGGTGGGAACAGGGAGAGCCGCCAAGCCGACATTGGTTGTGCTCTATCCGCGCGCCTGGGAAGAAACAAGGAAAGAAAATCTATCCCTCCAATGTTTCATCGAAGGGCGGAGCAATCCAGTGGCGCCGGCTGTGGATTGCTCTTCGCTTCGCTCGCAATGACGGTGGCGTCTCGATTTGATCCAAGTTGTCACCACTCGCTCTCTACTTGGAAACCAGCGGGCAAGGACTGTGGGCGAGAGGCCGGAACGCCTGATCCGGCGGAACCGTGGCCACCAGTTTCACCAGGTCCCAGGGACCCTTCGATTCCGCGGGCGTCTTCACCTGCACGAGGTAGAGATCGTGCGCCATCCGCTGATCGGCGCGGATCGCGCCCTTCGGCGTATAGGCGTCGGAGACCGGGGTCGCCTTCATCTGCGCCATGACCGTGGCGGCGTCATCCGAATCCGCGTCCTTCACCGCCTGGAGATAGTGCCGCACGGCGGAGTAGACTCCGGCCTGTATCTGCGACGGCATGGCATGCCGGCGGGCGAAGAATGCGTCCGACCATTTCCGCGCCGCCGGGGACTCGTCCTCGAAGAAGCTGGTCAGCACAAGGTCGCCTTGGGCGACGGGCAGACCGACAGCGGCGATGTCGACGTTCTGGAACGACATGGGGATGATTGTCATACCCTGATCCGCCAAACCGAACTCGGCTGCCTGCTTCATGGCGGTCGCGTTGCCGCCCGCCGCGTTCAGCGCCAGCACCTTCGCGCCGGACGCCTGGGCCTGAAGCAGCAAAGCGCTGAAATCGGTGGTGGAGAGGGGCGTCTCGACGCTGCCGGCGACCTTGCCGCCGAGCTGGGCCAACCGGGCGCGTGCGGCCGCCTCGACGGCGTGACCATACGCGTAGTCGGCCGTGATGAAGAACCAGGGCTCCTGCGTACGTTGCCAGACCCCGGACGCGACGCCGGTCGCGGTCGAATAGGAATCATGGGTCCACTGCACGCTGGTCGGCGCGCAGGCAGAACCGGTCAGTTGTTCGGCGCCCGCGCCGGAGATCAGAAAAACCCGACCGTTCGCACGCACCACCTCCTGTATGGCGAGCGCCGCGGCCGAGCTGCCGCCATCGGCGATGGCCTGCACCGCCTCTCGGTCGAACCACTCGCGAGCGATGGAGGACGCCAGGTCAGGCTTGTTCTGATGATCGGCCTGCAGGATCTGAATCGGCTTGCCGTCGATCGCGCCGCCGAACTCCTCGGCCGCCATCCGCGCCGCCTCGACCGAGCCTGGGCCCATGGCGGTCGCAAACACGCCGCTCATGTCGGTCAGGACGCCGATGCGGATCGCATCGCTCTTGATCTCGGCATGCGCCGACGCCGCTCCCAAGAGGACGGCGAGGATTGCGGACAGCCGGGACGCCGGCCGACGGACGGGGTTGCTCATGAAACGTGTTCCTCCTTGCTTCGCCCTTTGAAAGGCGCCGCCGGCGGGGGCGCCGGCCAGTTCATCACCCGACATCGATCCCCGCGCCGAACCAGGGACAGTTCGGGACGCTTGCCGGCGCTGGCGTCATTCGCTTGCGATGACCGCGTCCAGCCACGGGCAGTTCGGGATGCTCACCGGCGCCCGCACGCCTCTCGCGGCGGCGGAGAGCCGCATCTCGCGCAGGCGGGCGCGCTGCTCCGGCTCCATGTAGAGCCGCTCGTGTCCCCAGAGGCTCGGCCCGTCATGGGTCTCATGCGGCTTCCAGGTCGCGGGGTCTATGACGAGGCCGGCCCAGCCGTACTCGACGAAGAAGCCCGAAGGCGAGTGGGTATAGAAGGACGTCATGTGGTCGTTGGTGTGCCGACCGAGCGTGTACGCCACGCGCCCATCCTCGAGCTGCGCGAGGTCGTAGCCCTGGCCGACATCATCCAGGCCGCACAGCTCCACCATGAAGTGGTGCAGCCCCCGCTTGCCGGAGCCGACCATGGCGAAGCTGTGGTGCCGCCCGTTGATGTGAAAGAAGTAGAGCTTGTACGGCTTGAGGCCGTAGTCGCTGACGCGGAACCCGAGCAGGTCGCGGTAGAACGGCAGCAGCGGCTCGACGTCCTCCACGTTGAGCACGGCATGCCCCATGCCGAGCGGCCCGGTGCGGAACCCCGAGATCGGCCGGCCGGGCCGGAAGGGGTCGCTCGCCACCGCAGGTCCGTGAAAGACCTCGAGCTGGTTGCCCGCGGGGTCCTCAAAGAGGATGAGGTCGGCGACGTGGCGCTCATCGGCCAGGCTCCTGGGCGCACGGCTGACCTTGACCCCATGCGCTTCCAGCCGCGCTGCAAGGGCGTCGAGCGCCGCCGCGTCAGCCGCCTCCCAGCCGAGGAAGCCGAAGCCCTCGCTCTCGTCGCCCATCACGACCAGGCGCTGCTTGCGGTCGTCCATTCGAAAGGCCCGCAGCGCGCCGGCGCGGTCGACCAGCTGCATGCCGAGCAGACGGGTGGCGTACGAGGCCCAGTCGTCGAGCCGCGCAGAGCGGACCCCGATATAGCCGAGCGCCGTCAGTTCCGCGGGCGATTCCATGGCTCTCTCTCCTTGATGCTGTGCTTGCCGGCGGCTGCTCAGGCGGCCTCGGCGACGACCGGGTTGCGCAGCACGCCGATGCCGCTGATCTCCACCTCGGCGACGTCGCCCGGGCGCATGAAAAGCGGCGGGTTGCGCTTCACGCCCACCCCGCCTGGCGTCCCGGATACGATCACGTCGCCCGGCAGCAGCGGCAGGATGGTGGAGATGTAGGCGATCAGCTCCGGGACCGGCGTGATCATGAGGTCGGTCGTGGTGTGCTGAACGACTTGCCCGTTCAGCCGCGTCTCCAGCGTCAGCCGCGACGGGTCGGGCATCTCGTCCGCGGTCACCAGCCAGGGGCCGAAGCCGCCGGTGCCGGCGAAGGTCTTGCCCGCGAGGTACTGGCTGGTGTGGCGCTGCCAGTCGCGGACGCTGCCCTCGTTGTAGCAGGAGTAGCCCGCCACATGCTCGAGCGCGCGCTCGGCCGGGATGTGGCGACCGCCCTTGCCGATCACCACTGCGAGCTCGCCTTCGTAGTCGAACTCGTCCGAGACTTTGGGCTTCACCAGCGGCCGCAGATGGCCGACCTGGCTTCCGGCGAACCGGGCGAACAGCGCCGGCTTCTCGGTCACCGTTCGCCCCGTCTCCTCGACGTGGGCGCGGTAGTTGAGGCCGACGCAGATGATCTTGTCGGGGTCGGGGATTACGGGGGCCAGTTCGAGCCCCTCCAGCGGGAGATCGGGCGCCGCGTCGCGCGCAGCGCGCCCGGCTTCGGCCAAGGCGCCCGCTGCGAGCAGCGCCCGCAGCGTGGGCCAGCGGTCCCCGAGGCGCCGGCCGAGGTCGATCACCCCACCGTCCTTGACCACGCCGTAGCTAGGGCGGCCTGCCGAGACGAAAGAGACGAGCTTCATGGGGTACTCCAGAGGTTGCGGGTTCAGCGGCTACTCAGACAGCGGCAGCGAGGGCATTCAGTTCCTGGACCGAGCGGGCGGCGCCGAGCACGTACCGATCCGGTCGCACCAGAACCGCCGGAGCCTCCGCCGCCTGCAGCCAGGCTTGCTGCTCGGGCGCGTCGTCGGCGACAACCATGACTTCGCGATCAGCGAGGCGCTCGAGAGTCGCCGCCGGCAGGCTTGCTGCGAAGTCCGGCCGCATCAGGGCGGCGAACCGGTAGCCGACCCGGTCATCCAGCCTTACGCCGTCCGTCAGGCGAGGTTGCGGCGCAATCTGGCCGGATGGTCCGTTCCAGCCGGCTGCGAGCCCTGGCCCGAGCCGGGGCTTGATGGAGCTCATCCGCGCGGCCTCGCCGCCCTCGATTACGGCGCCCGCCACCGCGGCCTCCATCGCCTTGGTGTTGATGAGCCCGCCCAGCCGGACCGCGAGTTCGATGTACTCCCGCACGTGCGGGGACCGCTCCGCTTGGTAGGTGTCGAGCAGCGCGTCGTCGTTCTGGCCCCGCAGCACACGGGCGAGCTTCCAGGCCAGATTGCCGGCGTCGCGCATGCCTGCGCACATGCCTTGTCCCAGGAACGGGGGCGTGAGGTGGGCCGAGTCCCCCGCGATCAACAGACGTCCGCTCCGCCAGAGTGTCGCGATTGCGGAGTGGAAGGCGTAGACAGCCGTCCGTTCGAGGTCGACGTCCTCAGCGCCGACCCAGGGCTTCAGAAGTTCAAAAACCCTGGCGGGTTCGGTGATCGCGGCCCCGTCCTCGCCGGGCATTACGGCGATCTCCCAACGGCGGCGATTGCCTGTACCGCGCACATAGGTGGCGGGGCGCTGCCTGTTGCAGTGCTGCACGCTCCAGTCACCGAGATCCGGGCGCGGCCGCTTCAGGATGGCGTCAACCACTAGCCAGCGCTCATGGAAACCGAGGTCCTCCATCGGAGCGCCCATCAGGCGTCGCACCAGCGAGCGGGCGCCGTCGCATCCGACCACATAGCGCGCCCGGCAACTCGCCAGACCGCCGGTTGCGAGGTCCTCATAGCGCACCACGACCGCGTCCGACTCCCGATCAATGGCGAAGACCTCCGTCCGAAAACGGACCGAAACCGACGGAAAGCGCCAAAACCCCTCGCGCAGCACGCGCTCGAGCTCCGGCTGATGGAAGCGGTAGCTCGCGTGCCAGGCCTGCGGCCCAAGCTCTTGTGGACGCGGCCAGTCGAGCAGCAAGCGTCCCGTGTCGCTCACGAACTTCATGCCGGGCGAGACGTGGACGAGCGGCTGCATCGCTTCAGCCAGACCGACGGTCTGGAGCAGCCGCATGACCTCATCGTCGAAGTGCACCGCGCGCGGCAGGTGGTAGATCGCCGCCTCGCGGTCCAGAACGAGGGTACGGACGCCTTGCAGCCCGAGAAGGTTGGCAAGCATGGCGCCCACCGGGCCGCAGCCGAT
>Ga0074044_10002447_pt1 | contig 16245 bp, 12 predicted proteins | sample BogForMeECP23OM1_FD_94443 | JGI IMG/M metagenome (GOLD analysis project Ga0074044, IMG submission 94443) | Bog forest soil microbial communities from Calvert Island, British Columbia, Canada - Bog Forest MetaG ECP23OM1 | ecosystem: Environmental > Terrestrial > Soil > Wetlands ...
AGGCATCACACCTGCGCCATCGCAGGAAAAGGGGCAGGACCTGTTCCCCACCGGCAACTGGCGTTCGATCAGACCGGTGTACCGAGACAAGTTGCCGCCCTGCAACAACGCTTGCGGAACCAACGAAAAGATCCAGGGCTATCTCGACTTGGTAAAGCGCGGCAAGTATGTGGACGCTTATGCGCTCATCAAGGAAGACATGCCCTTCCCCTCGATCACCGGCCGTGTGTGTTACCACCCGTGCGAGCAAGCTTGTAACCGCGGGAAGTACGATGAGGCTATCTCAATTCGCGCGGTCGAACGGTTTCTCGGCGATCTCGGACAGGCACTGACGCGCGACGTGGTCAAAGCCGGGGTACCCAACGGTAAGAAAGTCGCCGTCGTCGGGTCGGGTCCTGCGGGCCACAGTGCCGCGTACCAACTGGCGCGCCTCGGCTACAAAGTGACCATCCTTGAGAAGTCACCGAAAGCAGGCGGACTCAATCGCGGCGGCATTCCGGACTGGGTGCTCCCGCAGCACGTGCTCGATCGCGAGATCGAGCGCCTCATCGAGCTCGGGATAACGATCAAGACCAACGTCGAAGTCGGCAAGGACGTCACTTGGGACGATTTGAAAAAGAACTACGACGCCTGCGTGCTGGCTGTCGGCCTCACTGAGCCCAACAGCGTGCGCGCCGAGGGCGAGAATAAGGAAGGCGTGCTTTACGGACTTCCCTTCCTTCGCGATATCGGCATGGGCACATCAAAAGTCAAGCTGGGTGCTCGGGTTGCCGTCATCGGCGGCGGAAACACCGCCATCGACTGCGCCCGCGAAGCGTTGCGGCAAGGCGCCGTAGAAGTGACCATGATCACGGTGGAGGCCACCCCCGAGGAGATGCCGGCCGTGCTGGAAGATCTCCGCGACATGCTTGAAGAAGGGGTGGAACTGGTGCACCGGCGGGCGGTGACCGCCGTGCTCGGCAACGGCAGGATCGAGGCCTTGCAACTGCATCCGGCGCGCTTCTCCGGCGCCATCAACGCCTCGCCGATCATCGTCAATCGAGAAGTCCCCCCCGAACGCTTCCACGTCGACAACGTGATCATCGCGGTGGGGCAGCGGGCGTCGCTCGGTTGGTTGCCGGACGAGTTCAAGAGCGAGCGCGGAACGATCAAGATCGACAGCTTCGGACGTCTCGGCGACACGAACTTCTTTGCGGCGGGCGACGTTGTGCAACTGGGCTCGGGTCAGCCGCTGATGGTGGTGAATGCGGTGGGCGACGGAAAGCGCGTCGCCTTCAATCTGGACAAGGTGCTGCGCGGGGAGGCGTTGCAGCCGAAGACGATTCCCGTCGACGTTATCTTTGATTTGAACCGCATGAACATGACGTATTTCCCGCACTTCCCGCGCGTCCACCAGACCTTGCTGCCGTCGGCAAGCCGGCGCAAAACGCAGGAGGAAGTGATTCAGGCGTTCTCGGAAGAGCAGGCGGTTGAGGAGGCCAGCCGCTGCTTCAGCTGCGGCACCTGCAACGCTTGCGACAACTGTTATCTCGTCTGTCCCGAGCCCTGCATTGCGCGTCCGTCACGCTCGAACGGTCTCTATAAGATTCTGGTCGACTACTGCAAAGGATGCCGCGTGTGCATTGAGGAATGTCCGACGGGCTGCCTAGAGGGCGTGCCCGAACTTGACTTCGATACCGGCGTCGTGCGCATGGACACGGCGTTCGCCATCTCGCCGGGGCTGCACGGACGGCAGGCGGAAGAGCTGAGGAATCTGGGCGAGCGAGCCGCAAAGAATATTTAGAAATTGGAGTGAATCATGGCAACGGTTACCGAAAGAAAAAAGAAAACGGTCCGGATCAACGGTTGCGTCGCTTCGGCGCAGGCCGCCAAGTACGCCGATGTCGATGTGATTGCGGCCTACCCGATCCGGCCTTATACGGCGACGATGATGGCGCTGGCGCAAATGGTGGCCAACGGAGAACTCGACGCCGAGTACATCGTGGCCGATAGCGAGCACTCGCAATTGAGCATCGCGCACGGCGCTGCGTCGAGCGGCGCGCGCGTGTTCACCGGCAGCTCGGGTGTCGGCGTGCAGTTCGCATACGAGCTTTATTCGCCGATCTCCGGCAGTCGTATGCCGGTGCAGATGATGATCGCCGACCGCACCCTCGATCCGCCCGGCGATTTCGGTTCCGAGCATACCGACGCGCTCTCGACGCGCGACATGGGATGGCTCATGGGCTGGTCGTGCGACGCCCAGGAAGCATTCGACAATCACCTGATGGCCTACCGCATAGGTGAGGACCCGCGCGTGCTTTTGCCCCAGATGGTATGCCAGGATGGTTTCTTCGTCTCGCACATCACCAGCGACGTCGAATTGCCCGACCCGGGCCAGGTTGAGGAATTCCTGCCGCCCTACAAGCATCCCTACCCACTCGATCCGCGACGCCCGGTGTCACACGGCCCGCAGATTATGCCCGAGCAGGGTCCACCGCTACAGTTGGAGCGGGCGCGCGCCATGGAAGATTCGATGGCGGTCATTGAAGAAGTCCATGACGAGTTCGCGAAGATCTTCGGCCGACGCTATGACCCATGGGTCGAAGAGTTCATGACCGATGGCGCCGAGGTCGTCTTTTTCATGCAGGGCGGCCACGCGGTGACGGCGCGTTTCGCGATTCAGCACATGCGCGATAAGGGCTTGAAGGTCGGTCTCGTACGACTGCGGACGATCAGACCCTACCCGACCGATCGCGTGAACGAGGTCCTCAGTAAGTTCAAAGTGGTCGGCGTGATCGAGACCAACATGGGACTCGGCAGCGTGAGCAGCGGCGGCGTGCTCTATGCTGAGGTCTGCGCGGCCCTCTTCGAAAGCGCCCAGCGCCCACTCGTCGTCTCGTTCATGGCGGGCATGGGAGGCGAGGCGATCGTGCTCAAGGAATTTTATTGGATGACTGAGAAAATGTTGGAAGCGCAGAAGCGCGGGAAAATCGAAAAGCGCACGCATTGGGTCGGATTCGAAGAATAAAAGATTCTCGCGATGTAGAGCCGGGCGTCCCCGCCCGGCCAAGGAGAAACTGACATGGCAACGATAGAAGTTCAACGGCAGCTACTGCCGATTCTCGACAGCCCGAATCAGGGGGCGCGTTTCTACAACCCTGAATTACCGTCGAGCGAGCCGTTCGTCCCCGGCCACCGCACGTGTGCCGGCTGCGGGCCGTCCATCCAGTACCGGATGACGAGCAAGGCGGCGGGCGACAATACGATCCTGGTCGGACCGACCGGCTGCATGTATGTCGCGAACAGTTCGTATTTGTGTACGCCCTACAATGTGCCCTGGGCGCACACGCAGATTGGCAGCGCGGGCAGCTTCACCGCGGGCGTCGCCGCCGCCTATGAAGCCATGATCCGAAAGGGCAAATGGAAGGGCGCCTATCCGAACATTATCTGCGAGGCGGGCGACGGCAGCGCGTCCGACATCGGCCTCGCCTCGATTTCAGGCGCGCTCTATCGCAATCACGATTGCCTGATTATCTGCTACGACAATGAGCAGTACGCGAACACCGGCATCCAGGCGTCGTCGCGCACACCCTATGGCGGCATGACAACCTTCTCCCCTCCCGGCCCGATGGTTCCGGAGGCGAAGAAGCTGTTTCCCAAGGACCTCGCCCGCATGATGGCGGCTGGCCATCCCCACTGCTATGTGGCGACCGCAAGCGTGGGCTACCCCATCGACTTGATGAATAAGGTACGCAAGGGACTCAACCACAAGGGCGCTGCGTATCTGATGATCTACACCCCATGCCAGAAGGGCTTCGTGTACGAGACGCCGCGCTCCATCGATCTTGGCCGGTTGGTGGTTGAATGCGGGCTCTACCCGATCTGGGAGTGGAACCCCGAGAAGCGTGCATATGATTACACCTTCCGCCCGCAGAGCATGCGGCCGGTATCCGAGTACTTGAAATTGCAAGGACGCTTCGGCCACCTCCACGCGGAGCACATCGCCACATTGCAGAGGTTTGCCAACGAACAGTGGCGAATGATGGGTGTGGAACTGCCCGAGGCCTTGCTCCAAGCCGCAGATGCGAAAAACTTGATCAATATGGCGGCTGCGGAAGAAGCCGTGACTGTGGCGGAAACTGTATGAATACTAAAGTAGAAGCAACCACTCCGCCTGCCGCTCCCGAGCCGCAGGAAAGCTACATCGTCACCGAAGGCAAGAAGCGCGGGTCGTCGCGCGATGTGCGGCCGGAAGCGGCGTTTGACCGCTATTACACCGTCCTGCGCGTGCACGCGGGCGATGCGATTCTCACTGACAACTGGCACACGAACGAAGTGCTGGACCACACCCGCAACAACTTCGAGGGATACACGTTCGCCATGCGCACGCTGGAGGCCTGGGGCGCGATGATCGAGAACGACCGCCGTGCCTACTACACGGCCGGCGGGCGAGTGTGGGTCATGGATTTGGAGCCCTCGGCAGGCAAGAAGCCGCGGCTGCCTGGCGCCGGAGCCGGCAAGAAGTAGCGTACGCTTGCGCCGCATCCTGCTCATCGACGACACGCCGGAGATTGCCGAATTGCTGACGTTTGCGCTGCGTGATCACGGCTACGAGGCCTTTGCCGCGGGATATACCGTCACCGTCAACGAGCTGATTCTGGAGCAACGCGCCGATGCGCTCGTGCTCGACTGTTCCGCCTTCGACATGAGCGAGTCGCTCTTCGATGCCGTGCGTGGCGACCCGAATCATGCCGAGCTTCCCGTCGTCATCATCAGTGACACGCCGGAGGAGGCCGACGCGAGCCTCCGTTCCCGGAACGCCCGAAGAGTCTTGCTCGTCCCGAAACCGTTCACCGGCGCGCAGGTCGCAAGAGCGCTCGAGGATCTCCTGAAATAAAGACCTATTGGAATAGATATGCCCCTGTGGAGCATGGACGAATGGCAATACCTCGAGCGCGAGGTCGTCACCGACCCAAAAGGTAGACCGTGGACTGTGGCGCTGATGGACGTGCTGGGTCAGGAAGGCGATCCTGACATGCCCAACAAGTTGCTCGAACTTCAGTATTCATCGGGCCGGTATTTCACGCTCATCTACTCAGCCAGTGGAGCGTTACAACGGGAACGCGGCTACGCGTCACAGTCAGAGGCGGAGAACGCATACCGAGAGCTGCTCGTGGCCGTCATCGATGGTAGCCTCGACCCCTCGCAACCGGTGTTCCGGCAGGACCTGGAAGATTGACAGCACGATGAGTCGGATTGCGCTGGCCGAACCGCCGTAGTTTACTGCATCTCTACCGGCCAGGATCCAGATCTCTCATCACCACATGCAGCACCTGCCCAGCGACTCGCGCATCGCGCTCGGAAACCGTCGTCTTCGGGCCGCCGCCGGCATCGGTGTGATCTCGATACGTCCGCGCGACTGCCGGCAGCCGTGCGCACCCGCTGCGAATGAGTCCCGCCCGCTCCGCGACGGCGAGCCGGGTCTCGAACGACCAATCGGCAATCTTCCCTTCGGGCGTGCCCGAGGCAGCCAGCGCGCTCAGCCCCTGATGTTCCAGCGCGTCGGTCACGATGGCCTCCAGGATTCCGCAAGAAGTTCTTAGCGCCACGTCATAGTCCGCTTGCTCGAGGGCACGTCGACTCTCGGTGTATGCCTGCTCGAGAACGGGCCGGAGCTCGGGGTTGTGAACGAACTCGAACCGGCGCGGCGGCGGCGCCTGCGAGGATGCAAAGGATGATGCGGAAATGCCCTGGGCATCGTCCATCCGGGAGAGCGAGGCAATGGCCTGCTCGAGGACGTCGAGCAGTCGCCGGACGATCTCGGCCGGCGCCGCCCCTTCGACCGCATGACCGGACGCTGAGCGCATCAGGAAGGCTTCGCTAAACGACCGGGCAAGCCAATGGGCCTTGCTGCCTCCGGACAATTGATTGACCGTTACTCCACAGTCTTCTTGCCAGACGCGAGTGGCCGCGATCACCGAACTGCTGGAGGGATCAGTCGCCAACCTGTCGCGAACCTGAAGCCCGCGGCGGATCAGGCCATCGAGGTGGGACAGGTAGGTCTCGACCTGCGCGCGCAGGCTCTCATCCATCGGCATCGGTCGCGTCTCCCACTACCAGCCCTTCTTTTTCAAGCCCGCCCTCCAGGCCGGCAGCGCCTGGCTGCGTGTTTCCACGGCCAATGGAATCAGGAACCGTCCGAGGCAAAAGCGAGAGAGGTCATCGCGACAGGAGTTCCGAGCGTTCCGAACTGCCGCTCTGGCATGAGGCCTATCGACTGGTAAGCAGCCTGGTTAGTGCCTGAGCAAGGATTCTGCCGGCACTCCTCGAATCGAAGCGTCCACCACTTCCACCATGTGAACCACCGGGACCCGGCTGCCGGCGAGCCGGATTCCGCTTCGCAACTGAAGCAGGCAGCCGGGATTTCCCGTGGCGACAATGTCCGGTGCGGTCGCCAGCACATTGCGGACCTTGCGATCGCCCAGTTCCTTGGCCGGTTCGGGCCGCACAAGATTGTAGATTCCGGCCGAGCCGCAGCACAGTGCCGCTTCGGCGGTTTCCAGGATCTGCAGTTCGGGGATTTTCCCAAGGACAGCGCGGGGCTGTGTCCTCACGCCCTGTGCATGTTGCAAGTGGCAGGAGTCGTGGTACGCAACCTTCAAGGGGATTGGATGGCGCGGAGCCCGCGGCTCCAGCCCTGCCAGGACCTCAGAAATGTCTCGACACTTGGCGGAGAATGCCTTCGCCCGCTCGCTATACTTCGGGTCATCGCGCAGTAGATAGCCATAGTCTTTCAGGCTCGATCCGCAGCCCGCAGCATTGCTCACCACGGTATCCACCTGCGCGCGTTCGAATGCGTCAATGGTGCGCCGTGCGTAATCGAGCGCTGCCTTCTCTTCTCCAGTGTGGATCATGAGCGCGCCGCAGCAGCACTGATCCCTGGGAATGACTACCTCGCAACCTTCCGCGGCCAGTACGCGGGCAGTGGCGGCGTTTACCTCGGGGAAGAAGACGCTCTGTACGCATCCCAGCAACAAACCTGCACGCAGGCGCCGTTCGCCTTGTGCTTCCACTCGCTCCGGGAGCGCGGCGCCGTCTGCTTGCGGGGCTGATGGCGCGAGGTTCTCCACTGCGCGCAGACTTGCAGGAAGCAGTTTGAGGACACCGCTGCGGCGTACGAGCGACTGCAATCCCGAGCGCTGATACATTCGCAGCGGCCCCAGCAGCAGACGCAGTCGCTCGGGCCGCGGAAAGATGTCAAAGATCATTCGGCGCAGCAGTCCGTCGGATACGGGCCGCTGGTAGTTGCGTCCGATCTGGGCGCGCGTCGCTTCAATCAGCTTGTCGTACTTCACGCCCGAAGGACACGTTGTTATGCAGGCCATGCATCCGAGGCAGTTGTCCATGTGGTTGACGAAGGTGGGATCGAGGCGAACCTGCCCCTCCAGGCCGAGCTTCATCAGATAGATCCGACCACGAGGCGAATCCATCTCCTGGCCCCAAAGCGCATAGGTGGGACAGGTGGCGAGGCAAAACCCGCAGTGCACGCACTCGTTGACCAAGTCGGTCGAGGGCGGGTGGTGCGCGTCGAAGGCGCCAGAACGGGAGTCCGGAGGTATGCTTGCGGGTTCCGTCATCAGATTCCTCCAATGAACCGGCCGGGGTTCAGCGCTGCCGTCGGGTCGAATTGCGCTTTGATACTTCTCATCAGCGGCAGCGCATCGCCCGCACTTCCCCAGACATCCATTTTCGATTTGATTTCGAGAGGGCAGCGCAGGATGACGAGCGAGCCTCCGCGAGTTTCCAGATTCTTCCGGAAATCCTGGAGTGCATTGAGAAGAGCACCGGTATCGTTCCCCTCCAGCCGGAGGTACCCGACTCCGACCGCCTGAGCGACAAGCCGCCAAGGCAAATGCTGTGGCTCCGATGCTTTCCTTATCAGGTTTAAGAAGTTTCCGAGATCCGCAGGCAACAGGCTGAACTTGCACACGACGGACGGTTCGGCCCCGCTCCACAATGTTGAGCGCGCATTCCAGATGTCTGCCGGAGACTCGATGCGGCGTGCCCCGGAGGCGATGCGCAGGGTCTGCTCAATTTGCGCTTCACAGCCGGCGGTCGTTCCTTCAAAACGGAGATCGACCTCCGGAGTCGAGGAGTTCCCGGCGCGAACTTGCACGCCGGTGGGAACCATATTGCAATCCTGAATCGCGAGCACCAAAGCATTCATGGTTTGGCTGTCGGCATTGGAGAAGCTCAAGGTACGGATTTCGCGCGGGACGGGGTGAAGCCGGAAAATCGCTTGCGTAATGATTCCCAGAGTGCCCAATGACCCCGTAGCCAGCTTGGGCAGGTCATATCCAGCGACGTTCTTTACAACCTTACCGCCGCTCTTGGCGAGAGTGCCATCCGGCAGAGCCAGCGTGATGCCAATAACCAAATCGCGCAAGCTTCCGAAGCGAATACGGAGAGGCCCGCTGTCGTTGGTCGCCAGAATCCCTCCGATCGTCGCTTGGTCCGGCCACAGAGGGTCGAGAGCCAGTCGCTGACCATGCTCGGCAAGAGTTTGCTGCAGTTGTTGGAGCGTACACCCGGCTTCGACCGTCGCCGTCATGTCGCCCCAGGCGTGCTCCACGACACGGTTCAAGCGGCGAGTCGAAACCATCAGTTCGCCGCTGCGCGGCGGATTGCCCCAATCCATCTTGGTCGCGCCGCCGCGAGGAATCACCTGCAAACCCGCTCCCGTCACGATCTTCAAAGCGCCCGCGACTTCCTCAGGATTAGCCGGCTCGATGACCATGTGCGGAAGAACGTCATCGACGGCTTCCTCCAACTTCGAGGTGCGGAAGTGCTCTGCGCCGACAAGGGCCCGCAGATCGCTCCACGCGGTTTCCACAGCGGCGATCGATGGATGCGATGATGAATGATTTCCCATAACCCTCAAAAGAACTGCGCTACCCCGGCGACCTCCAGAGGATGCGGTTGATACGGGCCGGTTCTCTCCGCGCACATGCGCGTGCGAGGAAACACTTTGCCTGGATTCGAAAGGTGTTCGGGATCGAAAGCGCAGCGTACGAGTTGCATCGTTTCCAGATCGGGCTCCGCGAACATCTCCCCCATCATCATCTTTTTTTCTGCGCCCACGCCGTGTTCGCCGGTGATTGACCCGCCAAACTTCACGCACAGCCGCAGGATATTGATGGAAAGCTCCGTCGCGCGCTCCTCCTGGCCCGGGATGCGACGGTCGTAGAGCACCAGGGGATGCAGATTGCCATCGCCAGCATGAAAGACGTTGGCCACACGCAATCCGTCCGCGGCGCTCATGCGTTCGATTTCGCTGAGAATCTTGGGCAGCGCGGTGCGGGGAACTACACCGTCCTGCACAATGTAGTTCGGAGAGATGCGCCCCACGGCGGCAAAGGCGGCCTTGCGGCCTTTCCAGACGAGTGCGCGCTCCGCGTCGGACTGGGCAACGCGAATCTCCCAAGCCCCGCATTGCGTGCAGATCTCGCCCACCTGGTCCATCAAGTGCTCGACTTCCGCGGCCGGGCCATCGAGTTCCACCAGCAGCAGTCCGCCGCAGTTTGGGTACCCGGCGTGCACCGCGGCCTCGGCTGCCTGAATGGCGAGGTTGTCCATCATCTCGATGGCCGCCGGCAGCATTCCGGCCCCAATAATTCCGCTGACCGCCGCGCCCGCTTCCGTGGTGGTATTGAAAGCGGCCAGCAGGGTTTGGATGACGGCCGGTTTCTTCATGACGCGCAGTACTACTTTGGTCGCGATTCCCAGCGTTCCTTCCGATCCCACAAAGATTCCCGGCAGATCGTATCCCGGGCGGTCCAGCGCCCGGCTGCCGAGATGCACGATCGATGCATCGGGAAGGACTACCTCGAGTGCCAGCACGTGGGTAGTTGTAAATCCGTATTTCAGACAATGAGCGCCGCCAGAGTTCTCCGCAAGATTCCCGCCAATTGTGCACACCGACTGCGACGAAGGATCGGGGGCGAAGAAGTAACCATGCGAAGCAACGCGTTGCGTAACATCCGAGTTGACGACGCCCGGCTCCACGACCACACGCGCGTTAGGTAGATCCACTTCCAGGATGTGGTTCATGCGGGCCAGGCTTATAAGCACGCCAGTTTCTACCGGCAGGGCACCGCCGCTGAGTCCCGTGCCCGAGCCTCGCGCTACAAAGGGAATCTTTTCGCGCTGGCAGATACGCACAATCGCCTGAACTTCCCTGGTTGAAGTGGGAAGCAGAACCGCCTGAGGCAGGACGCGCAGGTTCGTCAGCCCATCGCATTCGTAGGTGTGGAGTTCGGAGGCTTCGGTGATCAAACCCTTGCCAACGATGGCGCGGAACTCGCCGAGGATACGCGCTTCCATGGGGCTCTCCTCGCCAGGCGGTTATGTGCCTGGAGGGCACTTTCAAAAGGCTACAGAGATCGACTGGAATCTTATACCAAGATGGCGATTTAGTGGAGGCGGGTTTCCGATAGCCCTTTGCCTTTGTGTCCGAGAGGTGCACGAACATGTCGCGGCGGCGGCCATCCTCGATCGTGATGAAGCCATAATCGCTTCTGCTCGTTGAACCCCTTTGGTATACACTTCTGTAGATTTTCTTCCGATTTCCGCTGATAGCCAGGAGCCATAGCGATGGGCACTGTTTTCAATCCAACTGCAGCTCCCGCAAAAAAGCAGGGACATGCCGCCTGGTTTGCGGAGTTATCGCCGCCAGAGCGAAGCACCTTTATCGCTACCTTTGGCGGTTGGGCGCTCGACGGCATGGACGTGATGGTGTACAGCTTTGTGATCCCAAGCTTGATCGCGGCATGGCACATCACCAAAGGTGAAGCAGGTATGCTGGGAACGGCGGCGTTGCTGATCTCCGCCGTAGGTGGCTGGCTTGCCGGATTGCTGGCGGATCGCTTCGGACGTGCCCGAGTCTTGCAGTGGACCATCCTCTGGTTCGCGCTGTTCACTTTCCTGAGCGGATTCACCAACAACTTTTGGCAATTGCTCATTACTCGCGGATGTCAGGGCCTGGGCTTCGGCGGGGAGTGGGCGGTCGGCTCGGTGCTGATGGGCGAGACGATTCGCGCCGAGCACCGGGGTAAAGCCGTGGGTACCGTGCAGGGGGGCTGGGCCATCGGCTGGGGAATCGCCGCGATATGCTCGGTCGCGTTGTTCTCATGGCTGCCCGCGGGCCTCGCCTGGCGGGCCATGTTCTGGATCGGCATTCTGCCCGCGTTGTTGGTGTTCTACATTCGGCGCCACGTTCCCGAGCCCGAGGTTTACACCCGGACGCGCCAAAGGCTCGCCGCGGGAGGCGACAAGCCTCATTTCCTCGAGATCTTTTCGCCGTCGATGCTGAAGATCACTCTGCTGACATCGGTGCTGGGAGTGGGCGTCCAGGGCGGCTATTACGCGATCACAACCTGGCTGCCAACGTATTTGAAGACGGTGCGGCATCTTTCGGTCCTGAATACGGGCACGTATATGATCGTCATTATTGCCGGATCCTTCTGCGGCTACCTGACCGGGGCGTATTTGGCCGACAGCATCGGACGCAAGAAGGCCCTGATTCTTTTCGCCGCCTGCTGTGCCCTGGCGGTCACCGCCTATACCTATTTGCCAATCAGCAACGGAATCGTGATGCTGCTGCTCGGTTTTCCTCTCGGGTTCTTCACCTCCGGCTCCTTCAGCCCGGTCGGCGCGTTCTTCACCGAGCTGTTTCCCAGCCGCCTGCGTGGCTCGGGGCAGGGTTTCTCTTATAATCTGGGCCGTGGCATTGGCGCCCTGTTCCCGACGCTGGTCGGCTTTCTCAGCACCCGACTCTCGCTGGGCAAAGCGATTGCCATCTTCGCGGTGTCAGCTTATGTCGTCATGATCCTGGCCGTACTGCTGCTCCCCGAGACCAAGGGCAAAGAACTGCGCGTCTATGAATAAAAATGACGAGCAATGACTAACAATGACTAGCAGCGAAGGCGAAGCGGCAATCCCGGTTTGCGCGGCTCCGAACCCCGCCCCCGGCAGGCCGAAGGTTGCCGCCCCGGCCAACGCATGGGATTGCCACGCGCACATCTTCGGTCCGGCGGAGCAGTACCCTTTTATTCCGGGACGCAGCTACACGCCGCCACCAGCGAGCATTCAGGCATACCAGCGGATGTTGAGCGCCCTCGGACTGGAGCGAGCCGTAATCGTCCAGCCGAGCGTTTATGGTACAGACAAGCGTTGCACGTACGACGCAGTGGCCGCTTCTGGCGGCAGGTGGCGCGGTATCGCGGTAGTGGGCGCAAGCACGAATACGCACGAGCTGCGGCGGTTGCACGACGCGGGATTCCGCGGCGTGCGAATCAACCTCCTGTTCAAAGGAGGCTTGGCGATGGAGATTCTGGAGCAGGTCGCCCGGCTGATTGCGCCGCTCGGCTGGCACTTGCAGTTGCTCATTGATGGCCGCGACCTGGCGGAATTGGCGCCGCGACTTCGTCGTCTGCCAGTCTGCTTCGTCATCGATCACATGGGACACATGCCTGCGCAACTGGGGCTGGCGCATCCGGGATTTACGGCCCTGCTCGCGCTTGCCCGGGAAGGCAATTGCTGGGTGAAGCTCTCCGGCCCGTATCGTATCTCCGCCCAGCCTTACCCGTATGAGGATGCCGCTCCGATTGCGAAGGCGCTGGTCGAGGCTGCGCCGGAGCGCATGGTATGGGGAAGCGACTGGCCGCATCCCTCGTTCCAAGGCGCGATGCCGGTCGATGCCACGCTCCTGGATTTGCTGGCGAGCTGGGTTCCAGAATCGCGGACACGACAGCGCATTCTCACAACGAATCCCGCGGAGCTCTATGATTTTGCGGGCTGACGCCGGAGAGCAAGAGGATAAGAACGAACCACCGTTCGAATTCCGAGGTTGCCCAGTGCACCCACTTTGGAACTAGACACTAGCGTGCAAGCAAGTAACCTGTGAGGATCAGGGCCCTGCGCAGCCCGGCGGTGGTTTATGCAGTTATCAGCACAAGACGAAGTGTCTCGGTTAAAGGCGCTGGCTGAGTGCCGAATCGTTGACAGCCCGGCAGAGGAATTCTTCGACGACATTGCCAACCAGGCAGCCTACCTTTGTGGCACTCCCATCGGGTTCATCAGTTTCATCGATGAGCACCGCGAATGGCTGAAAGCCAAGGTGGGATGGGAGCTCACGGAGATCCCACGCGACCAATCGTTCAATGCGCTGGTACTCGGCAATCCTCACGTTCTCATCGTGGAGGACACTGCCGCCGACAGAAGATTTCGCTTTCATCCCTGGGTGACGCAATCGGGAATTCGCTTCTACGCCGCTGTCCCTGTGGTTACAAAAGAGGGCTACGCGCTGGGCGCTATTAGCGTACTGGATCGTTTGCCCCGATCACTACCCATCGGTCATCGGAGGATTTTACAGACACTTGCCAACGCGATTGCGGCTCAGCTGGCTTTGAGGCGCGCATCTTTCAACCCGACAACCTCCAGTCCCGACAGCCGCTACCAACTGCTGTTTGACCACAATGTGGCAGGCTTTTACCGCACCACTCCCGACGGTCGAGTGCTTGGCTGCAACACTACATTCGCGCGGATGCTGGGATATGCCTCCCGGGAAGAGGTGCTCGGCTGCTCGTCAGAGCAGTTCTATTTCTCGGCTGAGGAGCGCGGCCAGTTTCTCAAGAATCTGCAACGGGAAGGGAGCCTGGTCAACTCGGAGCTGCGCCTTCGACGGAAGGATGGAAGCTCGATCTGGGTGGTCGAGAACGTGGCCGCAACCTGCGATGAACAGGGCGGTGTGACGCTCATCGAGGGCACGATGGTGGACATCTCGGCTCATAAGCGCGCTGAAGATGCCCTTCGCGATAGCCAGGAACGGTTGTTCGACATTATCACATCGGCGATGGATGCCATCATTACCATCGACGAGAAGCAGCAGATCATCGTGTTCAACAAAGCGGCGGAGGATATTTTTCGTTGCACCGCCGCGGAAGTGATCGGCAAATCCATCGATCGCTTCGTGCCCGAGAGTCTTCGTGAAATTCATCAACAGCATATCCGCAGTTTTGGACAAACCGGCGTGAGCACCCGTTCCATATACTCGCCGAGAACACTTGCCGCCGTACGGTCGAATGGTGAGGAATTTCCGATCGAAGCCTCGATCTCCCAGGTAAAGACCTCTTCCGGGAGACTGTACACAGTGATCCTGCGTGACATCAGTGCGCGCAAGCGCACCGAGGAACAACTGCGTCAGACCCAGAAGATGGAAGCGGTCGGGCACTTGGCCGGGGGCATCGCCCACGAATTCAACAACTATCTCGCCATCATAATGGGATACACCGAACTGCTGGAACGCGAGACAGTTGGAAACGACTCCCTGCGAATGAGCCTGGCGGAGATCAAGGGCGCGAGCCAAAAAGTAGCCTCGCTAACCCGGCAACTGCTGGCCTTCAGCCGGAAGCAGGTGATCGAACTCAGGGAAGTCGATCTCAACGCCACGGTGTGGGAAACCCACAAGCTGCTGCGCCGATTGATTCCGGTGTCGATTGACCTGATCCCGAAACTGCAGGGTGACTTGGGCAAAGTGAAAGCCGATCCGGCTCAGGTTCAGCAGATTCTCATCAATCTGGTAATCAATGCTCGAGACTCGTTGCCCGAGGGCGGCCAGATTGTGATCGAGACGGCTGAGGTAGAGTTGGACGAGGAGTACGCCAGTCGCCAGCTTGAAGTCCAACCGGGCCCATACGTGATGCTCTCGGTGGCGGACACAGGCATCGGGATGGATAAGGAAACTCTCTCCCACATCTTCGAACCCTTTTTCACCACCAAGGAGGAAGGCAGGGGAACGGGGTTGGGGTTGTCAACCACTTACGGAATTGTGAAGCAAAGTGGCGGGCACCTCACAGTGGCCAGTGTTCCGGGAAGAGGTTCTACGTTCCGCATCTATCTGCCCAAGCTGTCGGATTCCGGCGATCTGCCGCAGCCCTCGAAGGCGCAGTCCAATCGACCACGAAGACAAACTGTATTGGTCGTTGAGGATGAGAGCGCCCTGCGCAAGCTCATGACGAAAGTGTTGGAGGGGGCGGGCTTCCAGGTCTTGGAAGCGAAGGATGGTGAGCAGGCGGTAGAGACCTGCAAGAGCTGGGCGGAACCGATCGACATGGTGGTAAGCGACCTGGCGATGCCCAAACTGAACGGTCTTCAACTGAAGGAGATCGTCGTAGGTCTGCGCCCCACGGTGAAATTCTTGCTCATCTCCGGCTATGCCGAAGACGTAGTCGAAGATCCCACTATTCTGCGGACAAATACGGACTTTCTCGAAAAACCGTTCTTGCCCGACGAATTGGTTCTCAAGGTTCGACAGCTTCTTCGAGCCGGAAACGGTGAGCAACCCGGCTTTGCATCTGCCTCTCCCGCGGAAGTCGGAACTTGATCCGGTGACGAAGCCACGCTTTTCCGTCTGGCCGCGCAACTCGAGGCGGTGCGGCCCTGGACTGCTCGCCATCCGGCAAATTTCTCGTCAACAGTAATTTTGTCCCTGTCGCGCTTGTGGCTCCGGGGCGATCCAGGGAACCAGCAAACCGCGCGCGCTAGGCTTCTGGATGGACGCGACGGCCTGCTCCCGCGGCATCCCGCAGCGGACGACGCCCTCAGCAGTCGAGGGCATCATTATGGACGTATGGTCGCTAGCCTTGATCGGGGCCAATCTTCGCGAACGGCGTTGGGAAGGCTCTTGACCTCGATTCACTCTATCGTTGCGAGATGAAGGAGCGGCTCAGCGTTGCGGGGATTGACTGGGAAGGGTGGCACGGTTCCCGGCATGGCCTGGCAACCAACCTGGAACGCATCGGTGTGAGGGATTCACTCGGAAGCACTATATCAAGCCCGCTTCGATCGCGGCGATGCGGCAACTTTCCGAAAACGCTCTCGGCACTCCCAAAGCCGAAATTGCTCGCCGACTGCTCCCCCAAAGAACCAAAAAGAGAGCCTGGGGCATGGCTAAAAACTGGTCGGATTCAGTGAAACTCGGAGCGACTTAAATGCTTAGGATTGAAGCGGTAAATTCTCTCATGCCGACCGTGGTAAACTGATATTCCGCACGCCGGAGAGGTGGCCGAGAGGCTGAAGGCGGCGGTTTGCTAAACCGTTATACGGGCTAACACCTGTATCGAGGGTTCGAATCCCTCCCTCTCCGCCAGCTTCACAATCTACAGGCTTTACGAAATATTTCGCTACGGTTTGTCCTACGAGACATAA
>Ga0074044_10002448_pt1 | contig 16244 bp, 11 predicted proteins | sample BogForMeECP23OM1_FD_94443 | JGI IMG/M metagenome (GOLD analysis project Ga0074044, IMG submission 94443) | Bog forest soil microbial communities from Calvert Island, British Columbia, Canada - Bog Forest MetaG ECP23OM1 | ecosystem: Environmental > Terrestrial > Soil > Wetlands ...
CCCCCCGCGCTTCCCGATACACTCGGCGCAGGCGCCACCGCTTGCGCGCTCTCGAGCAACGAGTCTTTCCCCCCGCCTTGGCCGCGTGCATACAACGCGTGCTGTTCCGCCATCGCCAGTTGCGGAGCCGGCGCCACCGCAGTACTCGGCCCAATATTGATCTGCCCGGCCCGTCCCTTCGCCGGTGTGGTCAGCTCCGGTGGAGGCGCGATTACCGCAGCTTCCGGCACGTCCGCACCGGGTGCGCGGCCGTGCTTTATTTCCGGGGGCGGCGGAACGATGTCCGACTTGAGCGCCGCTCGCGTCACGCGATCGCGTGCAAAATCAACCTCCGGTGCTGGCGCTACGACCTGTTGATCCGGCGCCTTGTTGCGGCTGGAAAGGGAACTGATTGCGTTCAGCGGCACCACGGGAGCCACGGCTCCCGTCGCCACAATATTCGGCAAGGGAACTTCATGATCAAGCTTCAGGTTGGGAGGCGCGACAATGGTCTGGGAATGGTTGTCGGCTTCGCGGGGCACCGAAAGAATCGGTTGCTTGGCAAACACCGGATCGCCCTTCTGCGGCTTCGGCGCTTCCGCCTTACCCGTGTCGAGCGGAGGCAGATATTCCTCCGGTGAATACGTGATCACCGACGAACGATCAAATGGATCGGCCCCCAGAATTTTCTGCTGTCGCAGCCACGCGATCGAAAGCAGCAACAACAGATTAACGGCCACCACGTGCAGAACCGCCGACAGAAGCAGCCTTTCCCACGGCAGCTTTTGTTCGACGAACACATCCTTCCACAGGTCAAATTCCTGCGCGCGAATCGGCGCAGAGGCACGCGCATGCAGCGTTTCGCGAATCCCATCGCGGAATTCAGCGCTCGCCGGGTCATGCTCGACCAACAGCTTCACGATTTTCTTCGCAGGAATTTCCATCCGCGGATACAAACGCCTTCCAGCCAAATCCCGTAAGTACGCCCTCCAGGCAGGATCGGGGGCGCTTGGGCAGTTTGCCCGGGATGGCAATTAGGACGATTATACGGGACGAAGGGCCCGCAGTTCAGGCCGCTAGTTCATCCGGTAGTGGGCCCCCAGAGAGATCAGGAACGAGCAAACTTGAGAAGGGGCTGGATAGCGCCATGATCTGCTGCTCCGAGGGCTTCCAGATATGCCGTGCGGGCTTCGCCTTCCTTGACGAGATTGGCAGAACCCCACGTGAATCGAGGGCGGCCTAGCTTCATTACAATTATGTCTGCCATCAAACGGGCATGCCTGCCATTGCCATTGGGAAAAGGGTGAATGAGCACGAGTCGATGGTGGAAGCGAACAGCGATCTCTTCGGGAGAGAACGTGTTGTTCTCGATCCAGTAGCGAGCGTTACCAAACAGCGCCATCAGTCGTTCCCGAATTTCGTGGGCTGGAACTCCGAGATTTTTCTCGGTGCGTCTGTACTCTCCCGCCCATTTCCACGTTTGATCGAACATCTTCGCGTGTAGCTTGCGGACATAATCGTCAGAAGACATATCAAGTACGGTGGCTCGGTCTCCGACAGCCCACTCTCTCGCACGGAGTATGTTCTCCCTCTCCCATTCATTTAGTTCTTCTTTTGTCGCCAGATTCGGAATGAGGTCTGCAAACTCTTCCGGCGAGAGCGGAGTGTTACCGCCGCTTGTACTTGCGAATGTCATCATTTCTTTCCGCTACGCTTCAGGAGGCGGCTCGTCTCTTCGTCGATCTTCTTCTCTATTCCGCCCACGGCTTGGTTTTCCAACGACATGCTGTGCTCGACAGCGCGGACGTTTTCAGCAGCCTTGGTTCGTGCACGCTCCTCCGCCAGTTCCTGAATAGTTCCGTTCTTTGGTACGAGAGCGTAGACAAGCTGACACCCCAGAGCATCTGCCGCATCACGAAGGCTCGCCAAAGTGATCCGGTATTCAGCTTCAGAGCCTTCAAGGTGTGCCGCTACCGAAGGTGCCCTATGAAGTTTCCTTGCCAATTCGCGCACCGTGACTCCGGTAGCTTCCCGAATGGCACGAATCCATCCTTTTTGGGGACGCGGGGTTCCCTTGGCATCGAGAAAAGGTGTCAGCGCCCGTTCTAACTGCGCAATCCGTAACTCTCTGAATTCAGGCCTCATACGGTCTCCATGCCAGATTTAGTTCTATTATAGAAGATCATATATGTACTATTGTACTATAATACAAGAACAACATTACTAATATACTCTCTTTCAAGAGAACAAAATGGAGAGCAACCATCAGAGCGTCAATTGCGGATCCGTCGTTGGAAGGCTGGTCAGAAAAGCCACTAGCTCATGCGTCGCGAGCATGGATCGTTAAGGTGCCGCCGTCCAGCGCGCCAGCTCCTTCGTGGCCGAATCGATCAACTCCACTTCGCCCTGCAGCACCTTCGCAACTTCCTGAATCTGCAGGTCGGCTTCCGTCCATCGTTTCTCTTCGATCGCCTCGCGCACACCCGGAACCGTCTTCGGGTCGTAGCCCGTATAGACGCCGGGGGCGGTAAGCACGTGTTTGTACCAGGGGCGCCGAGGCAAGCCGGCAGGATCGGTAAGCTTGCGCTCGCTCTCCAGCAGCGTAAGGTTCAGCTCATGAAGCTGCGCATCCGTGGCGGTAAAGTGGCCGCCTTTGCGGGCCGCAGCCAGCGCTTTTTCATATCGCTCTGCGGCCTGGGCCAGCGCATCGGCAGCGTTCGCCATTGGTGCGAAATTCAAGAACGGCGGCACTTCTTCTTTAGGCGGCGCAACCGTGGGATGCCGTGGATCAAAGACCCCCTGGAACACTCCCTCCTCGATCTCCGTGTTGCGCTCCTTGATCTCATTCTGTTTTGTTTTGAGCAAATCCTGAAGTTGCTTCAGGTACACATGCACCGTGTCAGCCAGATTGCTGAACTGATAGGGCAACACGTCGGCATCGGCCATTCGCATCACCGCGGTTCCGATGGTCTGCGCCAGCGCACGCCCGTAAACGAAATCGCGATCGCCAAAATGCGTATACCAGTAGAAGTCGTCATAGATGGAGTGGTAGATTCCCTCCGGGTCTTCACCGCCGTATCCCGCATTCACCGACGCGATGCCGAGATGATCGACAAAAGCGGTGTAGTCCGTGCCCGACCCAAGAGCTCCAATCCGTTGATCGGCGCGCGACCGCAACTCCTTGCGTTCTTCGTCATCTTTCGCGTGCCGGATGTCGGTCAAATGATTGCGTTGCCATACCGTCGTCTTGCTCTCTGGGTCTTCAATGTCGCGCATCACCCCGTTCAAGAAATGCTCCAGGGAATGCGAGCCTTCCAGGTTCAAGCGGCCGCGGTCGTTGCTGTCGGTGTTGATGTACACAGCCGCGTGCTGCATCAGTTCTTTTTCGTGGGCCTCCGCCCAGGCCGTTGAGCCAAGCAGCATGGGTTCTTCGCCGTCCCACGCGCAATAAATGATGGTGCGCTTCGGTTTCCACCCTAGCTTAAGCAGTTCGCCAAACGCCCGCGCTTCTTCCAGCAGCGAGATCTGGCCCGAGATCGGATCCATCGCGCCATTCACCCACCCATCGTGATGATTTCCGCGCACGATCCATTCGTCTGCCTCGCTCATGCCGGGGATCGTGGCAATCACGTCGTTCACGTTCTTCACGTCCCAGTTCGACTCGACCACCAGATGGACCTTCGCCGGCCCGGGCCCCACGTGATAGGGAATCGGCAGCGAGCCGCGCCATCCTTCCGGCGCCATCGGACCGCCCAGAGCCGCCAGCAGCGGTTGCGCGTCACCATAAGAGATAGGCATCACCGGAATTTTGCTGATGCTGGGAGCGTTCTGCGCCGTAAAGCGTGGCGCATTCGGATCGCCACGGTCGAACATCCGCGGATCGCCCGGAAAGTTCGAAGGAAAATCCATCACGCTGCCGCGCTGCACACCGTCGGGTGGCCGCATCGGCCCTTTGGGAAACACATCGTCTTCGAAATAACCGTCCTCGCGCGGCTCAGAATAAATGATGCATCCAATCGCGCCGTGCTCGGCAGCCACCTTGGGCTTGATCCCACGCCACGAATGGTAGTACCGCGCAATTACGATCGCGCCCTTCACCGAAATGCCCAGCCGGTCCAGTTTTTCGTAATCCTCGGGCAAACCATAATTCACGTACACCAGCGGTGCGGTGACGTCGCCATCCACCGAGTAGGCGTTATAGGTGGGCAACTGCTCGCTTTGTTGCGAGGAAGTCGGGTCCACCGCGACCGCAGGCTCCTGTAGCTTGGCGACGAAACGCGTAGGCTCAATCATCTCCAGCACGCGCTTCTTAGGAGTCGGGAACAGTACATCGAAACTTTCGATGCGCGCGTCCAGCCCCCAGCTCTTGAATTGCGCCAGTATCCACTGCGCATTGTCCTGGTCATATGCCGAGCCCACATGATGTGGCCGCGCGCTCAGCCGCTGCATATAGGCGCGCAGCTTGTCCGGTTCCGGCAACGCCCGGAATTTGCTCTCCCACGAGCGCTCGTTCTGCGAGTTCGGCGTCGAGTAGCCGTCAAGCGGCGCTTCATCGAGCGCCTGCACAGGGACCAGCGAAAAGACGAACAGAAGCGGCCACAAAACGCGAAGGTGACGGGACACGGTTCTCCTTATTTACTTGTCGGGGATTCAGTTTGCTCAACAATAACATGGCCTTCGTGCCATCCATCGTTGCAGCCTGACAGGGGCTGTCTCGCCGCCACAAGGCCGCTAACTTTGCGCTCTTCATTCACCATCACACGACTCTCCATTAAGATTGTGGCAGTGCGTTCCCAAGTCGATCCCGTTTCGAGGTCTTCATGCCAATTCGCAATCTAAAGTCGAATATTTTGTTAGCCGCCTTCGTCCTCTTCGCGTGCATTCTGGTTGCAGCCCAAACGCGCAGCTCGCCGCCTGCACAACAATCAGGCCCGGACTACTCAGGCATGTACAGTTTTTTGCGTGATGGCGAGTTCGTGCAAGTCAACGTCGAAAAGCAGGGACGCGTCACCGGCTTCGTCTCCCGTTACGGCGACACCGAGAGCGACCGCGGCGTTTTCCTCGACCACTTTTTCAAACAAGGCACGCTCGATGGCACCCGGCTGACTTTTGCCACCGAAACCGTCCACGGCGTCTCATATGAATTTCGCGGAACGATCGAGCGCGGCGCGGGCAAGAAGCCCGGCGACGAGGCCTACTATGTGCTGAAGGGAACTCTCATCGAAAATACGATGGATGAAGGGAACAAAACATCCGCGCACTCCCGCGACGTCTCGCTAAAGATCTTCCCGCAGAATCTGGGCTCCGACGCAGAGCCGAAAAAATAGAACCGCATCCGCCCCGCAGCAAACCTCCGGTGCCGAACTTGTGTGGCGCGGGCATTCTTGCACCCGCATTGCCTTCAGCCTCGGCCTTTCCTGATGGCTGATCGCTGACGGCTCTACCCCGCGAGCGCCGTCTCCGCCTCCATTGCAACCGTCGATACGCGTCCGTCCTCGACCACCACCTTGAACGACTTGCTGCATGTCCCGCATAGCCAGTACTGCTCCGTTGGCCGTTCGGCTCTCCGGACGGCGGCTGCACTCAGAACGCGATCCACGGTGATGATGCGGCCTTCGCGCACATGACTGAAGGGAACTCGACAGGTGGGATTCACACAATTCGTAATCATAAAGCCTCACAACTCCGCGTGGGAAAACGCGGCAATACTCCGATTTCAGGCTGCCGCGTCGCAGGCCCCAGCCGTAAGATTCAGTTGCCCCCCTGCGCGGACTTCTTCTCCAGCGCTTCCAGATGCTTGATCTCGGCCCCGAGCCAGGTCTTCAGGGCCGCCTCTACCTCGGCTGTCGTGTACTGCCGGCTCATGCTGTGGACCGATTCGCCGTCAGCATTCAAGGTGATAAAGTGGCAGGCTTCCAGTTCCTGGCGATACTGCTCGGGCACGAACTGAAACAGCCAGCACTGCGTGCACGGCGTGCTGCGCTCCTCATCCAGACGGTTCGGACAGGACGGTGAATCCAGAAACATCGAAACCGGCCGCCAGGGCGATTTTCCGCCGTAGCCGCCGTGTTCCAGAAACTCCAGCTCTTTCTTCAGCAGATTGATGATCTCAATCCTGGAATGCGGCATACCGTCTCCAGAGACACGAATCCGTCCGATAAACGCCAAATTTATTTTGGGGTGTTCTCGAACCTGCGGCGGTGACCGTGAATACTCCCGGTCGTGACTAACCTCACAGTTCGCTGTGCCTGATCTCGGACCCGCACTAGGCAGATGTGCCCACGGAGTCGATTCTTCCCCGTGGGCACAGCATTTCATTCATCGCGGCAGAACGGCTTTACTGCGCCGCAGGTTTCTTGGCCGGCTTCGCTGCCGCCGCCGCCGTCTTAACCTTCCAGAAATCCGGATCGGCCTTGATCCAGTCTTCCGAAACGTAGCTCATCCGCGGATTGAACATAAACAGGTTTGTCTCGCTCGAGTCCACGGTGGCTGCCGTGAGCTCATTCAGCTTCTTCATGCCGTCTTCGCCCATCGCCGCCATGAACTTCGGCCAGTTGGCCCACGCCCCGTCAATCTCCGCGGCGGATTTAATGGGGTTGAAAATAACGTAGGTGCCATCTTCCCGGCCGTATGCGGCTTGATAGGTGGCCCAATGCACATCCGCGATTTTTTCGAATCCCGACTGGTACATCTTGACCAGTGCCTCCCAGTCTTTGTCATGCCCCTGCTTGACGTGGAACCGCGAAATCTCGAAGTACCGCATATGCGGGACATCGACATTGGGCCGCAGGCTCAATTCTTCGCGATACACCAACATGTACTGGTCCACGTCGGAAAGCAGCTCGCCATCGGCCGCGTTGGCGCGATCGAGTTCGCCGGACAGAGTCTCGTTCTTTTCCGTCGCCTTCATGTCCTTCTCCCACGCCTCAAACGAGTCGTACCCGGTAAAGAAGAGAACGCGCGGTTTGCCCGATACCGATCCCGCGGCCAGGTAGTGGCTGGGCCACTTGGCCTTTGTCATCGCCTGGACAAACGCGCTTTCGGTCTTTTCGTGTGCCATCCCGTTCTTGCCCGGTTTCGTCCACTCCCGCACCACGCTGAGAATCTTCGGTGGCCCATTAGACCCCGAGTTCTGTGCCACTGCCCCCAAACACGCTACAACCAAACATGTTCCTACCCCAAGCCACGTCATTCGTTTCATAGAAAGTCTCCTTTTCCGACTTCAGAACGCATTGACTTCGGAACGGCGGCAATTGTACACCCGCAACGCAAGCGGGCGGCCCGGTGGAAATGGCCTTCGTCAGGCTAAGCCGCATCGGTGTGGGTAGAGCCAGGATTCGCGCCGAACGGCCGAGCAACGCCATGAGACTTCCAGTCACGAGCCATTGTGACGAGGATCACAGAGTTCCCCCGGGTTGGGGGGGTAGGTTTATCGGGCCTGTACGGCGCCTGTACGGCGTCAGAAATTAGCTAGGGGCCCAAGCAAGACATGGACACTTCGGTACGACTCCTCCCCCCATCCTCTCCCCATTCCCCCGTGCTCGGAACCGGCGGCCTGACTCTCCTTTGCTGCTATTGCCGCACTGAACTGAGCGAGTCCCAAATGTTCGAGTTCAGAGATTGGGTCGCTTGCGAAAAGTGCATACGGGATTACTACCGGGATCGCCCCAATGAACTGGAGTCTGAACTGCGCATAAGGCAGAGGAATGCTCTTGTTTGGCTGGCGCGCAACCGGAAGGTCTTGCAGAAGCAAGCAGCAAAGAAATAACCCTGCGAAGAGGCTACCGCGGAGCTCAGCGGTGAGCAGCACCCCCTATTTGATCGCCACTCCAGTCGCCATTCGTGAAAATGAGCTGAACCGTGCCCCAGGTTCGCGCCCCGGTTTTGGTCGCTAACCTGGGTGGAGCGTGAGCCAGCCCGAGCAAATAGCAGACACGCTAGAAATATGCGGTTGGTTTTGGGGTTCTACTGCCGCGGCGCGTAGTACCCGCGCCGGGCGCGCACTTGCAGGTCTTTTTTCAGCGTCGTGATCTCGATCGAGTGAAAGCGTCCGTCGGCATTGAACTCGGAAGGCTTGTACGAGACGTCGTACTGGCTGCGCAGTTCGTCTTCAATCGCAGCAAACGACCGCGTGATGTCTTTCATCTTGTAGGGAAAGAAGGCGCGACCGCCGGTCGCCGACGCCAGATCTTCCAGCACCTTATCGCCACGCAGAATCAGGCCGCTGTCATCCGTCGAAATGGCATAAATCAGCACTTCGGCCCGCTGCGCCATCTCAATCGCCTGCGCCCGCGTAACCTCGCTCTGATTGTCCTCGCCATCGCTGACCACGATAATGGCTTTGCGAATGGGATGATCGGAATGCTCGCGCGCGAGCTTCTCTTTGCAGGCCTTATAGATCGCATCATAGAGCGCCGTGCCGCCGCCGTTCCTCAGTCGCTGCACGCCCGCCGCCAGAGCCGGCACCTTGTCCGTGAAATCCTGCGCCAGGTGGCTCTCTTTATTGAAGCCCACCACGAACGCTTTGTCATACCCGGGCCGAATAATGTGCTGCAGAAATCCCGTCGCAGCTTCCTTTTCAAACGCGAAGCGCCCCTCGACCGACCCGCTCACATCCATCAGCAGGCCGAGTTCGATCGGAAGGTCCGTCTCTCGCCGGAAGTTGAGGATCGATTCCACCGGTTTGTGATCGTCGAAAAAGGAGAAATCGCTCTGATTCAGATTGCGCACGAACTTCCCGTGCCGATCCGTAGCAATGAACAGCACGTTAACTTCATCCACGCGCTTGCGAATAGTCAGAATTGGATCGTTCGCTTCGCTGTCAGTGCCCGCAAGCGAACCGGCGCCCGCGCCCACCGCAACCGCAGAAGCCGCGATCCCGTACTGCACGCTCTGCGCCGCGCCCACGACCGCCAGGCCAACCACGGCTACTCCAACCCACAACCAGAATTTGCCCAATCTCGTCATTGCTCTTCTCAAAAGAAACCCGGTCCCGACTATGAAGTTACGTTGAACCCTCGGGTTTTCCCCGTGTTCCCCTGTGTACCCTGTGGTTTAAGACTTCTGCCTTAACCGACAACCGGTGCACGCCAGGGGCCGAATCCCGCAGATTCAAGGTCCTCACCACAATAGGCCCGACGCTCCCCTAAGTCCAAGTTACAAAAGGAGTACGTAAACAGTGCGCCATCCTAAATATCGTCCCCTCAACGGCTTGCCCGACCAGATCGGGAATCCAGCCGGAACAGCCTCCCGCCACGGAAATTGCCCCAGTCTACTCCATCCCACCGCCGCAATTTCAATGAGAAATCAGCCCGCGACATTTTTTCCTGATTCCGCCCCAGTCGCGCAAAATCTGCGGTGTCTCATTTTTACAACAGTGCCGCACAACCAGGACCTCACTGCAGCGGCCGCCCCGCCCGCACCGGCGCCTCCGGCTGCCCAAGGACAGATAAACCTTGCTCACCTTGATCTGTTCCCGCGATATAAATCGAGCTGGGAACGAGAGAACACGTAGAGAGTCAACCACCACAACGCAATGGGCAAGCCTCGTTTCATGGAAGAGAAACAGGAGGAGTGTCCGCAGAGGCGGATATCACCGCGACGTTACTTGAGTAACATGCGAGCCATCCGAGCGAGGGTCGGACTTATTAAGAGGCGAAGCGTTGTTTTGGCGCGGTGCCCGCGGGCCTAGTCCTTCGGTGACGTAGCCCCTGCACGCGACCGCAACTAATCTTCCGTCTGAGGGTTTCCACCTACATGAAAAATACATTCACGAATTCGCTCTTAGTCCTGGCAGTTGGTGGCTTGCTTCTTGCCGGTTCCGCCTCTGCTCAAACCTCAACCTCTGGCGCCGGACCGGGCGTCGTTGATCCCGGCCATCCGCGTGTGAACCAGGTCAATGGTCGCGAAGAAAATCAGCAGCAGCGCATCGCCAATGGCGTGAAGAGCGGCAAGCTGAGCGCGCAGCAGACCTCCAACCTCGAAAAGCGCGAGGCGAGCGTGCAGAATCGCGAACAAAAAGATATGGCGGCGCACAACGGTCACCTCACCAAAGCCGAGCAGAAAGGTATCAACCGCCAGCAGAACCGCATCAGCAAGTCGATCTACAAAGATAAACACTAGATCGCGGGCTCTTGCGTAATCGCACAAACGGACGCAAGAGCGAAAAGTGAAGAAACAGCCGCAGCCCTCTGCGGCCTTTTCTTTTGCAGCCCACCTTGCTCGTAGTCTTGTGAAGAATGGCGCTCGTAGTTCCTGGAAGAGCGGCCCTTTAGGGCCGCTTAGGTGGCGCCCAATGAGGGGCTTTAGCCCCGTTGTCGTTGTCGGCATTTCTACAGCGGCGCATCCCCCAGCAACAGCGGCCCATCCTCAGACCGTGCCAAGAAGTAGCTCATCACGTCGTCCCGCAGCTTCGGCTTATTTCCCGCCCACCGCCAAATGCCCTGGTAATCGCGCATCAAATCCGCCGCCGGATCGAAGTCGTGTTTCTGCAGTACCGTCCATCGCTCGCCGTACGCTCGCGCCGCCTTGTTCCCGTGAAAAGCGTGCGTTGCGAAGTTGTCGATGCACCCGATCGGAGACCGCCCTTCGATCGCCTGCAGTTTCTTCGCTCGTTCCTGCCATGCGAGAACGGATTTGATATACCCCGAAGTGCACCGTTTCATTTCCGCCGCAACGTTGGTTGCCTGCACCAGCCCAAACGCCATATGCCAGTCCCCGCTGCCCAGGATGCAAGCGTCCAGCATCCCGCCCGTCGCCTCGAACGCGTCGCGACGCCAGCCCCACGCTCCCCCAGTTGCGCCCGGCGCAAGTCCGAACGGAAATGCGCTCGTCGTCGCCGCCCGCAAAGGTTCGGCCTGAACATAGGAATCCTGTTTCGCCGCCAGGCTCCGCGTGCGGCTGTGAACAAACTCCTGCGGGTGCTGATAATTCCAGGCAAATGATGCGCTCATCCGGTAAGGACGATGCCCCGTCGCGCTCGTCGCTGTTTCTCCCGTCAAATCCGCGTAGCTGCTAAAAAGCTGAACAAAGCTGTGGTGCTGCAGCATGTGAATGGCTTCCAGCGCCCAATCGTGGCGCGTGAAATGAAAGTCGCCATCCACATAGCCGCCATACTGCCAGTCAGCCGGAAACTCCGCCACGCCGCGGTTGATCAGTGCCTCTTTGTGCCAAAGAACGCAGTCGGTTCGTAGCTGTAAGTCGAGCGGATTGTCCGCCGTCGTGACCTCCCACGGCCGGTCACCGAACGCCAGTTCCACCACATGCAACACCACGTTCGGACTGTGCTCCATGTGATAGCGAAAGTCCTTGAAGCTCTCCCGCCGCCGCTGCCACCGGAATGGGTTCGAATAAACGCCTACGATGTGCAGCTTCTGCGTCTCCGAATACTCGACAAATTCCCGATGCACATTAGGATGATCAAAGCTCACCACGATTTCCCTTCGTAGAACTCGTTTCAAAAATAGATCACGGCCTTCGCCCACACCACTTGTGACCGCTTCTCAGTACATTTGACTCGTAAGCCCCGACACACTCCCGCTCGCGCTCGTGACGTTCCACGTGTGCGACGAATTCACCGCCAGCCCGTAAACCTGCGCATACAGATTTGTAGTAGTCAGCACCAAAGAGCCGTCCTCATAGACGTTAAAACTACTGCATGTTCCCGTACACTTCCACGTCAGCCACTCATATTGCGGCCCGTCGTGGTAGTAAGTCGGACAACCGGAAGCGAGAAGACAGGGCCGCAACGTTCGCGCGAACGCGTTGGCGATATAAGCTGGAATAACCCCGTTATCGAGCCCGTCGCTAGCCTGAAATAAGTTCCCAGTCTTGTACGGCGAGTTGGGGTCGATCCCTCCAGTCGTCGGACAGGTAAGTCCCTGTGAGGTCCAGTAATTGCAAGATACAGCGTAATATCGCCAGTCTGAGAGACTAAGCGGGTACGTATTCGTGTTTGTCGCGCCGACGAAGCCAATGGAATCCGGAGAGTAATTCGATGTCGAGCACGGAGAACCGCTACATGTAACCGTGGCACCCGGCGTCGATGTTTGTGTCGGCGCGGTGTTACCGTTCGCTGCATACACTGATTCCGTGCAGGTCGGTGCGGCACTTTGCCAGATCGGATAGTTTCCGAGCGACACACCCGCGATACCATTATTCGAGAAGGTGAGCGTAGCGGGATCGCCCATGTTTGTAATGCCCGACACATTTGTCCCCGCGCCCGTACACATCCCGGCAGTTGGACCCGAGTATGTGTCAACATCGTTCTGTCCAAAAGTAAACCCGCAGGATACGCCATTGCCGCAGACCTGCGTTCCGATTCCGGGAAGCCCCGTGTCTCCCGCTCCAGGTGTGGCGAGAATGTTGTTCTTCCACGTCAAATTTACTTCGTCGGACCCCCCGTACACGCGGCCGCCGTTCATGGCCACACCGGTGTTGTGATTAAACTGCGCGGACTTAGGATAGTTCTGATGGTTGTAAAAGCCAGATGACCCCAGATCGGTTGAGAGGGGGGGCCATGACCCATTCGGTGGTTCGAGTGGACAGCTAGCCGTGGTTCCCGGACTAGGTAGTGAACCGCTCACCGGTGCGGGCACATACGTAAACCACTGCTGATTCGGGTCCAGAGCAAGAATGGGCTGGCCCTTCGTCGAAGGCCCTCCACCGCCATTCGCCGCACTTACGTTCGGTCCAACCGAGAATTGCACGTTGGCCGGACATTGCGCGTTCATCAGATCGCCCACTTCCGCCTGTAACACCAGCGGGCAGTCCGGGATCGGCCGCGAGGACACCGGCCAGATCGCAGCCGGACATGCATTAATCGCGGTAATTACAGCACAGGCTACTTGGGTAGTGAGCACTCCGCATGCGGTCGTCACGCCGCTCGGATAAGTGCCGCTCGTCCCGCCCATCGTTACCTGTCCCCCGAATACGTTTCCACCGGATTGCGTAATGAAAGATGGAATGTCGGTTCCTTTTCCGTTCCAGTTCAGGTGGTTGCCAATGTCGTAAATCAGGTTGTTTTGATTTACGATATGGTGCATTCCGTAAGAGATGCCGTTCCCATTGCTATTGTCGTTGACGAAAAGCGTGCCCTGGGTCGAGTACGCATGGCCCGAAGTGCAGGTTTCGCCTGCCGGCAGGTAGACGGGAATGACCGTCGTGTAACTGATATTCTCCGTCTGATACCAGCCGCTCGGCAGTAGCGAGGCCAGATCCGATCCCACGTTGTAGACATAGGCGTCCGTACCGGTATAGGTTTGTGCGCTCGGATTGAAACTGCCCGCTGAAACCGCTCCCGGGGCGTTCAGAATGTTCGGCCCTGCGCCACCGAAAGTAAAGTCGATAACGTTGCTGTAAGTCGCATCGCAGGTCACGCTCGCCAGGGTGTTGTTGGCCGTGTACGCGCTACAGACGGCACTCGCGGCGTCACCGTTGCACGATAGACTCCCATTCGCGCTCCGCGACGCCATCTCCAAGCCTTCATTCCCGTGCCGGAAGATTGAGTTTGTGATGGCGATGTCATTGATGTCTTGCGTCTGTCCGCCGCTGCATTTAGAGATGCCGGAGCAGGAGCGAACCGTCCCCGTCCACAACTCACCCGACTGCCCATCTACCGCCGAGTTTTCCAGCAATTCCGCATCCGTCCAGACAGCCTGGCTCTCCTTCCACTCGGTAGGGTTCTTGTGCGACGGATTCATGTGCTTGGTTGCATCGCACGGCCTTTCCAGGGAGCCGTAAGTTGAGGAGCCGCAACTGTCCGCGTTCAACGCCGCCGCCGACGTTACCGTGATCGGAGCGCCGTTCTGCGTGGCATATTCAAACCCCGCGATGTTCCCAGTTACCGTCGTCGAACCCGTACAGCTTGTAATGCTCGGCACCGTCGCTGTGCAATTAGAAGTGCAGGGCGTCAAAGCCGCGGCGCTATACCATTGGGCCGTGATCCCGGAGCCCGGTAGATTGACGTAAATAATCGGAGTGTAAATCCCCCCAGTCGTCTCTCCGAGACTGACCGTACTCTTCATCGTCATGACCAGCGCACCCGACGCACACGTCCAACTCGCAACCTGTGGCGTATCGGCCTGAATACCAGCCGGACTTGGATGCCAGCGCGGATTGTAGGTAATCCGGTTGCGGGCCCGTTCCGTGTTCTGCGTCGTCGCCGGATTCCCGCTCGCGTCGTAATAAGGCGGAGTGCTACCCCCGCCGCCCCACAGACCAACGGAGTTCCCTTCCACCCAGTTGTCTATTATCTGATAGGGGCCTGGAGGTTGCGTGCTCAGGACATGACCTTCGCCGCCATCCCGCTTGACGCCGTCGAAGTAATTGTGATCAAACGCGCAGCGAACACACCCTACGGCAATCTCGCTGGCAATGAAGTTGACTCCAAAACCATCGTCGTCCGCATCCGACGTGAAATAATCCTCGTCGAAAAATATGTCGTGCGGAGCCGCCGCTGCAAATTGATTGACGAGCGGGTTAGGATTCGGATTCATGTCCCATTCAAGGGATGAAATTTTTACCGGGAAAATGCTATGCCCGGTGGGGTCGGCCACAATCGCGGCATCCTGAATGCCGATGTGGTTGATTCCATCGGTGGGGCAATATCCGCCGTAGCACTGCGTCGAACTATCGTGGGAACCCCACGTCATCTGAATGATGGAGCCAAGCGTGGGCAGGTTCGTGGTCGAGCAGTAGGTAGACGGGTAACCCGCACACAGTCCCGCCGACGCCGCGCCGCCGCTCGACGATGAAACGGTCCACATATTCGCCAGATCGTCATAGGCCCCCGCTGAAGGGCAATTCCCGGTTCCCATGTTGGAGGAGTTACATGGATAAACCCACGAAGTGACAGGAACCGGCGCCGATGTCGGAGGGAAGCCGAGAACGGATCCCGTGCATCCATGATTACGCCACCCCATATTCGGCAGTGGAGGATTCGTAAGCTGATCCATCCCGCCGTGCGAACACACCTGCCGCCCACGAGGGTTATAACCTAGATCGTTGGTGCCCGGACATGGCGACGCCTGAGTACAGTCGCTGTGAAACACAATCCATCCGGTGGCCGCAACATAGGGCCAAATCCACGGCGTAGGACTGTCAAAATGCGAGCCGTGCGTCACCCACACATCCCAGTAAGTGCCGTCCCATGCTGCCGTAACTGCATTGAGTGCTGTAAAGTCGTCGGGCACTCCGCCGCCCGGATTGTTCGACATGTAAGTGCAATAGGTCTGCGAAGTGCTTCCATTCGCTCCCGGAGCCTTTGGGCACCCACGCGCCGTGTCGCCAATGTAGACGGTGTGCGTTGGCGCGCCCACGGCGAGATAGGCCAGCGGATTTACCCCGATCGGTAGCTGTAGCGGCGACCCATCTACCACGGTAAAGTTCGGCAGCGGAACGTCTTCTGCCTGCCCTATGCTTGAGCCATCGATAAAATTGCCGGAAATTACACTGCTGCCGCTCCCCGTAGACTGGGCGCAGCACGTCCCCACCAGTAACAGAATTGCGTATAAGCTTTTCATTTTTATTGACACCGATTAACGACGAAGGTCGGATTTGGGTGGCGCAGCGCTTCAGTGTGCGCGTGAGAACCAAATTCCGGAGAACACGATGGAACAAATCCTGGCAGTTTCCAGTCCTGCAGGGACGACCTACCTTAGCCCCACATTTCAGCGCGCGGTAAAGAGGTTCGAACACACGCCGAATCCTCCGCCCACCCGCCTTCGCTATAATGTTTTCTTGCTCTTGTCCCGCCGCATATCCGCGGGCTTCATGGAAAGGGAACTATGCCGACTGACGTGGTCATGCCCCAGATGGGCGAATCCATCTTCGAAGGAACCATCACCAAATGGCTCAAAAAGCCCGGTGACAAGGTCCAACGCGACGAGCCGCTCTTTGAAATTTCCACCGACAAGGTCGATGCCGAAATCCCCGCTCCCGCCACCGGCGTCCTTCAGGAAATCAAGGTCTCCGAAGGCAACACCGTCCAGGTAAACACCGTCGTCGGCGTGATCGGCGAAGGCAACGGTGTTTCGGCCTCAGCCCCCGCGCCGGCAAAAGCCACTGCCCCGCCGCCTGCCCCCAGTATGGCGCGGGCGCCCTCGCCCGCGTCTCCGGCCGCGCCTCCCCAAGCTCCTTCGGTTCCCTCCGCTTCCGTCCACGAGGAAGAAGAAGACTCCGACGTCCGCTCATCCCCACTGGTGCGCAAGTTAGCCCGCGAACACAACGTCGATCTCGCCAAGGTCCACGGCACCGGCACCGGCGGC
>Ga0074044_10002449_pt1 | contig 16238 bp, 15 predicted proteins | sample BogForMeECP23OM1_FD_94443 | JGI IMG/M metagenome (GOLD analysis project Ga0074044, IMG submission 94443) | Bog forest soil microbial communities from Calvert Island, British Columbia, Canada - Bog Forest MetaG ECP23OM1 | ecosystem: Environmental > Terrestrial > Soil > Wetlands ...
GCGTTGGCATAGCTCGGGCGCGCATGCGTCGCGAGAACGGATTTTTGTTGCGTTGACGCCGAGGCGGCGCGGTTCCCCTCCCCCTTGTGGGGAGGGGTTAGGGGTGGGGGTCGAGAGGTGACGTGCAGACGTCGACGAATGGAGAGTCGCCTCGCGACCCCCCTCCCTACCCTCCCCCACAAGCTTGCACTCGGGCGCGCGCAAGCGCGACCCGGGTGGGGGGAGGGAAAAGTGAAGCGCGCGCGTTGCGAGAACGGATTGCCTTACCCTGCCCTCCAGGGGGAGGTGAACGACGAGGTCCGTCCCGATTGGTTAATCGGGTCTTAACCTCGCCGCTCCTATGCTATTGGGTCGGTGAATGCGGCGGGCGGCCGCGCTGTTCATGATGTACAGGATGACCCGCCAGTCTCCCTCTTCGCCTGGTCGCGCGCCCCATTCGCGCTCGCCATTCGTGCGGCTGCGCGAGCTTCTCGGCGATATCCCGCCGGGCCAGCCCGCGATCAGCCTTGCGGTCGGCGAGCCGCAGCATGCGATACCGGCCTTTGTCGGGCCGGTGATCGCGGCGCATCTCGCCGAGTTCGGCCGCTATCCGATGAACAAAGGTCTCGACGCCTTCGGCGCGGCGGTCGGCAACTGGCTCAACCGCCGCTACGCGCTCGATCGTGCGGTTGATCCGGCGGCGGAAGTGCTGGTGCTCAACGGCACGCGCGAGGGACTTTTTCTCGCCGCGCTCGCCGCCAAGAATTGGGTGACGCCGCGCGCCGGCACGCCGGCCGTGCTCATTCCCAATCCGTTCTATGCCGCCTATGCGGCCGGCGCCATCGCAGCCGAATGCGAGCCGGTCTATTTGCCGGCGACAACGCGGTCGGGCTTCCTGCCCGACCTCAATGCACTCAGCGAAGACCTGCTCGCGCGCACGGTCGCGTTCTATCTCGCCTCGCCGTCGAATCCGCAGGGCGCAGTGGCCGACCGCGCCTACCTTGCGCAATTGACCGCGCTGGCGAGGCGCTTCGGATTCCTCGTCCTGGCGGACGAATGCTATTGCGAAATCTATAATGATCGCGCGCCGCCGGGAATGCTCGAAGCGGCGGGAGCGGATTTCGCCAACGTCGTCGTCTTCCACTCGCTGTCCAAGCGTTCCAACCTGCCGGGCTTGCGCGTCGGCTTTGCCGCCGGCGATCGGAAATTCCTGGCGGCTTATCTCGAATTGCGCAACGTCGCCGCGCCGCAGGTGCGGACGCCGCTGCAGCATGTCGCCATCGCCGCCTATGGCGACGAGACCCATGTCGAGGAAAACCGCCGCCTGTATCGCGAGAAATTCGATCTCGCCGACCAGATCATCGGCGACCGCTACGGTTACCGCCGGCCCGCGGGCGGATTTTTCCTCTGGCTCGATGTCGCGGCCCATGGCGGCAGCGAGGCAGTGACGCTTAAGCTTTGGCGCGAGGCCGGCTTGCGCGTGGTACCCGGCCGCTATCTCGCGCGCGAGCAGGCCGACGGCAGCAATCCCGGCGCCGCCTATGTGCGCGTCGCCATGGTTCAGAACAACGAAATCACCGCCGAGGCGTTGCACCGCCTCGTTGCGGTGCTCGGCTGAGGCGAGTTCCGATGAAGTCGAACAGCATTATGATCCGCTCGTCCCCGCGCAAGCGGGGACCCAGATCTTTGCCGTCCCAGCTGGATTCCCGCTTGCGCGGGAATGAGCGGAAATAGCGGCTGGAGCGACGAGAACCGCGATGTCGATGATCGATCGCAGCCTCGACGGGATGGCCTATCTCTCCGGCCAACTCGGCGCCGTCCTGCGGCGGCGGATGCGCGAGGTCGGCGGCATCGCCCTCATCAGTCTCGCCATGATGGCGGCGCTCGCGCTCGCCACCTGGTCGGTGCAGGATCCTTCGCTGAGCCACGCCACGGACGCGCCGGTGCACAATCTCCTCGGGCGGCCCGGCGCGATCGCGGCCGATCTGATGATGCAGCTGCTTGGTTTAGGCTCGCTTGCACTGCTGCTGCCGATCGCAGTGTGGGGCTACCGGCTGCTCGGCCACAGGCAGCTTAGCCACGAGCGACTGCGCGTCCTGCTTTGGCTCATTGGCGCCGTACTGACGGCTGCGTTCGCGTCATGCCTGCCGCGCAGCGCGCATTGGCCGCTGCCGTGCGGGCTCGGTGGCGTGATCGGCGATGCTGCGTTGCGGCTGCCGGCGGCGTTCCTCGGCGCGCCATTATCCGGAACCCATCGCATCGCAGCCGCAATCGTGCTCGCGATCGCGGCGCTCGTCGCCTTCGCCGGCGCGGCGGACATTATTTGGCGCCATTCGCCGGACGACGACGAAGACGAAGAAACGACCGCGGCTGACGACGAGAGTGCGTGGATCTCGCTGGGCCGCCTGATGCATGCGCTGCTGAGCTTGCGCGCGCGCGTGGCGCGACTGTTCCGCCGCTCCGCCGGGCCGCAGCCCTTGCGTGGCGATATCGCGGCGCCGGGGCAGCGCATCGAGCCGCGCTTTGACAAGTCGGCAATCCAGCAGACCGACGGTGAAGACGGCGACGAGCCGAGCGGCGGTTCGACGCCACGCGCCGCACGCAAGCCGCGTCCGGCCGCAAGGTCCGCGCGCCGCGCGCCGGACGGCTATGTGTTGCCTTCGCTCAACGTCCTGACGGCGCCGCGCGCCAATGAGCGAACAACCTTGAGCGCGGACCTGATCCAGGAAAACGCCACGGCGCTCGAAGGCGTGCTGTCCGATTTCGGCGTACGCGGCGAGATCATCAATGCGCGGCCCGGCCCGGTGGTCACGCTCTACGAGCTGGAGCCCGCACCCGGCATAAAATCGTCGCGCGTGATCAGTCTCGCCGACGACATCGCGCGATCCATGAGCGCGCTTTCGGCGCGCGTCGCCGTGGTATCGGGCCGCAATGCCATCGGCATCGAACTGCCGAATCCGACGCGCGAGAAGGTCTATCTGCGCGAGTTGCTCGGCTCGCGCGACTATGCCGAAACGACCGCCCGGCTGCCGCTGTGCCTCGGCAAGGCGATCGGCGGCGAAGCGGTCCTCGTCGATCTTTCGCGCATGCCCCACCTGCTCATTGCCGGAACCACCGGCTCCGGAAAATCGGTCGCCATCAACACCATGATCCTCAGCCTGGTCTATCGGCTGCACCCCGACCAGTGCCGGTTGATCATGGTCGACCCCAAAATGTTGGAACTCTCCGTCTACGACGGCATCCCGCACCTGCTCACGCCCGTTGTCACCGACCCCAAAAAAGCGGTGGTCGCGCTTAAATGGGCGGTGCGTGAAATGGAGGAACGTTACAAAAAGATGTCGAAACTCGGCGTGCGCAACATCGACAGCTACAACGCGCGCGTCGCCGAGGCGAGCGGCAGAGGCGAGAAGCTCACCCGCACGGTCCACACCGGCTATGACCGCGAAACCGGCGAAGCGATCTACGAGAACGAGGAGCTCGATCTCGAACCGCTGCCGTACATCGTCGTCGTCGTCGATGAAATGGCCGACCTGATGATGGTCGCCGGCAAGGACATCGAGGGCGCGGTGCAGCGTCTGTCGCAAATGGCGCGCGCCGCCGGCCTGCACGTGATCCTGGCAACGCAACGGCCCTCGGTCGACGTCATCACCGGCACGATCAAGGCCAATTTCCCGACCCGCATCTCCTTCCAAGTCACCTCGAAAATCGACAGCCGCACCATCCTCGGCGAACAGGGCGCCGAGCAACTGCTCGGCCAGGGCGACATGCTCTACATGGCCGGCGGTGGCCGCATCAGCCGCGTGCACGGACCGTTTGTCTCCGACGAAGAGGTCGAAAAGGTCGTGCGGCACCTCAAGTTGCAGGGCGTGCCGGAATATCTCGAAGCCGTCACCGCCGAGGAGCTGCTGGACGAGGATGGCAACGCGGTATTCGATGCCACTGCAATGGGCGCCGGCGAGGGTGGCGATCTCTACCAGCAGGCGGTGCAGGTCGTGACGCGTGACCGCAAGGCATCGACCAGCTACATCCAGCGCCGGCTGCAAATCGGATATAACCGCGCCGCGTCGCTGGTGGAGCGCATGGAGCAGGAGGGGATTGTCGGGCAGCCCAATCACGCCGGCAAGCGTGAGATCCTCGTCGAAGGCGGCGACGACGATGATTCCTATTGAGAATCGACCGCTTGATCTTTAAGCCCCCACCCTACCCTCCCCCGTGAACGGGGAGGGTAGGGTGGGGGCGGTCGTCAATTCGCCATAACGCGCGGTTATTCGGGTGGCCTTCGCTACGGCCGTGTTCACTACCAGCAGGAGAGCGATATGGCGAAACGGGGCGCGACGACGATCCTCGCGGCAACGGTTTGCAGCGTGCTCGCCATGGCATCGGCTTTTGCCGAGACCGTGCCGCTGCCGACGCCCGCTCCCCTGCCTAAGACCGACTCCGCGCCGCCGCCGGCCGCCGCGACGCCCGATGCCAATTCCACCGCATCGACCGATAGCGGCCCGTCGCGCCAGGGATTCTTCCCATTTTCGTTTTTGGACAAAGGCTTCTCCGGACAGGCAACCGCCTTCGACGCCAGGCAGCGCGCGCTCCTCGACAGGATCAGCCTGTATCTCTCGAGCGTGCAAACCATGGTGGGAAATTTTGTGCAGATCGGACCCGATGGCGGGCGCACCGAGGGAACCTTCTACATCCAGAAGCCCGGCAAGGTGCGATTTGAGTACAACCCGCCAACGCCGATCGACGTCATCGCCGATGGCTCCTCGGTCATCGTGCGCGATCGCAATCTCGCGACGCAGGATCTTTATCCGCTTTCACAGACCCCGCTGCGCTACCTGCTTGCCGACCATATCGATCTGCTCCGCGACACCGACGTCGTGAGCGCGTCGGCCGACGACACCTTCGCCACCGTGGTCATCGAGGAAAAACAGTTGGTGGTCGGCACCAGCCGGCTGATGATGATGTTCGACGCCAAAGATTTGCAGCTGAAGCAGTGGACCGTCACCGACCCTCAGGGCCTCGACACCACCGTCGCGGTGTACAATCTCGACGCGACGAAAAAGCCCGATCCGAACCTGTTCGTCATCAATTATCAGCGCAACATCCAGTGACAGGAATCAGTGGTCAGCAATCAGCAATCAGATGGCGTTTCGGGTGCTCTACGCTTATCCACTTTCTGATTACTGATCGCTGATTACTGATCCCTGACACCGATGCGACTCAAGCTCACCACCTGGAACATCAATTCGGTGCGGCTGCGCATCGATCTGGTCGCCAAATTCATCAAGGCGGTTCGTCCCGACATTCTGTGCTTGCAGGAGACCAAGTGCCCCGATGACAGGTTTCCGCTCAAGCGCTTCAAGCGGCTCGGTTACGACAATGTCGCGCTGAACGGCCAGAAGGGCTATCACGGCGTCGTCGTGCTGTCGCGGCTGCCGTTCGAGCGCTTCGACATCCAGAACTTCTGCGGCAAGACCGACTGCCGGCACGTCTCCGCGGTGTTCGGCGCGCGCGCGGGGTTGCGCGACCCCATTACGGTTCATAATTTTTACGTTCCGGCGGGCGGCGACATTCCCGACCCGGCGGTCAATCCAAAGTTTGCCCACAAACTCGCCTTCCTCGACGAGATGCGTGAGTGCGCGACGCTGCGGCCGGTCGCATCCGAGCGCGCGATCCTGCTCGGCGATCTCAACGTGGCGCCGCTCGAACACGATGTGTGGGGCCACAAGCAGATGCTGCGCGTGGTGTCGCACACCCCGATCGAGTGCGAGAAGCTTAACGCCGCGCAGCGCGCAGGCGGCTGGGTCGACAGCATGCGCAAGCTCACGCCGGAGCCGACCAAGCTCTATACTTGGTGGAGTTACCGCGCGCCGGACTGGGCGACCGCCGACAAAGGCCGCCGCCTCGACCATATTTGGACCTCACCGATGCTGGCCGACCGCGTGGCAGGCATCAGCATCGCCAAGACCTATCGCGGTGCCGCGCGCCCATCCGATCACGTGCCGGTTACGGCGACGCTGGAAGTGTAGTCCGAATGAGCGCAGCGAAACCCGCGAGCGAGTACAATCTGCATAATCGTTCCCGGCTTTCGCTGCGCTCAATCCGGGCTTCTGTCACTGCGGCCCCGTGCCGCCGCGCGTGAGCGCGGCGCGGACGTTCTCAATCTCGCGCGTCCATTGGTCGGTGCGCGAAGCGATCAGCTCGCGCAGGCGTTCCGCGGCATCCGGATAGCCTTCGAGCATTTTCAGGAACATCGAGCGCGAGATGCGCAAAACGGTCGAGTCCTCCCGCGCTCTGGCGGTGGCCGGCCGTTTGGTTTCCGCAAGCATGGCCGTTTCGCCGAGCAAAGTACCCGGCCCGGCGACGATCTCGGATTCGCCGGCTTTGTCCGTTTTAAGACTGAAGGAACCCTGCTGGATGACGTAAGCGCCGTCAGCGGCTTCGCCGGCCGTGAACAGCACTTGGCCGGTCGGCACGTCGTAGCTTTCGGTGCCGATGGCAAGGACGCGCAGCGCGCCGGCGCCGAGCCGGCGGAGAATTGGAATCCGCTCGAGGAATGCGATGTCGTCTTCGATCGTCATGACAAGCCGCGATCACGGCACCAGTTTGTAGCCGCCGGCTTCTGTGACCAGGATGGCGGGGGCTGCGGCATCCTTCTCGATCTTTTGCCGTAATCGATAGATGTGCGTCTCGAGGGTATGGGTGGTCACTCCCGAATTGTAGCCCCAAACCTCCTGCAACAACGTCTCCCGCGAGACCGGGCGCTGGCCGGCCCGGTAGAGATAGCGCAGGATCGCGGTCTCCTTCTCGGTCAGGCGGATTTTATTGCCTTTGGGGTTGAGCAGGAGCTTCGAGCTTGGCCGAAACGTGTACGGCCCGATGGTGAAGACCGCGTCCTCGCTCGCCTCGTGCTGGCGAAGCTGGGCGCGGATGCGCGCGAGCAGCACGGCAAAGCGGAACGGCTTGGTGACGTAATCGTTGGCGCCAGATTCAAGGCCGAGGATGGTGTCGGAATCGGTGTCGTGCCCAGTGAGCATGATGATCGGCGCCTTGAAACCGTTTTTGCGCAGGATGCGCACGGCTTCGCGGCCGTCGATATCTGGCAGGCCGACATCCATGATCACCAGATCGATCTGTCCAGCCTTCGCGGTCTGCACGCCCTTGCTGCCGTTCTCCGCCGTGACGGCTTCGAACTCCTCATGCAGCGAAAGCTGTTCCGTCAGCGCGTCGCGCAGCTCGGCATCGTCGTCGACAATAAGAATCTTACGCGTATTCGGCATCAATTCCGATCCTCGCAGGCGCTTTGCCGCGCCGCTAGAGCGCATCCCGCTTCAATGGAATCGGGACGCGCTCTAGCTGTTTATTTTAGCATGCCCTTTTCGCAAAACCGGTATCCACTTTTGCGGGACATGCTCTAGGCGCGACGTAGAACCTGCAAGGATACAAGAGCAAGTGCAAGTTGGGAATCGGGGCAATCAAGGTATGCGACGGACTTCGTTTCGGTTCATCCGCGTCGCCGCCCGGCCGAGCCGGCGATCCCAGGGCTGGCTGTTCGCTGGCCCCTGGGTCATGCCGGTTGCGCTCGGCCGCACCGGCATCAGGGCCGACAAGCGCGAAGGTGACGGCGGCACCCCGCGGGGCCGCTTTCGCCCGGTGCGGCTGTGGTGGCGGGCCGACCGCCTGCCTCGCCCGCGGACAGCGCTACCCGTTCGCCGGATCGGCCCCGACGACGCATGGTGCGAAGACCCGCATGACCGGCGTTACAACCACGCTTTCCGGCGGTCGGCCAATGAACCAGGCGACCGGCTCCGCCGCGACGACGGCCTCTATGACCTGGTCATCGAGATCGACCACAACACGCGGCCTCGGGTGGCCGGACGCGGCAGCGCCGTCTTCATCCACGTCGCCCGGCCGGCCTTCGCCCCGACGGCAGGCTGCGTTGCGCTGCGAGCGCATGACCTCCATGCGCTATTGAGCCGCATCACAGCAAAGACCAGAATCTTGATTCACTCCTAAGCGGCTGAACTTCGCGCGCCGAAAATCGCCGTACCGATCCGCACATGAGTGGCGCCGAAGGCGATCGCCGTTTGGAAATCCGCGCTCATACCCATCGACAGCAGCGCAAGCCCGTTGCGGCGGGCGATCTGGGCCGTCAGAGCGAAATGCGGCGCCGGAGCTTCGTTCAGCGGCGGGATGCACATGAGCCCCGCAATGGCGAGGCCATGGCGGTCGCGGCAAGCGGTGAGGAAAGCGTCGGCGTCCTGCGGCAGCACGCCGGCCTTTTGCGATTCGGCGCCGGTATTGATCTCGGCGAAGAGGAGGGGGCGGCGTCCCTGCCTGGCGATCTCCTTGGCCAGCGCCTCGGCGAGGCTTGCCCGATCAACCGAATGGATGGCGTCGAACAACGCCACGGCATCCCGGGCCTTGTTCGACTGCAGCGATCCGACGAGGTGGAGTTCGAAGCCGCCATTACCCTTCGCATGACGCGCCATCAGCAGCGGCCATTTCGCCTTGGCCTCTTGTACGCGATTCTCGCCGAACACGCGCTGGCCGGCGGCGATAACGGGCTCGATCGCGTCGGCGCCGAACGTTTTCGACACCGCCACCAGGGTTACGGTCGCAGGGTCGCGGCCGGCATCGCGGCAGGCTTGGGCAATCTCCGCGCGCACTGCCGCGATGCCCTCCGCACGATTTATGTTTTCCATCTGGTGAATTCTTTGACCAACGGTTCAAATTTTATCGAAGGCGCGAAGCTCACTTTTACGCATATCCGCTACGGTACGTAACCGGGGCGGAGGGGGCATGATGCCGGACAATCAAGCAAAGGCGCGCAAGCCATCACGGCGTAGCAAGCCTATACTCAGCATCCGTGCCCGACTGATCGTTCTTGCGCTCTTGGCCATCACACCGCTGGTATTCGATCGCATCCATGGACTGGAAGCTGCCCGCGCGCAACGCACCGATCGCGCCCGCACCGAGGTGATCGATCTGGCACGACGCGGCGTCGAATCGCAGCGCGAGATCATTTCGTCCATCCGTTCCCTCCTTCAGATTATGTCGCGCGTCTATGCCAAGATGACGCCCGATCCGGCCACCTGCAACCAGTACTTGACTGCGCTCACCGGCACCGTCGCCTGGATCCGAGGGCTCTCGGTCGCCGGGACCGATGGCCGAATCGAATGTTCGACCGAGCCGAACGCGATCGGCTTGAACGTCTCCGACCGTGCCTATTTTCAGAAAGTGCTGCATTCGCGGGATTTCGGGCTCAGCGATTACCTGATCAACCGGCTACGCCAGGTGCCCAGTCTCGTCGCCACGTTCCCCGCTATCGGAGACGACGGATCTATTGATGCGGTCGTTCTCGCGGTGATCAATCTACAATGGATCGACGAACTCGTAGCCGCCGCGGCGCAACGTGCGGGCGCCTCAGTCCTGCTGCTCGATGGCAGCGGCACGCTCGTCGCCGCCTCAGGCGACGAGGAAAACCTGATCGGAAAGCAGTTCGCCGGCCTCGAACTCGTGCATGACATGCTTGCCAACGACCAAGGATCGGTAACGACCGCGGACTTTGCTGGCGTCCGGCGCATCTTCGCCTATGTCCGCGTGCCGTGGACGCAGGCGCGGCTCGCTGTCGGCCTCGACGACAATGCCGTGCAGAGCGGCATCGACCGCGAGCTTGGCGTCGCTTACCTGCAGCTTGCGCTGTTCGGCATGTTCGTTCTGCTCGTCGCGTGGTTCGGCGGCGAGCAGCTCATCGTGCGGCCGATCCGGTCGCTGGTGCGCACCGCCACGCGTTTCGGCCGCGGCGACCTGCATGCGCGCGCGACGCAAGAGCCCTGGATCGCCGAGTTCGAGCCTCTTGCCGTCGCGCTCGACGACATGGCGCGCAAGCTCGCCGGACGCGAAGAGGAGCTGCGTATTGCCAATCAGCACCTCGAGGAGCTGGCGAGCCTCGACGGTCTTACCGGGCTCGCCAACCGCCGCGGCTTCGACCGCCAGCTCGAGCTTGAATGGCAGCGCGCCGGTGAACGGCGTGACCCGATCGCCCTGATGATGATCGATATCGATCATTTCAAGCTCTACAACGACCGTTATGGCCACGTCGCAGGCGATACTTGTCTGCGCTCGGTCGGCGAAACACTATCGCTGGTCACTTTGGCAAGCGCCGTGCTCGTCGCCCGCTACGGCGGCGAGGAATTTGCCCTGCTGCTGCCCGGTCTTGATCTGCAGCGGACAACCGCGCTCGCCGAGGCGGCGCGCCGGTCGATCGAGGATCTCCTCATCACGCACGCCGAAGCGCCCTGCGGCCATGTGACCGTCAGCATCGGCGTCGAGTCGATGGTGCCGGAGATGGGTCAGACGGCCGCCGATTTGGTCGAGGCGGCGGACGGCGCGCTCTATGCCGCCAAACGTCGCGGGCGTAACAGGGTAGTCGCGCATGTCCCGACGCTGGTCAGCATGGCGAGCTGATTCAGCCCCACGCCGAGTCAGGATTTTTGGCTAGGCCGCCGCGACGACGGCTTGCGCTTGCTCCGAGGCGGCGCCCAGATCATCGCTTCGAGTTTCATGCCGTCGGGATCGGCGAAATAGACGGCGTAGTAATTGTGCCCGTAATATTCTCCGGGCGGATCGAGCACGGTCATTCCGTTCTTTTCGAGAAAGCTGCCGAGCTCATCGACAGCCTTGCGGCTTGCAAGCTCGAATGCATAGTGGTGGAAGCCGACATCGCCCTTGCGATATTTGTGCCGTCTGCCTTGCGCATCGGCCGCGGCGATCCAGAACAACGTCTTGCCGTTGCTCCAGCCAGCCATGTCGGCATAATCGTATTTAAGCTTGAAGCCGAGAAAGTGCAGCAGCTTGCTATAAAATGCCTTCGAGCGCGCGAAATTGCCGACGCTGAGAACGAGATGGTCGATGCCGACGACTGAAGGCATGGGATCGTCCGAACAGGTGCCCGCATTCCGCTTCGCTCAATCCGGGCTCCGCAGTATGGCTCACCGCTTGCCTTGAGCCTTTGGCCCGCCCAAGATAGCACAAGCCATCGGCCGCTGATCGGGCCATCAAGCGCAAAGAATAACGCCATGCCGCGCACATTGTTTGACAAAATCTGGGACTCCCACCTGGTCGGACAACGCGCCGACGGCCGTGATCTCATCTATATCGACCGCCATGTCCTGCACGAACTGCACGCTCACCACGCCTTCGCGCAGTTGGAGAAGCAGCGCCGGCCGGTGCACAGGCCGGACCTCACCTTCGCGGTGCAGGACCACACCATCGCCACCAAGCCGGGCCGCGATGACTCTACGAATCCATCGGGAACCGCCTTTCTCAGGGCGATGCGCGAAGGCGCCCGCAAGACCGGCATAAGACTGTTCGATATCGACGATCCGGAGCAGGGTATTTCGCACGTCGTGGCGCCCGAACTCGGCATCGTGCTGCCGGGCGCGACGCATGCGGTTCCCGACAGCCATGCCAGCACGGTCGGCGGCATCGGTGCGCTCGCGTTCGGGTGCGGCACCAGCGAACTGACGCACATTCTCGCCACGCAAGTGATGGCGCTCAAGCGGCCGAAGCGCATGCGCGTGCGGCTCGACGGCCGGCTCGGCGCCCATGTCAGCGCCAAGGATGTGGCGTTGCGGCTGATTGCCGAGCTCGGGGTCGCGGGCGCGCGCGGTTACGCCGTCGAGTATGCCGGCGCTGTCATTGCCGCGATGCCGATCGAGCAGCGCATGACGCTGTGCAACCTCAACATCGAGATGGGCGGCCGGTCGGGTTTCGTTGCGCCCGATGACGCGACCTTCGCCTGGCTTGTAGGACGCCCCTTCCTGCCGCAGGGCGCGCTGTGGGATCGCGCACTTGAATATTGGCACTCGCTCGCGACCGATGCGGATGCGGCGTTCGACCGCGAGGTCGCGCTCGACTGCGGCACTCTCGAACCGCAAATCACGTGGGGTACCGATCCGAGTCAGGTCGTCGGCATTTCCGGCCGCGTGCCCGAGCCGGCGGCGATCGATCCAAGCCGGCGCGCCGCGGCTGAGAGCGCATTCGCTTACATGGGAATCAAGCCGGGAATGCCGCTCGCCGGCCTGCCGGTCGATCGTGTCTTCATCGGCTCCTGCACCAACAGCCGGCTGCCGGACCTTGAGGTCGCGGCCGCGGTGGTGCGCGGACGGCGCGTCGCGGAGGGTGTCGTCGCGATGGTCGTGCCGGGCTCGACCAGCGTGAAGCGCGAGGCGGAAGCGGCTGGGCTTGATCGCGTGTTCCGCGATGCCGGCTTCGTCTGGGGCGAATCCGGTTGTTCGATGTGCGCCGGCAGCAACGGCGATCGCGGCGAGCCTGGCGAGCGTTGCGTGTCGACCACCAATCGCAATTTCGAAAATCGTCAGGGACCGCGGGTGCGAACCCACCTCGCCAGTCCAGCGACCGCCGCGGCAACCGCGATCGCCGGACGGATCGCCGACGTGCGGCAATTGTTGTCGGGGGTGGCGTGATGCAGCCGTTTACCCGCCATACCGGCATCGCCGCGCCGCTCCTGAAAGACGATGTCAACACCGACCAGATTGCACCGGTCCTGCAGTCGCGCAGCCTCAAAGAAGACTACAAAACGATGCTGTTTCATCGCGCGCGCCAGCGCGAGGACAGCAGTGAAGATCCGAATTTCGTGCTCAACAAACCGCAGTTCCGTCCCGCCGGGATACTGGTGACGGGGCACAATTTCGGCGCCGGCTCGTCGCGCGAGTCGGCGGTGTGGAGCATGCTGGCGAATAACATCCGCGTCATCGTGGCGCGCAGCTTCGCCGACATTTTTCGCGAGAATTGCCTGCAAAACGGCTTGCTGCCGGTGGTGCTCGAGGCGGACGATGCCGACGCCTTCACGGCGCGCGTCGTGGCGGTCGACGGCAAAGCCCCGTTCACGGTCGATCTCTTGGCCCAGCGCATCGCCGGGCCGGGCGGCCCCGATATCGCTTTCGCGATAGCGGGCGCCGACCGCATGCGCCTGCTCGAAGGCCTCGACGATATCGGGCTGACGCTCAAGCACATGGCCGAGATCGTGAACTGGGAGCAACGCGCCGCCGCCGCACAACCATGGTTGCAGACGGCGCGGGACAGTCGGTAACGAAAAGGGAGGGCGCGTGATGAGCGTGCGAAAGAAATTCAGGGCGATCATGGCGGGCAAGCGCCTCGTGCTCATGCCCGGCGCCTACGACGCGCTGTCGGCCCGCATCATGGAAGCAGAGGGTTTTGCGGCGATCGTCGCCGGCGGCTACGCCGCCATCGGCAGCATGCTAGCGCAGCCCGATACCGGCCAGTCCAACATGCGCGACTACGCCGATCATTACGCGCGCATCTGCGCGGCGGTCGAGGTGCCGGTCTATGTCGATGCCGATACCGGCTTTGGTGGCGTCAACAATGTGCGGCAAATGGTGCGTGCATTCGAGGCCGCCGGCATGGCGGGCATTTTCTTCAGCGATCAGGTATTTCCGAATCGCTGCGGCTACCTGCCGGGCAAGCAGGTGATCGCCGTGGAGCAGATGCTGGCCAAGATCAAGGCCGCGCTCGATGCGCGGCGCGATCAAGACTTTTTTATCGCCGCCCGCACCGACGCGGCCGGCGTCGAAGGCCTCAATGCGGCGATCGGGCGCTGCCAGCTTTTCATGGAAATCGGCGCCGACATGGCGAAGCCCCAGGGCGTCGACGCGATCGAGGACATCAAGCGCGTCATCCGCGAAGTCGGCGGACCGCACATGGCGACGCTGTCGCAGGCGGCAGGACCGCAGCAGCGCAGCCTTAAGGAGCTCGAGGCGGCCGGCGTCGTCGCAGCGACGTTTCCCTCGGTCGCGCTGTTCGCCGCCGCGCACGCCGTTCGCAATGTGCTGCGCATTCTAAAGCGGGAGAATTCTCTTAGCCCCGCGCATGACCAGCTTCTCCCGCTCGACGATTATTACGAGTTGGTCGGCCTCAAGCGCCAGTTGGCGCGCGAGGAGAGCTATGACAAGACGGCCGCGGCGCTGGCGCACAAGCGCGCAGCGGAATAGTGAAACGGAAGACGGACGACAGACGACGGATAGGAAGTCATCCTCTGATCTGTCCTGCGTCCTCTGTCGTCTGTCCATCTGAGGACACGCCCGATGAAGCCGATCGCATCGCAGGTCGCTGATCTATTCGTTATTGCACTCTGCCTGCTTCTCGCCACGTCGTTCGGCGCTTCCGGCGCAAGCGCGGACGACTTTTACAAGAACAAGCAGATACGCTTGATCGTCGGCTTTCCGGCGGGGAACGATTACGATCTCGGTGCGCGCTTCCTGGTTAAATATCTGGCCAAATACATTCCCGGGCAGCCAACCATCATCGTCCAGAACATGCCGCAGGCGGCGAGCATCGCCGCCGCCAATTATCTTTACGCCCAGGCGCCGCGGGACGGGACCGTTTTCGGGACGTTTTCACGCAATGTGGTGAATGAGGCGCTGACCGGACAGCCCAACGTCGAGGTCGATCCCCACCGTTTCATCTGGCTCGGCGCGACCTCGCTTCCGGCGCGGGTTTGCGTGCGCTGGTTTACCGCGCCGGTGCAGACCCCCGCCGATCTCTTCACGCAGGAATTCATCGTCGGCGCCGCCGGCGTTGGATCGTCGCTTGCCATTCTCCCGACAGTGCTCAATCACGTCCTCGGCACCAAATTCCGCATCGTCGAGGGATATCAAGGCTTGGGAGATGCGATGCTCGCCATCGAGCGCGGCGAGCTGCAGGGCGCTTGCGCCTCGTACGGACAATTCCGCGTCAACGAGCAACTCTTCCACGACGGCAAGCTGTTGTATCTGTTGCGCGCGGAGGAGGTGCCGATCCCGGAAATTCCCGACGTGCCTTCGATCTTCGACTACGCCAAGACCGACGAACAGCGCCAGCTCATGCGCTTCGTGTTTTCCTCAACCGTATTCGGCCGGCCCTACGTATTCCCGCCCGACGTGCCGAAGGATCGCGTGGCGATCATGCGCAAAGCGATTGCCGATGCGGCGCACGATCCGGAACTGGTCGCCGCGGCCGCCAGCATCAAGCTGGATATGACCTACACACCGCCGGATCACCTGGAACAGCTCGTCGCCAAACTTTACGAAACGCCGCCGGCCGTGATCGGGACAATCAAGACGCTGCTGCCAAACGAGAAGTGAGCTCAGAAGCGAGACGGCGCGGTCGCAGATTTGCCATCCAAAGGCGATTATTGCTACCATTGTCGCGGTGAATGAACCGAATCCAATCGTGCGGACAAGCAGAAGCAGATTGCTCGTCGCATTGACCGCGAGCCTGGCGCTTGCGGCGTGCGCGACGGCGCCCCCGGCTGCTGACAACCCCACAGTTGCCGCTGCGCCGCCGGCCCCTGCGAGTTTGTCAGTGGCACAGCGCGACCTCACGCCTCAAGAAAAGAAGCTGATTGTCGACGCGATCGCGCCCTCGCTCAGAGATCCGGGATCGGCGAAGTACCGGTGGACGAAGTTTCCGACAGTGCCGCCATCGGACGATGTCAGCTACTGCGCGACGGTGGATGCCAAGAGCCCTCACGCCGCCTATGATGGTCGCCAAGCTTACATTGTTGAAGCCAAGGTCGTGGGCGGACACATAACCTCGGCCGTCATGGGTCTCATTGCCGGCGGCAAGGACGCAGCGATCGTTGCCGGCATGTGCGCCCAGCACGGCCTCGATCCCAACAGCGCTACCTGAATTCTACGCCTGCGGCGTCCATTCCTCGGCGCTGGCGCCGGCCAGCGATCGGACACGCGCCTCGTCGGCGGCGAGCTCGCGCGCCGGACCGGAATAGACCACGTGACCGTCGTCGAGCACGTAGGCGTAGTCAGCGATTTCGAGGCTCATGCGCACGTTCTGCTCGACCAGCAAAACCGAAATGCCCGCCGCGCGCATTTGTGCCACGATGCGAAAAACCTCGCGCACGATGAGCGGCGCCAGTCCTTGCGAGGGCTCGTCGAGCATGAGGAGCTTGGGGTTGAGGAGCAGCGCGCGAGCGATCGACAGCATTTCCTGCTCGCCGCCGGACAGTTGCCGGCCGCGGCTGAATTTGCGCTCCTGCAGGCGGGGGAACAGCCGATAGACGCTCTCGGCCGTCCACGGCCCCGGCCGCTCGAGCGGCACCTGCAGGTTCTCGTCTACGGTGAGATTGGCAAAAATCCTGCGGCCTTCCGGGACATAACCGACACCCAGCGCGGCGATGCGAAAAGGCGGCCAGCGCGTGGTCGGCGTGCCGAAGATCGTGA
>Ga0074044_10002450_pt1 | contig 16236 bp, 11 predicted proteins | sample BogForMeECP23OM1_FD_94443 | JGI IMG/M metagenome (GOLD analysis project Ga0074044, IMG submission 94443) | Bog forest soil microbial communities from Calvert Island, British Columbia, Canada - Bog Forest MetaG ECP23OM1 | ecosystem: Environmental > Terrestrial > Soil > Wetlands ...
CCATTCGCACTCGCAAGTTTGACCAAGTGACCATCGGTGATCTGTTTGGGCGCTCTTACCCAACCAGGAAGATGAGAAACGTCGTGTTCGTCAGGAATGAACGTGAGACGAGAGGCACGTGCTTGCTTGAGGCGTAGCAACAGTGTACGAGCCTGAGCAACGGTAAATCCGTAGGCTGGGGCTTGGGCAAGCACGCGTACAAATCCGAGTTCAGTGATTGAGCAACTCGCCAAGTTTGGGGAATCATGAGATTGGACCCAGGAAGCAACGCGATGGTGGAATTCGTGATTCATGAATCCTAGAGCGACCAGGGCATTCACATCGAGCAGGTAGATCATGGGAAGTTTGCCAGGATTTCTTCAACTTCCTTGCTGCTTAATGTCGGTGCGTTCGGGCCCGCACTTAAAGCGGGCAGTCCAGTCATGGGGTCAGTTACAAGTTTGACTCGATGGGGCCGTTTCTTGCGCGGCGTCAACACAATCCGCCCGTTCTCTATATTAGCGTCCAGTGGATCGCCTGTCCGAATATCGAGCCGGCGGCGGAGCGGTCCTGGAAGAACGACTTGCCCTTTGGTGGAAACTTTGGTTTGCATCGTAAGACAATCTTACCCCACCGTCTGCTCTTTTGCAATCATCATCACTCCAGCAGGCTGCTTACTCTGAGACAAACCGTGTATCTGCACCACGGGCTCCTAGCCTAGTCCTTATCCAGCAACATCGTAAGCAGCGCCATGCGGACGTACAGCCCGTTGACTGCCTGGCGGAAGTAGAGCGCCCGGGGATCATCGTCGACGGTCTTGTCGAGCTCGACCGTGCGCGGAAGCGGATGCAGAATTATGGCATCCGGCTTCATGCGCTGCAGGACTGCCGAGTCAATCGCAAACCGCTTCAGGCTTTTGATGTCATTCACCCGCTCGGGTTTGACGCGGGTCTGATAGACCACGTCGACCTCGCGGATGACGCGGTCGAGGTCAGACTCCAGTTCGTAGTGGACGTCATGTTCGTCCAGGTACTCCAGAATATCGGGCTTCATCTGGAGTTCTGGCGGGCTGACGAAGAAGATCTTCACCCGGTCGAATTTCGCCAACAGATAGGCTAGCGAGCGGGCCGTGCGTCCCTGATCCAATTCCCCGATGATGGCCACACTCAAACCATCGAGGGGACGCTCGCGGTAGATGGTGTAGAGATCGAGCAGGGCCTGCGTGGGATGCTGGCCACCGGTGCCATCGCCAGCGTTGATCACGGGAACTGGGGAAACCTGGGCTGCGCGCTTGGCGCCGCCTTCTTCATTGTGGCGAATCACGATGACGTCGCAATAGCTGGCAATGACGCGGATGGAATCCTCGACCTGCTCGCCTTCGATCTCCGAGGAGAACACCCGGGCTTGCTCGGTCGAAAGCACACGGCCTCCCAGACGATACATGGCAGCTTCGAAGGAAAAGCGCGTGCGCGTCGAGGGTGCGTAAAACACGGTCGCCATGATCCGGTTCTGGTAATCGAGGGAGCCTCCCCGCGCTACCAGCCGCTCCATACCACGAGCGCGGACAAAGAGCTCCATTAACAGAGGGACGGTGAACTGCTGCGACTCAACCACGTGGTTCAGTTTCATAGAGTGCGTCCTCTCGTTGTGAGTCCAGAGGAAACTTCAGAGGAGTTACCGGTCGCGGCGCCGACGGGATCAGAAACGATACGAGTGCCAGCGGTGCCGTCCACAGCGTCGCACAGATGGTCGTACGTAGTGATGACTGCTTCTTTTCCGCCGCCGCGTAGGAAGCGAAGCACGGACTCGACCTTCGGCCCCATGTTGCCCGGCGGAAAGTGCCCTGCCTTGTAATATGCTTCCATCTCAGTCGCATTGACCAACTTGAGAGGCCGCTGCGTTGGCTTCTTGTAATCGAGATAGACGTAATCGGTGTCGGTGGAAATGGCGAAAACATCAGCGCCGAGCTGCGTAGCCAGAAGCGCCGAAGCGCGGTCCTTGTCGATCACTGCTTCCACGCCTTTTACACCTCCGTTGGAACGCACGACTGGGATGCCTCCACCTCCGCAAGCAACCACCAACACGCCATGGTTAACCAGATCGCGAATCACTTCCAACGCGACAATCTCGATGGGCTCGGGCGACGGCACGACCCGGCGATAGCCGCGAGCGGCATCCTCGACGATTTGCCATCCCAGCAGACGCCGGCGTTCCTCGGCATCGGCACGAGAATAAAAAGGGCCAACCGGCTTTGTCGGGTGCCGCATGGCGGGATCGTCCTGGGAGACGACGGTCTGCGTGACCAGGCTCACCACGGGCACCTGCAAACCGGCGGCTGAGAGTTCATCGTTCAGGGCCTGGGACAGCAGGTAACCGATTTCGCCCTGGGTAGAAGCGCCGCAGACATCCAGAGTGTGGGCGGGCACCTGGTTGGAAGCGGATTCCGATCGGAGCAGTGCCGCGCCAACTTGAGGACCGTTGCCGTGAGTAACTACCAGCCGATAGTCACGGCGGATGAGCCCGATAATGGCTGCGGCGGTGCGACGGGCATTGGCCAACTGCTCGTTGACCGTTCCCTTTTCGCCTGCGCGAATCAGGGAGTTGCCGCCAACCGCAATCAGCATGGTCTTCATGGTAGTCAGTCGTCAGTCGTCAGAGAAAGTAGCGCCGCCGTCCCGGCGGCTGTCCGGCGAGCGTCCTCGCCCGCCGCGCCGAGGGCGAGACGCCCTCGGGACAGCCGGCAAGATGCCGGCGCTACTCGTTCCCTACTTCTCTTACACTCGCACCGATTCCGCGGTGGAAACATGAGGAGCGGCTAGACTCCCGTGCTCCATCAGTTCCAGCATAATCGCCTTCTGAGAATGCAAGCGGTTCTCGGCCTCCTGGAAGACAACCGATCGGGGAGAATCGATCACTTCATTGGTGACCTCATCGCCACGGTGGGCGGGCAAGCAGTGGAGGAACAAGGCGTCAGGCTTGGCAAGCCCGAAAAGAGTGCCATTCACCTGGTAAGGCAAGAATATCTTACGGCGTTTCTCGGCCTCGGCTTCCTGGCCCATGCTGGCCCAGACGTCGGTGTAGATCACGTCGGCGGCCAAGGCTGCCGCGCCGGGATCGTTAGTGATGGTGCAAGTGCCGCCCGTCTGCGCGCCACGCTCCTCGGCCCACTTGATGGCGTCGGCTTTGGGCTCATAGTCGGGCGGAGTTGCCACCCAGACATGAGCCCCCAGTTGCGCACCAGCGAACATCAGGGAATGGGCCACGTTGTTTCCGTCGCCGATGTAGGCGACTTTCAGGCCCGCCACCTTCCCTTTGATCTCCAGGATGGTCATATAGTCAGCCATCGCCTGGCAGGGGTGGCTGTAGTCGGTTAGCCCGTTAATAATCGGAATGCTGGCGTATTCGGCCATTTGATCCACGATCTCGTGCGCAAAGGTACGGATCATGATGCCCTGCACCATGCGCTCCAGATTCTTGGCCACGTCATAGACCGACTCGCGCTTACCCAGGTTGATCTCTGCCGGCGAGAGGTAGATGGAAAACCCTCCCAGTTGCTGGATACCGACATCAAAACTGACGCGGGTACGCAGCGAGGGCTTCTCGAAGATCAGGGCCAGGGTTTTGCCTTTGAGCTTCTGCGCGTAATCATCGGGGCGCGCCTTAATGTGGCGGGCGAGATCAAGGAAGTGGCGAATCTGCTGGGGCGAAAAATCCTTGATGGAGAGAAAATCGTTTGGGGTCATTGCTTCGTCACCTCGCGGGGCAGCGGTTTCCTGCTTGCGGTAACAGCGGTAAGGACTTCGTGAGTGAGCGTGGGACCGTCTTCCACTACCAGCACGCGGCGTCCCTTGATGGCTTCGGGCGCGGTGTCCAAGACGCGTCAGGCAGTTTCGAGAATCGTCAACTTATGATTGCGAATATTCCCGCGAAACAAATTCTATATTGCGGACGGCCACCGTGTCGACTTCGTGGATGACCACAACCTGGGCAGGCTGACCTCTCCGCAGCCGGTTAGTGCACGATCCACGCGGAGGCGGAGAGGACAATACCGGCGGTCGCCAACAGCAGGCCGAGATGCCAGAATATGCGGCGGCCGGAGAGCAGCGTGATCGATGTGATCACCAGGGCGATCTCCAGCAAAACTTCGCCCAGATCGAAGCGGTCGGCTTTGCGGTGTGTGAGCGCGAATTCCTGTTCCAGTTCGTGACCCTTGGCCTCGAGCTCCTTCTTATCCTCTTTGTAGCGGTCGGCCTCGGTGCGCACTTTCTCCTGAAACCTGGAGGCCGCTTCGCTGTCCTTCGACGAGACTATGCCCGCCAGATCGGCGAATAACTCGTCAGTGTGGAGTCGGATATTCTTGGCTTGATAATAAGCCCACTGGTCGGTGACCTTGTTCTGCAAAATGATTTCTTCGGTATGCGTCCGATGCCCGAGCAGCGACACGGTAGCCACCAGGACGGCCAACACCGCCATAGTGAGCGTAATGGGCGCGAGATCGGGATGCTCCCGCGCATGTTCGGCGTGCTCGTGCAGTTCGTTGAGTTCTTCGGTCATGGGTGTGGTGCTCCTCTATGGGCTACGAGGATAAACCAAGTTTCCTATTCTCCCATCACTTTAATGATCACTCGTTTGTCGCGCTGGCCGTCGAATTCGGCGTAGAAAATCTGCTGCCAGGGACCGAAGTCGAGTTTCCCGTTGGTGACCGGCACGATGACTTCGTGATGAATGATCAGCGATTTCAGGTGAGCGTCTCCGTTGTCTTCTCCGGTCTGGTGATGCTGGTAGTTCTGCCGGAACGGCGCCAGCGTTTCCAGCCACTGGTCGATGTCTCGAATGAGGCCGCTCTCGTTGTCGTTGACGTACACCCCGGCGGTAATGTGCATGGCGGAGACCAATATCATGCCGTCTTTGATGCCGGACTTCTTCAGGGCGCTTTCTACCTGCGGGGTGAGGTGAACGTAGGCGCGCTTGGTCTTTGTGTGCAGGGTCAGGTATTCGGTGTGGAATTTCATGCGTCCTATCTTAAACAAAAAAGCGATCACCACAGGGGACACAGAGGAACACAGAGGAGACACGGCTGCAGAAACAAATAATAGGGTGCAATCGCCTATTGCTTCACTTATAGTGAATGAGATTTTCTGCCACTAGAGCAATCGTGAACTCACAAGAGAGCGACCTGCAATCCTTACGTGCGCTGGTTCGTGACCTCGCCACTCGCGTCGAGCGCCTGGAGCGCAAACTGGGGGACGGGGAAATTGCGCCAGAGCCGCCGGCGAGAGCCGAAATTCATTCGCCTTCCGCCACGCCGCCTCCACTACCTCCACCTCCACCCTATCCGCTAGTGAGCACACCGCCGGGGCTTCCGGTGCCGCCAATCTCGACTCCGCAATTTGCTACGGCTGCGCCCGAGGGCGACCTTGAATCCCGCATCGGTTCCCACTGGCTGAACCGGATCGGCATCTCGGCGGTGCTGATCGGGGTCTCGTATTTCCTCAAGTTTGCTTTCGACAATAACTGGATTGGTCCCACCGGACGCGTGTCCATCGGGTTGCTGGCTGGGATCGCTGTCGTTGTCTGGAGCGAGAGTTTCCGGGCGCGGGGTTACAAGATATTTTCCTATTCGCTCAAGGCGGTTGGCGTGGGAGTGTTGTATCTCTCCATCTGGGCCGCGTTCCAGGTGTATGGGCTGATTCCGAGCGCGGTTGCGTTCCTGGCTATGCTGATCGTGACCGGTTCGACCGCAATCCTGGCCGTCAAACAGGATGCCGAGATCCTGGCTGCCATCGCCCTGACCGGCGGTTTCGTGACGCCCTTGCTGCTCTCGACCGGACAGAACCGCGAAATACAACTGTTCTCGTACGTGGCGCTGCTCAGCGCTGCGTCGGTGGCGCTCGTCGCCTTCAAGCCGTGGCGGCGATTACTCGTCCTCAGTTACGCCGGCACGCTGGTGCTCTATATCGCCTGGTATGCGGAGTACTATCACCGTAGCGAGTTCACGGTCACCTTTGCTTTCGCCACCATCTTTTTCGGCATCTTTGCCGTGGCCCCATTGGTGTCGAAAGCTCCGGAAAGGCTCGTTTCCCTGCCGTTCCTGCCGGCCGCACTGACTTTCATCAACACCGGCGTGTATTTTCTGCAAGCCTACGCCATGGTTGAGGAGATCGATAAGCTGGCCATGGCTTGGTTTGCGCTCGCCCTGGCGGCGGTACACATCGGGTTGAGCCGCATCATCAGCCGTCGAGAGCCGGCGAATGCCGAAGCGCTGCGCTTGCTGCATCTGGCGCTGGCTGTCGCCTTGATCACCATTGCCATTCCGATCCGGCTGGACGGGCACTGGATTACCGTGGGCTGGCTGGTCGAAGCCGGAGTGCTGTTGTGGGTGGCGGACCGGATCGGCGCGCGTTTTCTGCATTATCTGGCGGCCGCGGCGCTCGCCCTTGGCGTGGTGCGACTTCTGGTGTTCGACAACTTCCAAGTCGACACATTGCTGCTGAATTCAAGGATGGCGACGTACCTGCTTGCCATGGCGGTGCTGGCGTTGCTGGCCTGGTTCAGCCTGAAGCACGAAGGTGAATTTGACCGTCAACTGGCCGCGGTTGCCGTGCTGGCCGTGAGCGCGCTGGCGCTGGTTGGGTTGAGCCGAGAAATTGGGGATTATTACGCGCGTCAGATGTATCCCAATCCGAACGGAGTTGGACGGTGGACGCCGATGATTACGAATGCCGCTAACCAGCACCGGCTCAGGATCGCCGAAGATTTCACCTATTCCGCCTTGTGGATGGCGTACGGTGCGCTGCTCATGGCGATCGGCTTCTGGCGCAAGTCGGCGTTCTTCCGCTGGCAGGCGTTGTTCCTGATTGCGGCCACGATCGTGAAGGTCTTTGTTTATGACGTTTCCCAACTCGACCGCGGTTACCGCATCCTGAGCTTCATGATCCTCGGCGTGCTTCTGCTGGCGGTTTCGTTCGTGTACCAGAAGGATTGGTTGAAACTGTCGTCTCCGCAGAGTAAGCGCCAAGAAGGAGGCGGACGGAGTTGAGCAAACGGCTGGTGGTTCTTGCCTTCTGTGCTTTCGCGTTGGCCCAATCGAACGCGACCGCCCCGGTGCGCGAGTATTTGCGGTATACGCGCGACGTGACCATCTCGCAGCCCGGAAAGCAGAATTATCTGGTCGTCGATGCTGCTATCTGGGCGCACGTGCGCGCCGATCTCTCGGACGTGCGGTTGTACGATGGCGCCGCGCAGGTTCCTTACGCGCTCAGCGAAGAACAAGCGTCGTCTTCGACGCTGGAGCGGGAAGCGCGCATCCTGAATCTCGGCGTTCACAACGGACGCACCGAATTCGATCTCGATGTGGGAAGCGGGGCCGAGTACAACCAGGTGCAGCTTCGTCTGAAAGCTACCAACTTTGTGGCGTCGGCCACGGCAGATGGACGCGATGCCCTTGGCGGAAGCGCTGGCCGCAAACTTTCCACATCAACTCTGTACGATTTTTCGCGCGAGGGGCTGGGCAGTCACTTCGCGCTGCGCATACCGCTGGCGACGTTCCGCTATCTGCATGTGAGCATCACTCCCGCGATTTCTCCCCGCGATGTTACCGGCGCCAGCACGTCGGTGCAGCGCGAGGCGCAGGCCACGTGGATTTCCGCCGGCCGCTGCCACGCTCCCGAACAAGTCGGCCGCATAACCCGAATCACCTGCGATCTCGATCCTGGCGTTCCGGTGGGACGCATCCTGTTCACGATTCCGGCCGGCATCGTCAACTTCCGCCGCATGCTCAGCCTGAGCGATGCGCAGGGAACGCAGCTTTGCAGCGGCGATATCAGTCGAATTCGCATGAAGGGTGGCGGCAGGGAAGTGGTGACGGAAGATCTCGCGCTCAATTCCTGCACCGGTAAAGAGCGTCAGATCCGGATCGACATTGACAACGCCGACAACGCACCGCTGGCCGTGGAGAAGGTCGAACCGCAATCCCTGGAGCGAAGAATCTATTTCGATCCCGCGGGCAAGACTGCGATCAAGCTCTACTACGGCGACGAAAAATTGTCCGCGCCCATCTACGACTACGCCAGGTTCTTCCAGAAAGAGGCGGATGCGGCACAGGCTGTCATGGCAGTCGAGAATCAGAATCCGGATTACACCGGGCGTCCCGACGAGCGCCCGTGGTCCGAGCGGCATAAGTGGGTTTTGTGGGGAGCCATGCTGCTGGCCGTGGTGGTGCTTGCGATACTTGCCTTGAAGGGGCTTACCAGCGGCGCGCCTGCCGAGAAGTGAGATTCTCCCGGAAGACTTCTACCGCATCGACTCTTCGATTTCCGAAATCCAATTCGGTCGCTTCAACACTTCGCGGGGTTTCGGCCCGTCGGCGGCGCCTACGATGCCATCGCGTTCCATGAGATCTATGAGGTGGGCGGCGCGTCCGTAGCCTATGCGCAGGCGGCGCTGGAGCAGGGAAGTCGAAGCTTTGCCGAACTCGATCACCAGGCGAACGGCGTCGTTGAACAGCGGATCGTTGTCGTCGGCGGAAATTTCTCCGGAATCGTCGCCGGCGCTGCCTGGCGACCCCTGATCTTCTTTTGGCGCTTCGAGAAATTTCTCCTGGTATTGCGCTTGGCCCTGCGCCTTCCAGAATTCCACCACGGCGGCGATTTCCTTTTCGGTTACATACGGAGCGTGCAGGCGATGAACCCGAGCCGAGCCGGCCGGCAGGTAGAGCATGTCGCCGCGTCCGAGGAGCGATTCGGCGCCGTTGGCGTCGAGAATGGTGCGCGAGTCAACTTTAGTTGCGACGCGGAACGAGACCCGCGCGGGGAAGTTTGCCTTGATCAGGCCGGTGATGACATCCACCGAAGGCCGCTGCGTGGCGAGCACCAGATGAATGCCGACGGCTCGCGCCATCTGCGCCAGCCGGGTGATGGACTCTTCCACATTGTGGCCATCGAGCATCATCAGATCAGCCAACTCGTCGATGATGATGACGATCTTTGGAATGGGTCCTTCATCGGAGGTCGCTTCCTCGCTGAAGAGGCTGGGCGTGTCGTCGAACAGGCGGTTATAGCTGTCAATGTTGCGGACGCCTTTCGCGGCGAGCAGTTTAAGCCGGCGCTCCATTTCGCGGACGGCGTTGCGCAACGCATTGGCGGCGAGTTTCGGTTCGGTGATGATGGGCGTATAGAGGTGCGGAACGCCTTCGTAATTGCCGAGTTCGAGGCGCTTCGGGTCCACCAGCACCAGCCGCACTTCCTCTGGCGTCGCCTTGTACAGGATGGACATGATCATGGCGTTGATGGCCACGCTCTTGCCCGTACCGGTCGAGCCGGCGATGAGCAGGTGAGGCATGCCGGCGAGATCGGCAGCGGCGATGCGTCCGTTGATGTCTTTGCCCATGGCGACGGTGAGCTTCGATCTCGAGCCCAGGAATTCCGGCGACTCGATGTTCTCGCGCAGCCAGATAATTTCGCGCTCGCGGTTCGGCACCTGGACGCCGACCGTGCTTTTGCCGGGCATACGTTCGACCAGGATGCTTTCGGCCCGCAGGGCGAGGCAGAGATCGTCCGTGAGGCTGATGATGCGGCTGTACTTGATGCCGGCTTCGGGCTTGAATTCGAAAGTGGTGACTACCGGGCCGGGGTTGATCTGCGTGACTTGGCCAAAGACTTCGAATTCCGCGTACTTCGCGGTCAGAACCTGAGCGACAATCTTGAGCTCTTCTTCGTTGACGGATTGCTGCTCGTCAGGACGGTGCAGCAGGCTCGACGGCGGAAGCTTGTAACTGCCCGCGATTTTCGGAAGAGTCGTCTTCGGCTTGTGCTCCGTGTCGGCACGCTCATTGACTTGGACTTCGATCGCAGAAGCAGCGGGCGTCGTTTGTGACTGCGCGGTAGCGGCATCGGCAGGGCTTTCCTCCGCCATCATGCGCTCGATGCCGGTGCGGGGAACGGAAGCTGCGGACTGCACCCCGGGGATTTCCTGGCCGATCTTCTGTTCCGGCTCGGGACGTGGCGTCGTAGGACGCGCGGGTACCAGTTGTGCCGTAACAGTTGGCTTTTCGGCGCGGCGCTTTTCCAGCTCTTTTTGCTGACGCTTGCGTTCGCGCTCATGCTGCCAGTCTTTGAAGCGGTCTCTTAGCGCCAGAACGAAGGCGAAGCGGGTGGGCGCCCAGAGTTCGATTGCGGTGAACGAAAAGGCAGTGGTCAGATAGAGTGCGACGGCTAGAACCGTTGTGCAGACAATGTATGCGCCGGCAACATTCAAGTAACGGATCAATATGTCGCCGACGATGCGCCCGGCCAGTCCTTCAATGGGGATCGCTCCCATCCAGCGAAAGTGTCCGGGCAGGATGGCGAGCAACGCAGGCACAAACATGAGCAGCCAGATTCCGCCCAGCGTCTTTGCTACCGGAGACTGCACCGCTCGCGAGCGAAACCAGCGCACGCCCAGCATGGTCATGAAGATGGGAAGCAGGAACGATCCGATGCCCCAGACTTGCAGGATGAGGTCGGAAAGATAGGCTCCGAAGATGCCGATCCAGTTGCGGGCAGCGTGCGATCCGGTGAGGATGGAGGCGCTGTTCAGCGAGGGATCAAGCGGCGAATAGGACGCCAGCGCGAGGAAAAGGAGGAGCGCGGAGACGCACAACAGGATGCCGACGAGCTCGTTCAGACGCCGGTTCCGGGTAGGCGTAAAAACCTTCGTGAAAGATGTCATTTGGCAGCGACGGCGTTAGGTAAATGATATACCCACAACCCCGTATCGTGGCCAGAGCATTACAAGTATGACAAGAATCAGAAGTTCCTTCAATGCGAGTAAGGGGGCGGGGTGGCGAGTTGGGTACCAGGCGCACGCGTGAGTTGTGAGTGCTATGGGGATGTTTCGCCAATAGTCGCCATGCTGAGGCCGTTCTTCTCAGACCATTCTTGGAGTCGGGCCGAATTAATAATTTTTCAAGAACTCCGCCACACTCGCTTCGTTTGCATCTTTGTTGGCTCCGCACAGGCTGACAATCTCCAGCACCTGAGCTAGGTTGCGAGGTCCGCCAGTATACTTGGCGGCGCGGTCTTTAAAGAACGCCTCCGCGTCCACCTGGTGCTGGTGGTCGCAGTAATGGGAGGCTATGAAGGGAAGATAAGCGCCCCAGTCAGTGGGAAGTCTTGCGATGAGCGGGTCCCAGTTCTGTTTGACAAAGTCGTAAGCGAAGTCGCGGGTCGCGGGAAAGTTCCGGGCTGTAAAAAGGATGTTCATCGATTCGCTATTATCGAATTCATTGGTTAGAACGATAGCCATGGCCGTTTTCACAATTGCCGGATCGCGGAACGAACCGAGGGCATCGAGCAACGTACCTCGCACATTTTCGTCAGTTTCCTTTTTTGCCTGCGCGTGCATGCGATCGAATAATGCCCGGTCGCCATGACGTGCAGCAGCGGCCAGTACGACGTCTAGCATGTCAGGATCTACTGCCTTGTGGTCGTCCAGCCAGGCCAGGGCGAGCTTCTTGGCCTGATCGATGAAGGCTGGATCCTCTCCCTGGTTCGTGACCACTCTGAATACAGCCGGACGCAACAAGCTGCGGTCATCATCCTCCCCTGGCCTGTCTTTCCAGCCGAGTTCTTCGGCGCGCGCTTTGTAGAGATCCGAGATGTAACGCCGGTACTTGGGTAGGAGTGGTTCGGAAACGAGGTGTTCGTCCAGGTTTCCCACGATCGTGATCGTCTTGGCCACCACCTGACGCTGGGGATCGTGCGCGAATTTCGGCACCAGCCCCATAGCATCTCCTAGCGGCATGTAGCCCTTGGTAAGGGCTGCAATATCGCCGATCAATCCGACGCGTTCGGGCAAAGCGAGCGTTTTTTCATCTTTCAAAACAGAGCCGAGCATCTCCCCGTCATAAAGCACGCGATAGTAGCCGGCTTCGCCAGCGTTGGCGTAGATCCACGCCGGGCAACCGGTCGTCTTGCCAAGGCGAAGGGTCGCGTTCTTGCTGGTGACGAGAGTGCATTGACGCTCGTCGCCATTGCCTGAGGGATAACGAACGCACACCGGGATATCCCATAGTTGATCCGCCGAACCAGCGGAGCCCCGTGGCAGAAAGCGCTGCTGCGAGAGCTGCAGTTGTGCACCGCCGCCGCCGCACGACAAATGGGCCGTAACTAGAGGCACTCCCGGCTGCTCGAGAAAGGTGGAGAACGCCTGCTCTACGAGTGGGTCACCCCCGCTGACCGACTGAAGAAAATCCGACGAGGTCGCCTTGCCCCAAGAATATTTCTTGAGGTAGGCGCGAATCCCCGCTTGGAATTTTTCCGGACCCATGTAGGCCTCAAACATATTCAGCAGTGCCGACCCTTTGTTGTAAGTAATGCCGTCGAACGCGTTGGCTATGTCATCGTCAGAGAGAACCTGCTGCCGTACCTTGCGGGCGCTCACTAACTCATCTGTGCCCATCGCTCCTTGATAGCCGTTGAGCTCGCCAATGTTCATCATCCATTCGGGGTGGTACTGGTTAACGATCTTGTTGGCCATCCAGGAAGCAAAGCCTTCGTTCAGCCAGATGTCATCCCACCAGGCGGTCGTGACGAGGTCTCCGAACCACTGATGAGCAAGTTCGTGGGCCATCACACTAGTGGCGTTGCGTTTTCTCCCCGGAGTCGCTTCATCGGTTTTCATCAAGAAAAATCCTGCGCCGTAGGTCACCAGTCCGGGATGTTCCATGGCATAGCCAACCCGGGGAATGGCGACCTCGTCGAGCTTTTCGTAGGGGTAAGGGATGCCGAAATAGTTTTCGAGCAGATTCAGAACGTCCCCCGTGGTCGTGGCCACAAATTGGGCTTCGGGGCCACGGCCATGCGGAACAATGATACGAATCGCGGTGTGGTTGGCGCCGGCGTAACCCGCGTCAACGATGTCCATGGGGCCGACCGCGATCGCCACCAGATAGCTGGGCAGTGGCTTGGTTTCCGCAAACTTCACTGTCTTCATGCCGCCGGAACCCGGCCCTTCGGAGAGCACCGGTGTGTTCGAAAATGCACCATCGTCGCTGGGAACGTTCAGCGTAACTTGCCAGGGCACTTTGTAGCCGGGCTCGTCAAAACATGGGACAGCCCGTCGTGCCGAGATATCTTCGAATTGGGAATAGATGTACCAATGGTCGCCGTCCTTGACCTGGAAAATCCCGGCCCTATCCTTGCGGCTGATTTCGCCTTGGTAGTTGATGTGCAACATCGCCGTGCCAGGACCCACCGGATGGTCGAAAGAAAAGCCAACCAGATCCTTCGGCTGCGGGATCACTTTCGCGGTCAGGGTCTGACCGTTCAGGGTCAGTGTTGCGTCTGTCACCGTAATCTTCTCGGCGTTCAACCAAAGTACCGAGCTCGTCTCTTTGAAGTTGAGGTCGATATCAACTGCACCCGCAAAAGTATCCTTGTCGGGAACGGCGGTCAGATTGAGGCTGTAATGCTTCGGGACGGCCGAGGTTGGCAGGCGGAATTGTGGCGGCTGGGGTCCATTATCAGCGGCTTGAGTGAGTTGGCAAATCGGCCCGGCACAGCACAACAATGCAAGGAGTATGAGGAACACTCGGATGCGCATAAGGTGTTTGCTCCCTTACTCTCCTGAATTCTGCCGATTATATCTGATGCGCTCACGACGGGGTTGCTGCCAAAATGCTCGCGCATTGCGAACCGACTAACCTGGAAAGTGATTGTACGCGAATGTTTCCAGAACAGGCTTTGCCTAACTGTCGCGAACAGCAATTACACTCACAATCCAATCCATGAGCCTAAACGCGGCTGTTCGCCAACCATGTGAGTTCTTGCCGAATCGTGCTTACGGTTTGGCCGGATCGTGGTTAGGTACCTTCGGTGTGAACTTCCGGACGACAAATTCTTGGAGGATATTGGCGGCGGCGGTTACCCCAATCCCGATGAGGCCGGTTTCGAAGGTTAATTCCGCTCCCTCGCGATCTCGAGCCGGATAGTACAGATTGGAGATGCCCCCGGCGGCGAGGCTTCCGAGGATATTCGAGTAGTTCGGCTGCCAGCGTCCGTTGTCGCCCTTGCAAATCACCGCATTGGCAATCGCATACAAGGTCCGCGAGCGCTTGCTGCCGGTTCCCTTGTAGAAATAACGCGGGTCTTGCTTCAGAAGCGACGGTAGGATGGCGGCTCCAATGAACGTGCCTGTAACCAAGTCGGCATAACCGGCGCCGTAGCGCTTGGCATACCCTTGCGCTCCTTGCCCATATCCACTGAAATCATTCAGCGCCTGTTCTACGCCCGCAACGCCCCCGGTTAGTACGAAGCTGATCGGATCCACAGTCGTCTTCCAGGCAAGCCCGAACTTCTGCTTCGTGTTGAGGGGAACTGCATTGGGGTCGTAGGTGACGTAGAAATTTGGAATGACACCGAGCACGCGCTGCTTCTCTTCAATCTTGACCTCTTCTTGGGCCACCTCGGTCTGTGTGAGTCCGACCTCCACATCCGTGACCGCGGTAGCAACTGCCAACGCGGAGTTTGGGACAACGTAGTTCTCTCCCGAATGCAGGATTCCGGAGGATGTTTGCGTCGCGAATCCCGCCGAAATAATTGTGATCTGGAAGGGCCCGGGAGCGAGGTTGGCAAAGGAGAATTGCCCGCCGTTGCCCGATAGCGTCTCTTGGATGGGGGATTGACCTTCTCGCGTCAGTCTTACCCGGGCTCCGGCGACAACGGCGCCACTTTCATCGACTACCGTGCCGCTGATGCTTCCTGGCGTTTGCTGGTCGGGCAGTTGTCCGCCGGCTGCGGCGATGCCTCGTTCGGGCGTACGCTGTTCCGGAGCAGGCGCGGGCTGAGGCGTCTGCCCTAAGCAGGGTGACGCGCAACCCAGGGCGACCAATGCAAAGGCAAAGACTATCAAGTCGGATTTGGAGCGAAAGGGCATAAACAATTTCCGGGCAACCATTCGTGTCTCGAACCCGTTCATCTAGTCTTTGATGCTTGGTTTCCCATATGCGGCGACGCGGAGGAAAAAGCAGGTCCCTCGCTTCGCGCAGGCTGACAAAATCGTTGTGGGTGCTGGTTTTTCAAAGGCTAGCGTCCAATCACTCCCACCGCCCAGGCTAGCACCGCGATTCCAATCACAATGCGATACATGGCAAACGGCGCGAACCCGCGCTTGCGGACATAGCCCATGAACCAGGCAACGGCTCCGTAGGCGACGATGAAGGAGACGACGAAGCCGATGGCGAGGATGACCCACTCGTGAGACCTGATTTGGGCGACGCCGATGGGGTTTTCATCTTTGCCGCCGTGGATCGATTTAAAGAGCGTGTAGAGCGTGGCTACCGTCATGGTTGGTATGGACAGAAAGAAGGAGAACTCGAGCGCCGCGGCGCGCGACATTCCCGCCAGTTGTCCAGCAGCAATCGTGGACATGGAACGTGACGTGCCGGGGAAGACGGCGGAGAGAATCTGGCAGGCGCCGATCCAGATGGCTTGGCCGCCGTGGATGTCGTCCATTTTCCAGGTGTGAATGGGCGAACCGGCCGCACCCGGCCCGGCTTTCTCCCACGGCGCTTTCATGGCGTCGATGATCCACATGACGATGCCTCCGATCAGCAACGCAGCGCCCATCACGTAGAGACTCTCGAGGTTTTTGCCGATCACTTTGGTCAGCAGAAAAGATGGACCGGCGGTTACCACGAACGCAATCATAACCAGGCTCAAGGGGTGAGTCAGGATCGTGCAATCCCTTTTTTCGCCTTCAGGAAACGTCGAAAAGAGCTTGGCGATATGGCTCCGGAAGTAAATGGGCAGAACCAGGATTGCGCCGAGTTGGATGACAATCGAGTACATCTTCCAGTACGGATCGTCTAGCGGCACGTGCAGCAGGTCCTCGGAAATGCGCAAATGCGCGGTGGAACTGACGGGCAGGAACTCAGTGAGACCCTCGACAATTCCCAGCAGCACGGATAGAAGATAGTGGTTCAAGTGTTCTCTCCAAGGTTATTGTATGGTGCGTTCTTCCCCTGTGGACCTCTGTGTTCCCTGTGGTTCAAGCTTGAGTTCTCAACCACAGGGAACACAGAGGTCCACAGGGGAAAACCTACTGTGCGTATCGCCGGAAGAAACTATCTGGCTTCCACTCGGGGCGATGGTCGCCATTGGCGATGTTGATGAGCAAGGCTCTGACGATCTCTTCATATTTCGCCGCAGCAGCGAGGTTGACCGGCTGGTCCACGTCGTCGGAGGGCGCGTGATAGCGCTGGGTCAGCCAGTCTTTGAA
>Ga0074044_10002451_pt1 | contig 16234 bp, 11 predicted proteins | sample BogForMeECP23OM1_FD_94443 | JGI IMG/M metagenome (GOLD analysis project Ga0074044, IMG submission 94443) | Bog forest soil microbial communities from Calvert Island, British Columbia, Canada - Bog Forest MetaG ECP23OM1 | ecosystem: Environmental > Terrestrial > Soil > Wetlands ...
GCCCGCGGCCACCGTGCCCACACCCACCTCGGCCACGAGCTTGACGCTGATTCGCGCCCGCGGATTGCTGTTCTTGAGGTCAAAGATGAGCTGGGCCAGATCCTCGATCGAGTAGATGTCATGATGCGGCGGCGGGCTGATCAGCGCGACGCCCGGGGTGGAGAAACGGACCTTGGCGATCCAGGGCCAGACCTTGTGGCCGGGAAGCTGGCCCCCCTCGCCGGGCTTGGCCCCCTGGGCCATCTTGATCTGGAGTTCGTCGGCACTGACCAGGTACTCGCTGGTCACCCCGAACCGGCCGGAGGCCACCTGCTTGATCGCGCTGCGCTTGCTGTCACCGTTGGGCAAAGGCTGGAACCGATCGGGATCCTCTCCTCCTTCGCCAGTATTCGACCTGGCTCCCATCCGGTTCATGGCGATCGCCAGGGTCTCGTGCGCCTCGGCCGAGATCGAGCCGTAGCTCATGGCTCCGGTGGCGAACCGACGGACGATGGCAGCGACCGGCTCGACCTCCTCGATCGGGATCGGCTGGCACTGGTCGAGGCGAAACGCGAAGAGGCCCCGCAAGGTGCTGAGCCGCTCGTTCTGCTGGTCGACCATGCTCGTGTATTTCTTGAAGAGGTCATAGCGGCCGGCCTGGGTCGCGTGCTGGAGCCGGAAGATTGTTTCCGGGTTGAAGAGGTGATACTCGCCATCCCGGCGCCACTGGTACTGGCCTCCTTCAAGGAGCATCGGCGGGCCGACATCGCGAGTGGCGTAGGCATGACGGTGGTGCTCGAGCGTCTCCCGGGCAATCTCCGCCAGACCGACGCCGCCGACTCGCGAGGCGGTTTTCTCGAAGTAGCGGGTGACGAATTTCTCGTTCAGGCCGATCGCCTCGAAGATCTGGGCTCCGCGATAGCTGTGGATGGTGCTGATGCCCATCTTGGACATCACCTTGACGACCCCCTTCTTGATCGCCTTGCGATAACGGTAGATCGCCTCCTCGTAGTCCATGCCCTTGAGCAAACCCTGGTGGATCATGTCGTCGAGCGTCTCGAACGCCACGTAGGGATTGATCGTCCCTGCCCCGTAGCCCAGCAGCAAGGCAAAGTGATGGACCTCACGCGCATCGCCGCACTCGATCAAGAGCCCCGCTCGCGACCGCTGCCCCTTGCGGACCAGGTGATGGTGCAGTCCCGAGCAAGCCAGCAGCGACGGGATGGCGGCCATCTCGGCGGTTGTGCCCCGGTCCGAAAGGATGATCAGGCTGGCTCCTTCGGCGATGGCCGTGCTCGCCTTCTCGAAGAGCGATTCGAGAGCTCTCTCCATGCCCGCTGCCCCCTCGGCGGCCACGAAAAGCATGGGCAGAGTGACCGACGTGAACCCCCGCCAGCCGTCGAGCTGCTTGAGCCGGGCCATCTGGTCGTTATCGACGATCGGCAGGTCCAGCGCGATCTGGCGGCACGAGTCGGGCCTGGGCTCCAGCAGGTTGCCCTCGCCCCCCGCACCCGTGAAAACAGAGGTCACCAGCTCCTCGCGGATCGCGTCTAGCGGAGGGTTCGTCACCTGGGCGAAGAGCTGCTTGAAGTAATTGAACAGCGGCTGCGCGCGGTCGGAAAGCACGGCCAGGGGCGAGTCGTTGCCCATCGAGCCGATCGCTTCCTCGCCGTTTGTCCCCATCGGGCCAAGGACGTACTTGAGGTCTTCCAGCGTATAGCCGAACGCCTGCTGGCGCTGGAGCAGCGTCCGGGGATCGGGCCCGGGAATGTCCGGGGCCGGCGGCAGGTCGGCCAGCGACACCATGAACTCGCGGAGCCATTTGGCGTAGGGCTTCGCCGAGGCGATCTGATGCTTGAGCTCTTCGTCATCGACAATCCGGCCCTGCTCCAGATCGACCAGGAACATCTTGCCCGGCTCCAGCCGTCCCTTCTTCGACACGTTCTCCGGCGCGATCCCGAGCGCGCCCACCTCCGACGCCATGATCACCCGGTCGTCCTTGGTGACGATGTAGCGGCTGGGTCGCAGACCGTTGCGGTCGAGCACGGCGCCGATGTTCTTGCCGTCGGTGAAGGCGACCGAAGCCGGCCCGTCCCATGGCTCCATCAGGCAACTGTGATACTGATAGAAGTCTTTCTTGACCTGGGACATCGATTCGTGATGGTCCCAGGCCTCGGGAATGAGCATCATCATGGCGTGCGGCAGGCTGTATCCCGACTTGACCAGGAGCTCGATGGCATTGTCCAGGCAAGCCGTGTCGGAAAGGCCTTCGCGAATGATCGGCTTGAGCTTCTCGAGATCGCCTGGCTCGTAGAGCTCCGAGCTGAAGAGGGCCTCGCGGGCCAGCATCCAGTTGATGTTGCCGCGCAGCGTGTTGATCTCGCCGTTGTGCGAGATCATGCGATAGGGGTGGGCCAGTTGCCAGCTCGGGAAGGTGTTGGTGGAAAATCGCGAGTGAAACATGCAGATCGCGCTGGAGAGCAACGGATCGCCCAGGTCGTCGTTGAAGTAGACCGCAACCTGGATCGGCGTGAGCATTCCCTTGTAGACCAAGGTCCGGCACGACAGGCTGGAGAAGTAAAAATACTTGTGATCGTCGAGGCCGGATTCCGCGATCTCGGTTTCAAACCGCTTGCGAATCACGTAGAGCTTGCGCTCGAAGGCGTCGGAGTCCGACACGCGCGGTCCTCGGCCGAGGAGTGCGTGGAACATGCGGGGCTCGACGGCCCGGGCGCTGGCCCCCAGCGGTGTATTGTCGGTGACGAGAGCACGCCACCCCAGGAAAACCTGTCCTTCCTCGGCGACGATCTTCTCGAAGATCTCCATGCCGAACGTTTGCTGGGCCGGGTCGGGAGAGGTGAAGAACGCCCCCACGGCGTAGGTGCCGGGCTTTCCCAGGACGATCCCCAGGGGCTTGCAACGCGCGCTCAAGAGCTCGTGGGGGATCTGGATCAAGACCCCCGCGCCGTCGCCGGTGTTGTTCTCGCAGCCGCAGGCACCGCGGTGATCCAGGTTCACCAGCGCCTGCAGACCATCGCGAACCAGTTGATGAGATTTTCGCCCTTTCAGATCGACGATGAATCCCACGCCGCAACTGTCGTGTTCGTGACTCGGGTCATAAAGGCCCTGGGGCGACGGTAAGCCTGTAGCCATGGTTGATGTCCTTCCGGGACGGATCTGGCACGCGGAGAGTACGCACGGATTGAAAGATAGGTCACGGTTCTTTCGATTGTCGGGGAAGGCGGCAACGCTTTTCCCCCGCAGACACAAGGAATCCTACATCGGATGGTTCAGGATCGAGTGCACGTCGGCGGGTTTGCGGTTTGCGGGGCCGATCCACCGCCTGGAGATCGGCCGTTCTTCTGTTCCCCCGGAAACTTGGCTGCTCACGACAAGGCGACCGATTCGGCTGCTGGCACGATCCCAGGTCCGCCAGGCAGCTTGACCTCAGGGGGACGTTGCCGCGGGCACGCGGCGGCCCGGGGCGGAGAGTTCGGGGACGGACGTCTTCAACTCCGGTCCCGTCAGCAATTCCAGGAATCTCGCGGCCGTCGATTCGAGGTTGTCGTTGCGGCGATGGACGATCGCCAGCGGGCGGTTCAACTGGTATTTCGGGTCTTGACCGCCAATTCGCACCACGACCAACGTGCCCGCGCGCACCTCGCGGGCCAGCGAGGGCTCGGGCAGAATCGACACCCCCGCGGGAATCTCGACAGCCCGTTTGATGTTTTCAATGTTGTCGAACTCGAGCACGACTTCGACGTTCACATCGTGATGATGGAGGCACCGATCGATCGCCCGGCGGATCGAAAGTTCGCCGTCGAAGGCGATGAACGCCTCGCCATCCAGCTCTCGAATATCGACCGTGCCCAGCGACGCAAAGCGATGCGAGGGGTGGACGGCCAGGCTCATCACCTCTTGTCGCCACGGAATGACCGACAGCTCCGGCCACTTGCGCGGGTAGGAGATCAAGCCCAGGTCAGCCCCTCCCCCCGCCACACGCTCGACCACCCTGGTCGGATGCAAGTACTCGAGCCGCACGCTGGCCTCCGGAAATTGCTCCTCGAAGGACTTGATGTACTGGCTCATGTGGTGCATGCCGACGGAATAGATCGAAGCCACACCGACCGTCCCGATCACTTTGTGCTCGTCAACCAGTGCTTTCACGCGGTTTTCCAGCTCGATATAGCGCCCGACCAGCTCCTTGCTGCCCTCGTAATACACCTTTCCCTGGCTGGTCAGGACCAGTGGCCGCTTCGAGCGGTCGATCAGCTTCACTCCCAGACGAACCTCGAGCTGGTGAACGGCCTGGCTCGCCGAGGATTGAGAGATGCTGTTCTCCGCCGCCCCGCGCGAGAAGCTGGCCCACCGGACCACGTCACAAAAGATCTTCAACGACTCGAGCTGCATCTGTCTTTGCCGATTGGCAAATCTTTGATACTGCGCACAAGGAGTTATCGAAATTCATAATAGTAAAACCCTCCACTGATACCCCAGTCAAGCCTTTTCCGCCAAGAATCACCAGTTTTTTCGCAAGACCGCCTTTTCCGCAAAGCGCAAGCGAGGGAGCATTTACGCTGTCTTGTGTGATTGCAATGGAGCCGCCCCCGGGGAAAAAGGCCCGTGTGGAAGCCATTCCGGAAAAATGCTGTATTGATCCTCCGCGCCGGGGCACTAACGGGGTGAAGGGCGGCAGTCGGAGAGCGCACCATGCCGAGGAACGGTGGCAGTGTCTTGAGAGACGGTCAGCGTCGTCCCCGACCTGTGACCCTCGATCGGATCGGTGGGCCGGGCTTGGCCCATACTCTCAACCGTCTGCCGTTTCCAGTTCGGACCAGGCACGGACAACTTCGGCGATCTTCGCGACGTCGGCCATGGCTCCGAGGCCGACGTCGCCACAGGCCAGTTGTTTGGACTGGGGTGGAATCAGGATCAGGTTGCGGGCGTGGCAAGCGAAATGCTCGGGAGCGGTTTCCAGGCTCCAGCCATCCGGCAAAGCCGAGATTCCGCCGTGATCCAGAAGCAGTTGACCGAGGTGGCGATCTGTCAGCGGGCTTTGCCACATCAACGTGTTCATGGCCGGCGCCAGAATGACCGGTTTGGAGAAGTCCCAGGCACGGCAGAGACAGGTCAGGAAGTTGTTGCAAAGGCCGAGCGCCAGCTTGGCCAGCGTGTTGGCGTCGAGCGGAGCAATGATCAGCAGGTCGGCCCACTTGCGGAACTCGACGTGCAGGACAGGATCACCCCGGCGGTAACGGAGCCCGGGCCATTCGTCCCGGTCGCGAAAGACGGGATCGGCGGGTTCTTCGTGGGTGGGCTTCCATCGCCGTGAGGCAAGCTGGCCGGCGTCGAAGAAGTAAAGCGCGGGCTCGGTGGCGACCACGCGAACCAGGTGGTCCTGAGCGCGGATGGCCGCGAACAGCTCCGGAGTGCGGATGGCCGCGACCGAGCCCGTCACACCGAGGATCACTCGCGCCATGGGCCGACCCCTCACCTGGCACAACGCAGAGGAACCCGAAGAACCCCCCTGTGTCCCCCCTTCGCAAGGGGGGAAAAAAGACCAGACGCCGCCGACTTTCCCCCCCTTGCGAAGGGGGGGTAGGGGGGGTGAGAGCCGAGGCGCATGCAATGCATCTGAAAACCGCCCTAGCGGCGTTCCACCGATAGAAGCTCAAGGCTCTTGTTGATTGTTTCGGTCAAGCTGCTCCAGAGCGCCCGCTGAAGTTGCTGAGACTGGCGCCCGGAGAGCAGCAAACGGTCGGTGGCGCGCTCGGTGAGAATTGAGACGATGACCTTGAGGTCACTCTGGATGACTCCCGTCAGGTCCTCGAACTCGGGAGGCAACTGAAGGGAATGAAGCGGTGCTCTTTGCATTCGAGTAAACATTCGAAACCCTCCTTGGCCAAGAGTCCAGAGCGGTGATCGGATCCGTTCCGATCAGCAATCTGCACGGACACAAACGTGCTCTGTCCCTCGGTCAAGCCAGTGAAGCGATGTACTCCGTTCCGAAGTCCGGTCAGTTTAGACAGAACATGAATTTGCTTTCATGCGTGCAGCGGCCTATGTGTCGCAAGTGGAAGCGCCTCTACTCTTTGGTCTGGCTTTCATTCATTGATCTTACGACATCCCCGCAGGCGATGTTGGAAGACTTTGGAAAAAAAACAAAAAATTTCATGAACGCGAGCAGGCGTCGCGGGTGCCCAGGGGCAGACGAATCGATCGTTTGCGTCGTGCGTGACGACCTTGTGCAGAAGCCGTGCCGTTCCCGTCGCTTCCCGGCGTTGTACTGGCTCAGAACCAGGCGGGCTGGGGCTCGCGGCGGGCACCTGGGCCCAGGGCCTCCTGAACCAGCTCGACCAGTCTGGAACCGTCGATCAGCTCAATCGGATGATCGGCGACAAACTTCTCGGCCGCAAGGGAAAAGCTGCTGGTGGTGACAAAAAAACCCTTGTGGCTGCGGGTATGGTGGATGGTGCCCAGGAACTTTTGAAGTTCGGGAGAGCCCACGACGCTCCGTTTGTGGTACTTGCACTGAACGATCGCCAGCAGGTCCCTGCGGCGCAGGCGCAGGTCAGCGCCCTCATCGCCGGACCCGCCGGTCTGCTCGACCTCGTAGCCCAGCGCCTCGAACAGCTCGGCCACGAACTCCTCGAAAGTCTCGGGAGACAGCGACGTCAGTTGCGCAAGTTTGAGCTCGGCCCGGCGCGCCTGGGTGCGCAGCCGTTCGAACTTCTCGCGCCCGTCGCGAATCGCCTGTCGCACGCCGGCAACCTCGGGGAAAAGACGCTGGCGCAAGGCGGTGTCGGTCCGGTCGAGATAACGATCGATCTTGAAGAGGGTGTTCTCGATCGTGTTGTCGAGCCGGGTTCGCTCGGCACGCGTCAACTGGTTTTCGAACCGCCGGAAGACCGCGTACCGCAGATGTTCGAGAGCACCCGCAAACTCCGCCTCGGTGGTGATCGCCGACGACTCTTCGCTGTACGGAGCGGCGGTCCAGAGCAATCCCTGGCGAAGTGCGGCAGGCCGGGCCTCTTGCGAAGGGTTTTGCTCCGCCTCGGCCGTTCGTGCCCTCAGCCACTCCAGCAGCATCGAGGCACATTGGGGACCCAGACACTCCATCGTTCCCAGACTCCTCTTCTCCTCCTCGCCAGCGCTCACGCCGGCATCGCGGTCAAAGAGGACGCGACGCCTACACAGTAAGGTCTGCCCCCGGGCTGGATCAAGATTGCAGCGGGCTGAGCGTACCCGATTGTCGCTGACCAACCGGCCTTTGCCGCCAGCCACGTAATTCCTCACGACCATTCTGGACGAGAAGTTGACTCTCGGGTCAGGGCGTTTCACAATCAGGGGCGATGACCGAAACGGCGTTGCACGCCACCGATCACCGAGCACTGCCGGGATTCGAGGAGTCAAAGCCATGGGACAGTTCGCCGTGATCCTTGCCGCCGCCGGGCGTTCCACGCGGTTCGGCGATCCCAAGCAGAAGAAGATCTACGCCGAGCTCGAGGGCCGAGCCGTCTGGCTCCGCGCCCTGGACCCCTTCCTCACTCATGGAGAAGTCGAGCAGATCATCGTGGCGATCGCGCCGGAGGATCGGGAACTGTTCGATCGACGTTATCACGATAAGGCCGCCTTCCTGAACCTCGACGTCATCGACGGAGGCGCGGAGCGGTCCGATACGGTCGCCCGCGCGCTCGAACGGGTGCGGCCGGTCTGCCAGTTCGTGGCCATCCACGACGCGGCCCGCCCTTGCTTGACCGAAGACATGGTCAGCATTGTATTCTCGGCCGCCCGCGACCACGGCGCGGCCTTGCTGGCAATTCCGATCAGCGACACGATCAAACGGACCGGCGATGACCGGTTCACCACCGAGACGGTTCCCCGGCGCAACCTTTACCTGGCCCAGACCCCGCAGGTCTTCCGCCGCGACTGGCTGGAAGCAGCCTACGCCCAGCGCGCCAGGGCCGGCGCCGACGTCACCGACGACACCCAGCTTGTCGAGGCTCTCGGGCATCGCTGCGTCATCGTGCCCGGGTCACCGCTCAATCTCAAGCTCACGACGCAGGAGGACCTCAGGCTCGCCGGGGCCATCCTGCGCCTGCAATCGAGCAGCCCACGAGAGACCTCCGGCCATCCGTTTGCCGACGAGGCCGCGATGTGGACCGGCCTGCCCAAGCTGAAGGCATCGGATCTCTTCGATTCCTGAGCCTGTCCCCGGGGACCGCTGGCGCCGGGTCGAACCGGGAGATGGTGGGGCGGCGAATGCGCAGATGGCAAATGGCAGATGGCAGATGACAAATGACAAATGACAGATGACGAAAGGCGGGGCAACAACGGCGGTCTTTCGCCATCCGCCATTTGCCATCGTGGCTTGAGTAGCCTCTGGCCCACCCCTGGCCGATGTCTTAGACTCGCAAGCTTATCGCTACGGTCAAAGCAATCACGTAATGACGCCGAGCCACCGCATGCGTCACCAGCCTGCCCGGGTCGGGTTCCAGCTTCTGGCTCGGGTTTCCCGGGCGCGCGGGATGATCGCACGTGGCAGCACGACGTGTTCCGTACCAGGCTCGCGGCACTTGCCGCCATCAATAGAAAGAGGAATCAACCACCATGAAACGCCTTCCAAGAACCTGCGGATGTCTCGTGGCGCTGGCCCTGACGGCCCTGTCCACGAACTGCTCGCACGCCGACGACAGCGAATGGGTCTCGCTCTTCGACGGCGCAACCCTGAGCGGCTGGACCAGGGGCGGTAGTCAAGACAGCAACTGGGAGGTCAAGGACGGCTCCATCGTCGGCACCGGCAAGTCCTCGATGCTCTACAGCCCCAAGAAGTACAAGAACTTCCGCTTCCGGACCGAGCTGAAGATCAACGACCACGGCAACTCCGGCGTCTACTTTCGCAGCCCGACGGCCGACGGCGACTTCAGCAAGGGCTACGAGGCCCAGGTCGACAGCACCCACAGCGACCCGATCCGTACCGGATCCCTTTACACGTTTGTTCATATCTTCGACCAGATTGTTCCCCCCGACACCTGGTTCACGTATGAGATCGAGGTCGTGACCAAGGACTATCGCGGGAGTGTGATTCCCCACATCAAGGTCTCGATCAACGGCAAGTTGCTCTACGAGTTCCTCGATCATGGCAATACCTGGAAAGAGGGCCATTTCGCCTTCCAGCAGCACGATCCGGGCAGCCGGGTCGAGATTCGCAAGATCGAGGTTCAGGAGTTACCCTGACAACGCCCGGTATGGTAGAGTCTCCCGGTCCCAGCCGTCCGCCTCGCGCGCGACGGCTGGCTCGGGCTCGCCGCAGCGCCAGCCTAGAGATGCAGCCCACAGCCAGAAAAGACGCGACACTCCAGGTAATCACTTCCTGACACCACAAGAGACAAGCAACGATGGCCAACCTGTGGGTTCGCAAGTCCATTTCCGAGCTCAAGGCCGAGGCGGCCGAGAGCCATGAGCATAGCCTGAAACGCACGCTCACCGCGACCAACCTGGTCATGCTGGGCATTGGTGCCGTGATCGGCGCCGGGTTTTTCGTGCTCACGGGTCATGCCGCGGCCGAGAACGCGGGGCCTGCCATCTCGCTCTCCTTCGTCCTGGGGGGAATCGTTTGCGCCTTCGCCGGGCTCTGTTACGCCGAGATGGCCTCGACCGTCCCGATCGCCGGCTCGGCCTATACGTATGCCTACGCCACGATGGGTGAGTTCGTCGCCTGGCTGATCGGCTGGGACCTGATCCTCGAGTACATGGTGGGTGCCACGACCGTCGCGATCGGCTGGTCGGGTTACGTCACCAGCGTCCTGCACGACTGGGGCATCAACATTCCGGCGCGGTTCACGCAGTCGCCCGGCATCAGGCTGATCGAGGTTCCCAACGCCGTCGCCGAAAAGCTGCACATGCGGCACGGCTGGTCGATCCTTGCTTCGGTGGAGGAGTTGCTTTCCAAGAACCAGATCGATTTCTCCACGTTTCCGCGGGTCACCGCGATCCTCAATGTCCCGGCCACGATCATTGTCGCCCTGGTCACGGCGCTGCTGGTGGTCGGCATCCAGGAGTCGGCCAGGGTGAATAACGTGATCGTCGCAATCAAGGTGACGATCGTCGTCCTCTTCATTCTCATCGGACTGCCGATGGTGACCACGGCCAACTGGGGGGGCAAGTTCATTCCCGAAAGCACGGAATGGTTCCAGTACGGCTGGAGCGGCATCTTCCGGGGTGCGGGACTCGTCTTCTTCGCCTACATCGGCTTTGACGCCGTCTCCACGGCCGCCCAGGAAGCCAAGAACCCCCAGCGCGACATGCCGATTGGCATCATCGGCTCGCTGATCATCTGCACGATACTCTACTGCCTGGCCGGTTTCGTGATGACCGGCGTGGTGAACTACAAGCAGCTCAACGTTCCCGACCCCGTGGCCGTGGCCATCGATGCGATGAACAAAGGGTGGCTGTCAGGGCCCGTCAAGCTCGGGGCCATTGCCGGCCTGAGCTCGGTCATCCTGGTCATGCTGCTTTCCCAGCCGCGGATCTTTTACTCGATGTCCCGCGACGGTCTACTTCCCAAGGCCGTCTCCAAGATCCATCCCCGGTTCCGGACACCGTGGATCACCACCATCATCACCGGCGTGGTCGTCATGATTGCCGCGGCGACCATCCCGATCAGTATCGCCGGCGAGCTCACCTCCATCGGCACCCTCTTTGCCTTCGCCGTGGTCTCGGCCGGTGTCCTCTACCTGCGGATCACCCAGCCGGAGGTCGAGCGCCCGTTCCGGGCCCCCTTCATCTGGTTCACCGGGCCGATGGGCGTTCTTACATCGCTGATCTTGATGCTCACCCTGCCGCTGGACACCTGGATCCGCCTGGTCGTCTGGATGATCATCGGGCTCCTGATCTATTTCCTCTACGGTAAGGAGCATAGCGTGCTGGGGACGAGGTACCCAGCGGGAAGCCTGGCAGCCTCGGGGGCGTCGTCGAACCCGCTCCACTGAGGTCGCGGATCCATGGTCGCGCGGGCTTCCTCCGACGTAGGTCAGGCTTTCGAGCCTGACCTCAGCCTGAAAAGCTGACCTACCCTCGCGTGTTGGCTGTTTGAGAGTCTCCCGGAACCACGAATCGTCATGTAGAATAAGGACGCTGGTTCTCATCCCGGTCGCCCAGTCGGAGGGCCGCTCATGTCCGCCTACATCGTCGTCTGCCTCGGCCTGCTGACATCCTCCCCCGATTCGACCGCCGAAGCATTGATCCGGCAGGCGCTGGAGTGCGAGGCAAGAGGACAGGACGGAGAGCGCCACCACTTCCTCGAGCTCGCTGTCCAGGCGGACCCCGCCAGTCCCACGGCCCGAGGACTCCTGGGCCAGGTCAAGGTCGACGACCAGTGGCTGAACCCGGATCAGGCCGCCGGCCGCGAGCAGTCCGACGACCAGCGCGCGGCGCTGCTCGCCCAGTACGAGGCCAGGCGGGCTGCCATCCCGGATACGGTTTCGGCTCACTGGAAGCTCGCCCTCTGGTGCGAGCAGCAAGGGCTGAAGGCTGAGTCGATTGCCCACCTGACGCAGGTCACCCGCCTTGATCCGGAAAACCGCGCGGCGTGGCAGCGCCTGGGCTGCCGCTCGTATCACGGCCGCTGGATGAACGAAGAGGAGATTGCCGCCCTGGGGGCCGACCTCCAGAGTCAAAGCCTGGCCGATCGGCACTGGCTTCCCCTGCTTGCTCGCTGGAAGGCCTGGCTCCAGGACCCGGCCAGACGGGATGAGGCCACCCGTGAACTTTCCCAGGTCCACGACCCGCGCGCTGTCTCGCCGGTCGTCGTGGTGTTCAACGGCACACCGAAGTGGCAGCGCTGGGCGGTCTATGTTCTGGGCCGGATTGACTCGCCGCAATCGGCTCAGGCACTCGCCAAGCTGGCGGTGACCGGCCAGAGCAGTGAGATCCGCGAGGCCGCGATTCGTCGCCTGGGCTCCTTTGATCCACAAACGTACGTGGGACTCCTCATCAACTGGATCAAGCAGCCGACCCGGTACGAGATCGAACGCCCGGCACAGGGAAAGGCCGGGGCAGTGGTCCAGATCGACGATCCCCAGGCACGCATCGAGCGGCACTACCGCGCGGTCTCCGTGTCGCCGGACGCCGGCTCACAGCCAGTCGTGGCGAAGAACCGCAACCCCCAAGGAGAAGGCCAGCTCGTGCGTTCGCGCCAGGTCTCCCGACTGCTCTCCAATGGCCATTACGGGCTATTCAACGAAGAAGTGCGGATTACTACCTCGACCACGGGAACGGCCGAGGAGGCCGATCGAGCCCGGGCGGCGGTCAACCGGCGGATCGCCGCCGACCTCAAGGAAATCGACCAGGCCAACGACCCGATCCAGGAGACCAACATCCGCGTCCTCCACGCCCTGTATCAGCTCACCGGGAAGGCGCTGGGGACCGATCAGCCGGCCTGGACGAGCTGGTGGACCGACCAGCTCGGCTATCACTACACCCCGACCCAGGCGAGCTCGAAGCCCCTCGTGATCCAGGAAGTCTCGACGCCGTACGTAGCGCCGCCCGTCATCGTTGTGGCGCAAACCCGGGTCACCACGGGTTACCATAACTGCTTCGGGGCGGGCACTCCGGTCCACACGCGATCGGGCCTGCGCGCGATCGAGGACCTCAAGATCGGCGACCAGGTGCTGACCCAGGACACGACATCCGGCGCCCTTGGCTTCGAGCCGATTCTGGCGGTCTTGCATAACCCTCCCTCCTCGGTGCTCCGGGTGGAGCTGGACGGTGGCGACTCGATCGTTGCCACCGAGATCCACCGGTTGTGGCAGGCGGGCCAAGGGTGGAAGATGACCAGGGAGCTAAAACCCGGAGATCGCCTGCGGGTTCTGGGGGGCACGGTCAAGGTCGTGGCCGTTTCCCGTGAACCCAGGCAACTCGTCTACAACCTGGAAGTGGCGCGCAAGGGAGACTTCTTCGTGGGCCGCAAGGGCGCCCTGGTCCACGATGCCACCCTCGTGCCGCCAGTCGACCACCCCTTCGACCGCCAGTCCGGGCCTGAGTCCACCCTCGCCCGCCCCTGAACCCTGCTGGGTGGGGTACATTGCAGAGCCCAGGTCATAGCCGGTGGGGGCATAGCCGGTGGGGTCTAGCCGGTGGGGTCAGACTGAGTTTTTGGTTAACTAAAAACTCAGTCTGACCCCACACCCCCCGACCCCACACCCCCCGTGGCCCGCTCCGCCGTCTAACGGCCCGCTCGACGTGGGGTGCGCGAATGGGACGTTTCTAATTGCTCTGGTAAATTGAACGATCCAGACAAACCGGCTCTCCGCAGACTGGGCATCTTGCCGCAACAATTAAGAGCGTCCCCTTTGTTCGTCCGATTTAAAATACGATGCCACAAACAAAGGACGCCGAATTCGCCTTTCCACACTGAGCTGAACACCGTCCGCCTTATTTGTTCTCGCTGCCGCCAGCAGACCGCGCGATCAGCCCCACTCCTCGGGCAGCTCATCAAGGTAGGTCAGGACCTTTGCCCTAGCGTCCGCAAAAGTCATCATTGCGTAATAATCGTCGATCCGCCTGTGCACGAGGTTGTTCCTGTGGACTCTAACGGCCTGAGTTTCGTCAATGACGTCCTGCAGAATCACACACGCGGCGCCTACTTCGTCGAGCCGGACGTCTCCTTCGACGTCCCTGACGTCATTGCCGGGCAGCAAACGCCAGTAAGAAAAGATCGCCCGATCGAACACTGAGAACATGCGGATCAGATAGGTCGCATCAAGGTTCCGGTCGGCCGCATAGATATCCGCGACAGCCAAGTCGTCCCAGCCCCTTTCTTCTATGACGTCGTGGGTCTCGTCGGGCGTCGCAGCCAGCAACCAGTCCACCGCGACCCGCACTGCATGATACTCCCGCTCCGCGGTCTTGATTCGGCTTGCCCAATCGAAACGATTATGCGGCATGGGCGGCGATCTCGTTCAGGACCCGATTCAACGACACCTCGTCTAGTGTCATCGATTCGGCCTGTTTGATCCTGGCCACCACGGCTGTGGAACGGAACGCATAATGCAGCTTCCACGCACCGTCGACGAAGTAGAGGCTGGCGATGTCGTCGTAGGCCGGTAACAGGTAAAGGTCGACAACTCCGTCGGTCCCGGGGGCGAACCGTCCGACCGGGTCGAGGATCACCTCGACCGTCTCCCGCTGCATGAGCATGGCTGGGGCCTTGTACTGGCCTAAGACCGAATCCTTCATCGACTTCTCAATTACGCGGGTTCTCCAACCAGACCCTTCCGTCCATCGCCTAACCTGAGCCAGGAGCTCATATAGATTTGTGAGCCATTCATCCCGCGTTGCATTCGGGTTGTCGACCTGAGGTCTCCTCGTCTCCGGACCTGTCATCGTTAAGACTCCTTGCAGTCTTCGATCGTCACCTCCCTATTGTCCCACCACGGCGGTGATCCGCCAATAGATCGTGGCTCAATCCGAGATTACTCACCGCTTGCCTACGGGGATAAGCGTCGAACTAAGCTCGTGTTTCGTGGATTCCTAAGTGGGGTCCGAGCCCCATCGGGGAGGTCTGGGTGTCCGACTTGGTTTTCGGTTCCCGGCTCGATCCGAGAGGGAAAAAGCGAGAGGGAAAAAGGGACGTCACTGATATCGACCGTTTAAGAGGGCAAGGAGCCTCGAGGACATGCACGTAAACACTTGATGCAGGCGGCTTAGGGGGTTAAGAAAGCGCTATTCAGTGATGACCCCTTTTCCCTCCTTAGCGTCGTCGAGTTACTGGAAAATTATTAGTCGGGCAAGGAAGTAGGTCAGGCTTTCCAGCCTGACAAGGCTCAGAGTCAGGCTGGAAAGCCTGACCTACATAGTTGGATTTCATTGCGCTTTCTCGAGGCCAGCGCGGTCGTTCAGGAGCGCGCAAGTGCTTGCTCGCGAGGCCCTGCCACGAATGGGGCGTCCGCGATAGCAGGGGCGGGCCGGCGGTATTGGTTCTGTGGCTTGTGAGGTCATGGCGAGGAATTGTTCTGAAAAAAAGCTCGACTCGAGGAAGATCGCAGCAACTTTAAGCCGCGCCGGACAGATCATATAGAGGAAGTGCATCGATCAACGGGAGCAGATCCTGATCACGGAGGAGAACCCCCCGTGTTTTCCTGGGTCGATCCCAACCGGAGAACTTACACCATGGCCACCGCAGCACAGATCGAAGCCAACCGCCGCAATGCCCAGAAGAGCACCGGGCCCAAGACCGAGAGGGGAAAGGCCCGCGCCAAGCTCAACGCCGTCACACACGGCATGACCGCCCGGACCATCATGCCCGTCCTGCCCCACGAAGACCCCAAGGAGCTGGAAGACAAAACCCAGCAGGCGATCACGGCCATGAAGCCCCGCAATCCCCTCGAGCTTGATCTGGTTTGCCGCGCGGTGCGGCTGGCAGGGGAGCTCGATCGCGCCGAGCGGGTCGCGATGGCCCACCTGGCCCACGGGGTCCGAATGGCCGAGCGGTCGGGCCCGGAGACGGTCAGCGCGTGCGAGCTCAAGAAGGTTCACGAACTCGGCAGCAAGCTGTTCTATAAAGCCGGGATAGGGCCGGGTTACTCAAAGGCGACCGGGGATGACTACCCGGCGGTGATCGTGCGCCGCCTCGAAGAAAGCGCCGAAGGTTGCCGCTGGATGCTCGCTCGCTGGGCCGAATTACTGAACGTTCTGGACCGCGAAGCCGCCTGGGGAGATCCGGAAATCATCCGATTCGTCGGGCTGATGGGTAAGCGCGGTATCGAGGCGCACTTCGACCCGGAACTCAATTCCCTCTTCCATGCCTTCGATGCGCTCGGCCACCGCATCGGCCACAAGTTCTGGAAGGAGCGCAGAGATCGGTTGCCGTTGGGCTATCAAGGCGGCTTCGAGTTTGTGCCCTATCGCGAGATCGCCCCGGCGCCCAGCGATGAGACCGAGGCGCTGGTCCTCATCTGCTCGGTCATCGAGCGGCACGTCGGCCGGCTCGAGAAGCTGCTGGCCGAGCATGAGGAAATCGAGGCCGCCGAGGCCGCCGAGCGGTACGACCGCGCGGCGCTGGATTGCAGCCCGGCATTCGAGCGGCACCTGCTGATTCGACGAACGACAAGAGCGGAATCTTGTCCCACGAGGGGTAGCCGTTCACCGGTGTAGTAGCAGTTGCTTTGCCGAAGCCTTCGCGCGCGAGTACGGACACCAGTGGACGACCATTGGTGTTTCAGGCTACGGTTCCTGGCTTGTCTCCACTTCGCGC
>Ga0074044_10002453_pt1 | contig 16220 bp, 9 predicted proteins | sample BogForMeECP23OM1_FD_94443 | JGI IMG/M metagenome (GOLD analysis project Ga0074044, IMG submission 94443) | Bog forest soil microbial communities from Calvert Island, British Columbia, Canada - Bog Forest MetaG ECP23OM1 | ecosystem: Environmental > Terrestrial > Soil > Wetlands ...
CGCCGATGAGCGTGATGCTGCCCTGCTCGACGAAGGGAAGAAACGCGTCCTGCTGCGCTTTGTTGAACCGGTGCACCTCGTCAATGAACACGATGGTGCGCCGGCCGGCGTGCCGCGCGCGCTCGGCCTGCGTCATCACCTCGCGGATCTCCTTGATGCCGGAGAGCACGGCGCTGAAGGGCACAAAGTCGGCGTGCGCGCGCCCGGCGATCAGCCGGCCCAGCGTGGTCTTGCCGCATCCCGGCGGGCCCCACAGAATCATGGATTGGACGCGGTCGGCTTCAATCTGCGCGCGCAGCGGAGCGCCGGGGCCGAGCAGATGCTCCTGGCCGAGCACCTCGTCGAGCGTGCGCGGGCGCATGCGTTCGGCCAGGGGCGTGGAGGAATCGGCCCGCTCCGCGTGTCCCTGTTCGGGCTCGAGTTGGCGAAAAAGGCTCATTTGCCCCGTGGAGCAGCCACTGCCGGCTGGTCACTCTGTTCTTTCTTGTTTGCTCCCATGCGTTCCGGGCTTTGCTCCGCCTGCCCTCTCTGCCGCGCCGCTTCGTAGAGCAGCACCGCAGCGGCAATGGCCGCGTTCAACGACTGCACAGCAGCGCCGGTGGGAATGCGGATGCGCGCGTCGGCGCCCTGTTCGATCTCGGGCGGCAGGCCAGCTCCCTCGCTTCCGATCCAGAAGGCGCTGGGCCCGCGCATGTCCGCGTCCTGCGGAGTTCCGCTACCGGAGAGAGTAGCCGCGTACTGGCGCACGCCGTGGTGTCGCAGATGGGCCAGGATAGAGTCTGAAGATGGGCCGGCCAGCGTGGGCAGACGCAGCGCCGAACCCGCCGAAGCCCGGAGCGATTTCGGGGCCAGAGGATGAGCCGAGCCGCGGCAAGCAATCACGCCGGTGGCGCCGAAGGCTTCCGCAGCTCTCACAATGGTTCCCACATTTCCGGGATCCTGCACGCCCGCGAGCACCACAACCAGCGGGGTGGCCACAAGCATTTCGTCGATCCGCCAACTTGGAGCTTCGAGGAGCAGAGCGAGGCCCTGCGGCGTTTCCGTGCCCGCGACGGAATCAAAGAGACGTTCGGAGGTGCGCAGCACGCGCAGCCCGGGTGGCAGCAGGGCTTTGAGGCGCGCCAGATGCCGCTCTGCCGAATCCGCCACCAGGAGCGCTTCAATCTCCAGACCGGAGCGGAGGGCCTCCTCCACCATTCGCAGTCCCTCGACGGCAACGAAGCCGGGAGATTGCGCGGGACGCTCGTGCAATGCGGCGCGAAACCGCTTCAACCATCGATTTTCGCGGCTCTCGAGTCGCTCGCTCTTCATCCGCGCAGCAGCCGGTAAGATCATCTGTTTGAGCCTAACAAACGCGTACCATAGCGTAAAGCCGCCCCGGGCGCGTTTGGTGCCGCCGGCGTCTCGCCGAGGGACTGCGCGTCGCTGGCCGGATGGCGGAGCATTCCCCGGCCGCATTCATCCAGACGCCCACGCCGCCCTGTGCGTATAATGCGTCGCTGGCTCTCGTTGTATGTTCAGAATCTCAGGAGGACCGAAATGATTTCTACGCCGGGCCGTCCGAGCGGCCGCTGTGCGCTCGCGTGTTCCCTCGCTTTGCTGTTCTTCGGCCTGCTGGCCCCAGGAGGGAAGTGCCAGGATGCGCCCAACGCGCCGAGCCGCGACTACGACCTGCAGGTGGTGAGCACGCATCTGTGGTTCGACACCGCGGAGAAGAAAGTGCGCGGGGAGGTGACCGAAACCCTGGCCATGCTGCGCGACGGCGCGGCGGAGTTGAAACTCGATTCGAGCGAGTTGAAGATTCACAGCGTGAGCGTGGACGGGAAGGATGCGAAATTCACCACGCCGACCAATCATCTGGTGATTTCGCTTGAGCGTCCCGCGAAGCGCGGCGACAAGGACCAGGTGCTGATCAAGTACGACGGGCAGCCGAAGAAGGGGCTGTACTTCATTCTGCCCGACAAAAACTACCCGAACCGCGCGCAGGAAATCTGGACCCAGGGCGAGTCCGAGGATACGCACTTCTACATTCCCATTTACGACTACCCGAACGACCGCACCGGTTCGGAGATGCTGCTGACCGTCCCGGCAACGTGGATCACCGTGTCGAACGGCCGGCTGGTGGGCGTGAGGACCGAGGCCGATGGCATGAAAACGTGGCACTGGAGGCAGTCCGAGACGCTTTCGACTTATTTGATCACCGCGGTGGCGGGCGAGTTCGTGGAGAAGGATGAGACCTGGCGGGGGATTCCGATTCGATACGTGGTGCCGAAGGGGAAGGAAGACACGATCGGTCCGACGTTTGTGAACACGAAGCTGATGCTCGACGCGTTTTCGGACCGGCTCGGCGTGAAGTACCCGTGGGCGCAATACGCGCAGGTGTCTGTGGATGACTTCGTGGCCGGAGGAATGGAAAACACGAGCGCGACGACGCTCACGGCCCGCGCGCTGGTGAATCCCAAACTGGCATCCGAAGACCAGTTCGGCTCCGATGACTTGAACTCTCACGAGCTGGCCCACCAGTGGTTCGGGGATCTCGTCACGTGCAAGGATTGGGCCAGCGCCTGGCTGAACGAAGGCTTTGCGACCTATTTCCAGCATTACTGGCGCGAAGTTCATTACGGCGCGGACCAGGCTGCATACGAATTCTGGCAGGACCAGGCCGGGTGGTTCCGGCAGGAGCGGCTGTACAAGTCGCCCATCGTGTCGCGGGACGGCGAAGGCGGCTTCAATAATTCTGGAAACATCTACACCAAGGGCGGGTGGGTGCTGAAAATGCTCCGGTCGGAACTGGGCGACGAGAATTTCTTTGCCGGCCTGCATCATTATCTTGAGGCCAACCGCGGGCAAAACGTGGTGACCCCCGACCTGCAGAAGGCCATCGAGCAGGCCACCGGGATCAACGTGGACAAATTCTTCCACCAGTGGATTGACCGGGCGGGCGCGCCGAAATTCGAGGTAAATTACAAATACGACGAGGCGGCGCATCAGGTGAAGCTGGGCGTCAAGCAGACACAGAAAGTCGAGGGACTGGTGCCGCTCTTTGACGTGTCTCTGGATGTGGAGATCGCCACCGCCGGGGGACGAAAGTCGTTTCCGATCGAGGTGAGCAAGGCGGACGAGACGTTTACGTTTCCGGCGGAGAGCGCTCCGCTGATGGTGGTGTTCGACAAGGGCGACCGGATTTTGAAGAGCGTGGAATTCAAGCGGGACCCGGCGATGCTGATCTATCAGTTGAAGAACGGCGGGACGGTTCCGGATCGCACCGATGCGGCGTTGGCCATGGGCGAGCTGAAGGACAACGCCGAGGCTGTGGCGGCGCTGGGCGAGGCGGCGCAGCACGACCCGTTCTGGGGAGTGCGGGCGGAGGCGCTGAAGGCCCTCGGAAAAATTGGCGGCGCGGCCGCGGGGAAGCAGGTGCTTGCGGCGGTCGGCAACGACTGGCCGTGGGTCAGGGAAGTCGCTGTGGAGCAACTCGGCAACTTTAAGGACGATGCCGGGCTCGGGCCGAAACTCGCGGAAATTGCGGCCAACGACAAAGCGTACCGCGTGCGCGCCGCGGCGCTCGGCTCACTGGCAAAACTCAAGGCGGCAAACGCATTCGATACGCTGGCTGCCGCCGTCAAATCCAATAGTCCCGACGAGACGCTCCGCGTTGCTGCGCTCCGGGCAATGGGAACGCTGGGCGACGATCGCGCCGTACCGGTGCTTCTCGACTGGTCCGCGCTGGGCAAGCCGTTCGATAGCCGCCGCGCCGCGATTGGGGCACTGGCGGGATTGGACAAGGGCAATAAGCTGATCACCAAAACGCTGATTTCTTACGTGCAGGAGCCGTACTTCGACACACGATTTCCGGCGATTGCCGCTTTGGGGCGCCGCGGCGATCCCGACGCGATCCAGCCGCTCGAGGACTTGCTCAAGTCCGCCGATCTGAGCATTGGCATCAAGGGGTTCATTGAGGGCCAGGTCGCGGCGCTCAAAGCCCAGGCGGGCGGGAAGCCGCCCGGCGCAGAAAAACCGGAAGGGGTAGCCGGCGGGCAGGAAGCCCTGCTGGAACACCTCAAGAAGCTTGAGAGGCAGATGGAGGAAATGAGCGCACGGCTGGCGAAGATCGAGTCTCAGTTGAGCAGCCCGAGGAAGTAGGCGGGCGAGGTGCCTGGTCCAGCTCGACCCGTGGCGCGCACTCATGTTCGTTTCTGATGAATCCGGGCGAGGTGCCCGCAATTCGCGCTTACAATTCAACGATTGGTGTCCGGTTTTTTGAGGAGGGCGGAAATGATTCACACCTTGGCCCGTTTGTGGAGCCGGGCCTTGCTCCTGTCCGGCGTGCCCTTGCTGGTGGTGGCGCTCGCGACGCCGCTCGGCGTGCGGGCGGACGCGCCATACGCGCCGACGCGGGACTATGATCTACAGAGCGTGCGCACGCATCTGTGGTTCGATCTCGAGCAGAAAAAGATACGTGGCGAGGTCAGCGAGAGCATCGCGCTGCTGCGCGACGGGGTGACGGAACTCAAGCTGGATTCGAGCGAGCTGAAGATTCAGAGCGTGAGCGTGGACGGCAAGGAAGCGAAGTTCACCACGCCGGCGAATCAATTGGTGGTCGCGCTCGACCGTCCCGGCAAGCGCGGGGAGAAGCGCGAGCTGGTGATCAAGTACGAAGGCCAGCCGAAGAAGGGGCTGCATTTCGTTCTTCCGGACAAGAATTATCCCGGCCGGGCGAAGCAGATCTGGACCCAGGGCGAATCGGAGGACACGCACTTTTACATTCCGATTTACGACTACCCCAACGACCGCACCACCTCGGAGATGTTTCTGACGGTTCCGGCGGCCTGGATCACCGTGTCGAACGGCCACCTGGTGGGTGTGAAGACCGAGGCGGATGGGATGAAAACCTGGCACTGGAAACAGGCCGAGACGCTTTCGACCTATTTGATCACCGCGGTGGCCGGCGAACTGGTGGAGAAGGACGACACCTGGCGGGGGATTCCCGTGCGTTACGTCGTGCCCAAGGGAAGGGAAGCAACGATTGATGCGACGTTTTCGCGGACCAAGCTCATGCTCGACGCGTTTTCCGACCGCCTGGGCGTGAAGTATCCTTGGGCGCAGTATGCCCAGGTGGCCGTGGAGGAGTTCGGCGGCGGAATGGAAAACACCAGCGCGACCACGCTGACCACCGAAGGTCTGGCGAATCCGATTCTCTTTCCCGAGAGAAAATATCACTCGGACGGCCTCCTGTCTCACGAGCTGGCGCACCAGTGGTTCGGCGATCTCGTCACCTGCAAGGATTGGGCGAACATCTGGCTGAACGAAGGGTTCGCGACGTACTTCGAGCATTACTGGATGGAAGCGCATTACGGCGCCGACGATGTGGCTTACGAATTCTGGCAGGACCAGGCGGGGTGGTTTCAGCAGGAAAATCTGTACAAGTTCCCCATCGTGACTCGCGACACGGACCCGGCCGCAAACTTCCTGGAACTCAGCGGCAACGTGTACACCAAGGGCGGGTGGGTGCTCAAAATGCTGCGCTCGGAAATCGGCGATGAGAATTTCTTTGCCGGCCTGCGCCATTATCTGGAGGCCAACCGCGGGCAGAACGTTGTCACCGCGGACCTTCAGAAGGCCATGGAGCAGGCCACGGGGATCAACGTGGATAAATTCTTCCACCAGTGGATTGACCGCGCCGGCGCGCCGAAATTCGAGGTGAATTACAAATACGACGAGGCGGCTCATCAGGTGAAGCTCGGCGTCAAGCAGACCCAGAAGGTGGAGGGGCTGGTGCCGCTCTTCGATGTTTCGCTGGATGTGGAGATCACCACCGCCGCGGGGCGCAAGGCGTTTCCCATCGAGGTGAGCAAGGCGGACGAAACGTTCACGTTTCCGGCGGAGAGCGCTCCGTTGATGGTCCTATTTGACCGGGGGGACCGCGTCCTGAAAAGCGTGGAATTCAAGAAAGAGCCGGCGATGCTGATCTATCAGTTGAAGAACGCGGCGAGCGTTCCGGATCGCGCCGATGCGGCCGTGGCACTGGGCGAGCTGAAGGACAATGCGGATGCGGTGGCGGCGCTGGGCGACGCGGCCCAACACGATCCTTTTTTGGGCGTGCGTGAGGAGGCCCTGACGGCGCTCGGGAAAATGGGCGATGCTGCTGCGCAGAAAGAGGTGCTCGCCGCCCTGAACAATGAGTGGCCCTGGGTGCGCCAGGAAGTCGTGAACCAGCTCGGCAACTTCAAGGACGCTGCTTCGCTCGGGCCGAAGCTTACGGAAATCGCGGCGAACGACAAGGCTTATCGCGTACGCGCTGCCGCGCTCGGTTCCCTGGCACGAGTCAAGGCGGCGAACGCATTCGAGACGCTGGCGGCGGCCGTCAAGGCAGACAGTCCCGATGACGTTCTTCGCCTCGCGGCGCTGCGGGGTCTGGGAGCGCTGGGCGACACTCGCGGCGTTCCCGTGCTTCTCGAGTGGGCCGCGCCCGGAAAACCGTTCAACTGCCGCAGCGCCGCGATTGGCGCCGTGGCGGGATTGGACAAGGGGAATAAGGAAATCACCAAGGCGCTGATTTCGTTCTTGCGCGAGCCCTACACCGACGTGAGCATCTCGACCGTCTTCGCGCTGGGCCGGCGCGGCGATCCGGACGCCATCGGGCCGCTCGAAGATCTGGCCAAGAGCGGAGAATTAAACATTTTCGGATCGCCATTCGTGGAGGGCCAGGTCGCGGCGCTCAAAGCCCAGGCTACGGGAAAGCCGCCCGGGGCCGAAAAGCCGGAGGCCGCGTCCTCGGCCGCGGGACAGGATGCTCTGCTGGAACACCTCAAGAAGCTGGAGCGGCAGATGGAGGAGATGAACGCGCGGCTGGCGAAAATCGAGTCGCAATTGAGCTCGCCGAAAAAGTAACCGCGGGAATCTTCCGTTCACCCGAACGTCACTTCGGCTCCGCGGGAGACGAGCGAATGTTTCTGGAATTTCTCGTCGTCGCGATACGGGAAATCGCTGCGATAGTGCCCGCCGCGGCTTTCCTCGCGAGCCAAAGCGCACCGGAAAATGAGCTGCGCGAGCTGCCAGATGTTCCGCAGTTCGAGCGCGCAGCGCGCTGGCGCGTCTGGCCGCGGCGGTTCGAGCCCGGCGAGCAGCGCCAGCCCCTCTTTCAATTCACGGCCATTGCGAATGATTCCGGCGTCTTTCCAGGCCACCGCGCGAATCCTTTGCAGCGCTGCGGCGATCTCCGGGCTGGCCGGCGCGGCTGCTGATTGGCTCGCTGGGGCTTTCTTTTCGGCCCGTGCGGATTCAGGCCACGCTGCGGAGCGCTTGGCAGCAAATTTTCCGTCACTCAGCATCGCTTTGCCGGCCCGCGCGCCGAACACCAGCCCCTCCAGCAGGGAATTGCTGGCCAGGCGGTTTGCCCCATGCACTCCGGTGCAGGCCGTCTCGCCGGCCACGTAGAGGCCGGCAAGACCCGAGCGTCCTTCGAGGTCGGTCTTTACCCCGCCCATCACGTAATGCGCCGCAGGCCGCACGGGCACGAGGTCGGTGGTGATGTCCACTCCGTAGCTCTGGCAGGTGGCGTAAATCAGCGGGAAGCGTTTTCGCACATATTCGTCCTTCAGATGCGTCATGTCGAGATACACGAAGTCGGACTCCGTGCGTTGCATCTCCGCGAGAATGGCCCGCGACACGATGTCGCGCGGGGCCAGTTCGCCGGCCTCGTGATGCTTCTTCATGAACCGTTCGAGGTCGGCGTTGCGCAGGATGGCCCCTTCGCCGCGCAGGGCCTCGGAAAGCAGAAACCGCGGGGCGCCCTTCACCACCAGGGCCGTGGGATGGAACTGCACAAATTCCAGGTCCGATAGCACCGCCCCGGCCTCGAATGCGATGGCCACGCCGTCTCCGGTGGCCACGGGCGGATTTGTGGTTTCCGGATAGACCTGGCCGAGCCCGCCAGTGGCCAGGGCCACGGCGGCAGATCTCGCTTCGTGCATTTCGTGTGTGCGTTCGTCCAGAAAGCGCAGCCCGGTGACACGACCGTCTTTCGCCACGAGTTCGGTGGTGACCGCGTGCGACCTGAGCAGGATTCCGGGAATCGTTCGCGCTTTTGCGAGCAGCGCGCGGGCGATTTCCTTTCCGGTGGAATCCCCGTGCGCGTGCAGCACTCGGGACCTGCTGTGGGCCGCTTCGCGCGTGAACGCGAGTTTCGAACCAGCGCGGTCGAACTGCGTGCCCCATTCGATCAATTCGAGGATGTACCGGGGGCCCTCCTCGACCAGAACGTGAACGGCAGCGGGGTCGCACAATCCGTCGCCGGCGCGCAGCGTGTCTTCCACGTGCAGGCTCACCTCGTCTTCATCGGAGAGCGCGGCGGCAATGCCGCCCTGCGCCCATTCGGTGGCCGAGTCCGTGAGGCTGGATTTGGCAAGCACCAGCACCCGCGCCCCGGCAGCGCCCAGCTCGATGGCCACGCGCAGCCCGGCCACGCCGCATCCCACCACCACAAAATCCGTCTCGATTTTTTCCGGCTTGCTCATGGTGTGGTCGAAGTGTGGGAATAGCGGCTGGTGCCCTCGCGTTTCCCGCGCTCCTCGGAAAGCCGCAATGGTAGCATGGCGTCTTTCTTCACTCCCGGGGAAGGCGTGTTACAGTTCTGCCGTCGCCATGGCTTCCATTTTTGTCGAGACTCCCTCCGGTCCCTATCTGGTGGAATGCGAGCGGGGCGTATTGCGCCGCGCGGGCGAATTGATTCGAGCGTTGGGCCCATCGACGGGAGTATCTATCCTCACGTCGCCCCGTGTCTGGAAGCGCTGGGGCGGGCCGCTCCGGAAGCGGATCGCCGCCACGCACGGCAATCCAGCAGCTTCGGTCTTTCTATTTCCTGACGGCGAGAGGGCGAAAACATTGGCGACGCTTGAAAAAGTGTGCCGCGGGCTGGCCGCCTCCCGGCTGGACCGCCGCGGCATCGTGGTGGCCGTGGGAGGCGGCGTTGTGGGAGACGTGGCCGGCTTTGCCGCGGCCAGTTATCTTCGTGGCGTGCGGCTGGTGCACATCCCCACCACCCTGGTCGCTCAGGTGGACTCCGCGATCGGCGGGAAAACCGGCGTGAATCTCCCGGAAGGGAAGAACCTGGTCGGCGCGTTCTTTCAGCCCGCGCTCGTGCTCGTGGACCCGGAGGTTCTCTGCACGCTGCCGGCCCGCCAATACCGCTCTGGGATCTACGAGGTGATTAAATACGCCGTCCTCGGCGACCGACACCTGTTCGAATTCCTGGAAAACCGAATGGAGCCGGTGCTGCGGCAGGACCGCGCGGCCCTCGACTGGGTTCTTCCGCGCTGCATCGGCGCAAAGGCGCAGATCGTGAGCCGCGACGAGCGCGAGAGCGGCCCGCGCGAGGCGCTGAATCTCGGCCACACTTTCGGCCATGGGCTCGAGTCCCTCACGCGCTACCGGCGATTCCTGCACGGCGAGGCTGTCGGCTGGGGATTGATCGCCGCAGCGCGCCTGGCCGTGGCGATTGATTGGCTGCCGCGGGAAGAGGCCGATCGCGTCGAGGCGCTCGTTCGCCAGGTGGGCCCGCTGCCCGCTCTTCCGCGCATCCCACCGGCGCGCTGGATTGCGGCGATGCGCGCGGATAAGAAGGCGCGAGGCGGCCGCCTGCGCTTTATTCTTCCACACCAGATCGGCGAAGTCCGCGCAGCAGAGAACGTGCCGGAGCGCTCGCTCACACGGGTATTAGCCGGCCTTGCTGCGAGGGAAGGGCACGGCCTTAGCCTTGGCGGAAAGCGCCGGGGGTGATGGGGCAATAGCAGGAGGCTGAAAAAGTCCTGCGAGATTATAGAGGCGGGTTTCCCCCGCGACATTCCAGAGGGGATGGCGGCGTGAAGCCGCCTCTACGTTGGGGCCTACGGTGATTTTTCGGCAAGCTGTCAGCCCCTGAGGTCAAGCGTCCGGATGAAGACATCATTCCCGGCCCCCGCGCCCGGCACGCGCCCGGATGGCGCCTCGACCGAGGGCGAGGCCTCTGAACAGGTCCGCCGGATGTTCAGCGAGATCGCGCCACGCTACGACCTGCTCAACCGTCTTCTGTCGTTTTCTTTCGACCGGCACTGGCGCCGCCGCACCGCTGTGGCCTTCGACCACATCCTCCGCCTTCCCCACGCGCGCGTCCTGGACCTATGCTGCGGCACGGGCGACCTCGCGCTGGCCCTCAAACGCCGCGCGACGCACTCGTGCAGCCCCGGCGCTGCAATCTTCGGAAGCGATTTCGCGCATCCCATGGTGGTCCGCGCAATTCAGAAGACGGCTGCATGGCGCGCCGGGGAAGCGTCGCCCGCCCAGGCTGTGGCCTATTTCGAAGCCGACGCATTGCACGTGCCCGCCCCGGACGCGACGTTCGACCTGATCACCGCGGCATTCGGCTTCCGCAACCTGGCGAACTATGAGGCGGGACTCCGGGAGTTCCATCGTTTGCTTCGCCCCGGCGGCGAAGTGGGTATTCTGGAATTTGTGGAGCCCGCGGGCGCGCTCTTTGGACCGCTCTATCGCTTTTATTTTCGACAGATTCTTCCGTGGATTGGCGGGATCATTTCCGGCAGCGGCGCGGCCTATTCCTACCTCCCCGCATCCGTCTCCAAGTTCCCGCGGCCCGAAGAGCTGGCGGAGATGATGCGAGCGGCCGGATTCTGCGATGTCGCTTACACGGTGTGGACAGGCGGAATCGTCGCTTTGCACACGGGCAAGCGGCCTTCTTATTCGTAACGCAGCGCGTGGAGCGGATCCACGCGGGTGGCGCGCCGCGCCGGCGCCCAGCAGGCTGCCGCCGCAACTGCGCCAAACAGCAGCGTCGCCGCCAACAGCGTGGCCAGGTCGTGCGGCGTCACCCCGAAGAGAAAGGTGGCCAGGAATCGTCCGGTGCCAAAGGCTGCCGCGATCCCAATCCCCACTCCCACAGCCACCAGCCACATCCCCCGCGAAAGAATCAGCCGGTGGACGTCGCCGCGCTGCGCGCCCATGGCCATGCGCACCCCGATTTCCTGCGTTTGCTGCGTGACTGTATACGACATGACGCCATAGAGGCCCACCAGGCTCAGCAACACGGCCAGTGCGGCGAACAACCCGAGCAGAACGGTGCGCCAGCGGGGCAGGGCCACCGATTCGCTGACAACATTTTGCAGCGTGGTGGGGTTGGTGACCGGCTGTTGCGCGTCCAGCCCCTGCACCACGTGCCGCGCCGCGGAAAGCAAGGCCATGGGCTCGCCGCCCGTGCGCAGCAGGAACGTCATGGTGCGCCGCGGCATCTGCGCGAACGCTTCGTAGACCTGAAGCCCAGCCTTCTCGTCGAGGCCGTAGTGGTTCACGCTGGCAGCCACTCCCACGATTTCCCGCACGATGGAGTAATTGCGCCCGATCTGCATCCGCTGCCCGATGGGGTTCCGCCCGGGGAAGAGGGTGCGCGCCATCACGTCGTTGATTACGCACACGTGGGGCGAGGTGGCGGTGTCCTCCGGCGTAAACTCACGTCCCCCAAGCATCCGGATTCCCGTGGCCCGGAAATAGCCCGGAGTGACCAGGTAGTACAGCGCCGAGGGGCTGCTCTCTGAGTCGGCCTGACCTGCTATGCCCAGGCTGTACATTTCGTCGTCCCCGCTCATGGGAACCAGCGAGGTCATCACCGCGGAGTCCACGCCCGGCAATGCTGCCATGCGCTCTTGCGCCTGCTCGTAGAACGCGCGTTGTTGCACCTCGGAGGAGTAGTGCGCCCGCGGGAGGCTGACGTCGAACGCCAGCGTGCCGCCGGTGCGGAACCCCGGCTCGACCGCCGTGAGCCTCTCGAAGCTGCGCATGAATAGTCCGGCGGAGAAGAGCAGCACAAATGCCAGCGCCACTTCCGCCACCACGAGGATCTGCCGAATCCGGCCGCGGCCTCCCGCCGCTGAACGTCCCCCTTCTTTGAGAGCCTCGGAGAGATTCCCCCCGACCACGATCATCCCCGGCGCCAGGCCGAACACGATTCCCGTAGCCATTGCCAATCCCAGCGTGAAGAAGAGCACGTGCCAGTCCACGGTGACGCTCTGTGAGCGCGGCAGGAATGCCGGATGCAGCGCGGCCAGAGTGCGCGCGCTCCAAATGGCCACGAGCAGGCCCAGTATCCCGGCTCCCAGCGCGATCACCACGCTTTCCGTGAGCAGTTGCCGAAGCAGCCGCATCCGGCTGGCGCCCAGCGCGTGGCGTAAGGCGATCTCCCGGTAGCGAACGGTGGCGCGCGCCAGCAGCATGTTCGCGGCGTTTGCGCAGGCGATCAGCAGCACCAGTCCTACCGCACCCAGCAGGACCAGCAGCGCCGGCCGCACGCTACGCACCGCCGTTTCCTGGGCCGGGCTCACCACCACGCCCCACCCTCCATTCGTGTCCGGGTACTGCTTCTCCAGCCGCCGTCCCACGTTCGACATATCATCTCGCGCCTGTTCCAGAGTGACTCCGGGGCGCAGCCGTGCCATGGTGTTCAGAAAGTGAGCGCCCCGCACAGTTCGCAGCGAATCTCCGATCACAAACGGCAGCCACAGGCTCGTCCTCAGGCCCCCGAATTGAAAATCCCGCGGCATCACCCCGATGATTTCGTATGCCTCTCCCTCCAGGGTGATGCTCTTCCCAACGGCTTTCGGGTCGGCGCCAAAGGCGCTCCGCCACAATCCGTCGCTCAGCACCAGCAGGTGGTCGCGCCCCGGCTGGAAATCTCCCTCGCCGAATGTGCGGCCGAGCACGGGGCGGCTGCGCAACATCTCGAAGAAGCCCTGGGTCGCGCTGAGGCCCTCCCACTGCACCGGGAATTCGCCGCCCGCAAAGTTGAAGGTCCCGTTGGCCAGCGCGACGATCTGTTCAAATGATTTGCTCTGGGCCCGCCAGTCCAGGAAATTCGCCGGAGATACGGAAAAGCTCGGCCAGCCCTTTGCGAGGTTGCTCTCCCGGATGTAGACCAGGTCCTTCGAGTCCGGGTAGGGAAGCGGGCGCAGGAGCACGGCATAGACCACCGAGAAAATCGTGGAATTCGCGCCAATGCCCAGCGCCAGCGTCAGCACCACCAGCGCCGCGAAACTGCGATTCTTCCACAGCGTGCGCGCGGCATATCGCAGGTCCAGTAGCAGGTCAGCCAGCATGTTTCCTCCCCGTCGTTCCCGCAGGCGTTGTTCCTGAAATTCAGGCCGCCACTCTTGCGGAATGTGGCTCGCGGCGCGCTCCGCAAGCGGGCGTTCCGCCAGGCGGATCTCCCGCGCCAGCGCCGGCCAGTCCGGAATGTGCGCCGCGGCGCTGCGCCCGGCCTCCGCATCGCCTGCGCCGCGCGCGAGAGCGTCGGCATAGACCTGTTCGAGCTGCTGGGCGAGTTCCTCGACGATCTCCTGCTCGCGCGGGCCGTCCACTCCCAGACTGCCCAGCCGCTCGCGGACGTATTGTTTCCAATCAGGCATTTCCGAGGTGCACCACGCGCTCGACCGCACGAATGAACTCCCGCCAGCTTCGCCGCTCTTCCGGAAGCGCCCGCCTGCCCGCGGCCGTCAGCCGGTAATACCGGCGCCGGCGCTGCCCGTGCTTTTCCACCCAGCGGCCTTCGATCCAGCCGCGCCGCTCCAGCCGGTAGAGCATGGGGTAGAGCGAAGCCACGTGGAAGTCCAGCACGCCCTGGGAACGCTCCTCGATCCGCTTGGCGATTTCGTACCCGTGGAGCGCGCGCCGCTCGAGCAACCCCAGGATCAGTACTTCCGCCGTGCCCTTTTTCAGTTCCGCGTTGCCCATCGCTGCCGCCTCCATATGTGGCTACGATGTATATGACTCGCCGGAAGGGAATTCGGTAGCAGGAAATGTGAGGCAGAGGTAAAGGGGACGGGGGGGTGCGGCGCGTACCCGCGGACGCGCACCCCAGGTCAGTCGGGGATGCCCAAATCGCGGATTTTATTCAGCAGCGTCTTATAAGAGATTCCGAGTTGCTCCGCGGCACGCGTCTTGTTCCACTTGCACCCGCGCAGCACCGCTTCAATTTTTGAGCGCTCCACCTGCTCCGTGGCCCGCCGTACCACATCCTCCAGCGTTCCGTCCCACGAGAACTCCTCTCCGGCCGCGCCACCCGGGATGGCATCGGAAGCCGGCCGGGCCGCGGGGAGGCGCAGATCCTTCGCTTCGATTTCCGCGCCGTCCGCCAGGATCACGGCGCGTTCTATGGCGTTTTGGAGCTCGCGGATGTTTCCGGGCCATCCGTACTCCAGCACACGGTCGCGCGCTTCCTGGCTCAATCGGAGTCCGGGCTTGGAAAGCTCGCGGCAATAGTGTTCGAGAAAATGCGAGGCCAGGAGCAGCGCGTCATCCCCGCGATCGCGGAGCGGGGGAATGGTGAGCGGGACGGCGGCAATGCGAAAATACAGATCTTCGCGGAACGACTTCTGCGCCACCGCAGCTTCCAGGTTCTTGTTGGTGGCGCACAGGATGCGCGCCTCCATTTCCACCTCTTGAGTACCGCCCACGCGCTCGAAGCGGCGCTCCTCCAGCACGCGCAGGAGTTTTGCCTGGGTCATCAGCGGCAGCTCGGCAATCTCGTCGAGGAAGAGCGTGCCGCGGTGCGCCATTTCCATTTTCCCGATTTTTCGCGCGCCCGCGCCGGTGTAGGCGCCCTTTTCATGGCCGAAGAGCTCGTTTTCCACCAGGCCCTCGGGGATGGCCGCGCAATTCAGCGCCACGAAAGGCTGTTCCCGCCTCCGCGAAAGATGATGAATGGCCCGGGCAAACAGTTCTTTTCCCGTGCCGCTCTCGCCCAGCAGGAGCACGGTGGAATCCGTGGCGGCGACGCGCTGCACCTGCTGTCCGGCCGCTTGAATTGCCGGGTGCTCCCCGAGGATCCGCGGGAAGCCATAGCGCGCGGCATACTCTTCGCGGAGCACCAGATTTTCCCGCAGCAGATCCTGCTGCTGCGCCGCACGCGCCACCAGCAACTTCAGGTGATCCAGGTCCACGGGCTTCTGGATGAAATCGAAGGCGCCCTGTTTCATGGCCGTGACCGCTTCCTCCACCGACCCGTAGGCGGTCATCAGGATTACCGGGATGTCCGGGTCGGCTTCTTTTACTTCGCGCAAAACGTCGAGGCCGGAGCCGCCGGGAAGCTTCAAGTCCGTCAGCACCAGCAGGTAACGCATGCGACGGACGTGTTCGATGGCCGCCGTGGCGTCCGCGGCCTCCTCGACGCTCCAGCCCGCGCGTTCCAGGGCCTTCCGCAGCACGGTGCGGAGTTCGGCCTTGTCTTCCACCAGGAGCAGAGGTTCCATGCAGGAAGTCTAGCCCGGACGACTCACCAGGAGTAGCGCGGGGCGGGGAAGTGGTGCGAAGTGGGCAAGGATTGGCGCGATACGGGGCACCGCGCAGACAGGAATGTTTGGAGGCCGGCCGAGCAGCGCGTTGCCGTGCGCGGGCAACGCAGCCACGAACGGCGCGCCTGTGTCAGGGACGCGACCAGCCGGAAGGCAGGCCGTCTTTTCTCAACTGGTCTTCGAGGTCGGAGATGGTCTGCTTATCCTTCTCGACTTCCTGCTTCTTGTCGTCGATTTTCTTGACCAGATCGTTCACCTTGCCGCCGGAACCGGAGTCGCGCTGATACTGATCGCGCATGGCGGTATTGGGGTCGTTGCTGTACTGCGTGCGCGCCAAGCCCAATTCCCGCTCCATCAGGTCCAGGTCTTTCTGGTCGTTGTCCAGTTTCTTCTGCGCGTTCGCGAACTTCTCGCGCCACTTCGCTTCGAGTTCGGCCTTCTTCTTGTCGTCGTCGGCGGCAGCAGGGTTGGCTTCCGCTGGCTTTGCCGCGGCCTCCGCAGCGGGCTGTTCGCCGCCTTCCCCGGTCGCGGCCGGAATCGCCCTGGGGTCCTTCGGAAGATTTTCGTCATTCCAGACGTGCTTCGCCGGAGGTTCGCTTTTCTTATCGGCTCTGGCCTTCCGCGCGGCATCGGCCAGCGAGGGCTCCTGCGATGCCGCCTGGGCCCCGCTCGCAGAACTGGAGGGCGGGGTAGCTTGCGCCGCCGCCGCGCTCAACCATCCGGCGGCACAGATGGCTCCGGCAAAAAGCAAGGCAAACGAGGGTTTCATCATAGACACCACCTTCGAGGTGTTGGCTGGGGTAGCCACCTCGCGATAGTTTAGATGCGTCCGGCCGGTCAAGCAACTGCCTCGGGTTCCTGCGATTCCATGGGTACCGTAAGGATAAACTC
>Ga0074044_10002454_pt1 | contig 16208 bp, 14 predicted proteins | sample BogForMeECP23OM1_FD_94443 | JGI IMG/M metagenome (GOLD analysis project Ga0074044, IMG submission 94443) | Bog forest soil microbial communities from Calvert Island, British Columbia, Canada - Bog Forest MetaG ECP23OM1 | ecosystem: Environmental > Terrestrial > Soil > Wetlands ...
AGGAGCGGCACCATGTCGGCGCGCGTCATACCGAATCCGGATAATCAGTTCGTCATTCCGGGGCGCCGCGAAGCTCCACCCCGGTTATTAATTTCAATGCGGGACATAGCGGGCCAATGAGGGTCAAACCTCCAGGATTATAGGGCTTTCCTGATCGTTCACTATGCGGCGATTTAGGGTTTGCGCGGGACATGCTAGGCCACTAAATGTGTGGAACCAAGTGTGTAACCAGTAGGCGCGTATCATGCCCCTTAGTCCCCGCCAAGTCGCCGACGCAATCCGCAGCGACGTCAATCAGAAGATCGCGGACGGCCACAACCTCTACCTTATCGTGAAAAACGGCAAGGGCTTTTGGGTGCATCAATTCCGCGACGGCAACGTGATCCGCAGCAAGGGACTCGGGTCCGCCGCCGACGTGACGCCAGCGCAAGCCCGGCGCAAGCGTGAGACGTTCGCGGTCGCACGGCGCGAGGGACTGGAGGTGCCCGGCATTCGCTCTCACAAGCCCCGTGGCGACGCATTCGGTATCGTCGCCGATGCCTATCTCGCAAACCACGCCGACGAATGGGGCGAGCGCCACAGGGCAGGACTCAAGGCGCTGTTGCGAATGCACGGCGCGCCACTAACCAGCAAGCCGGTGAACCTCATAACGACCGATGACGTTGCCGCAACGCTGAAACCGATATGGAACGGTCCCGGCAACAATCGCGGAAGCCGGTTGCGCCGGCTTATTGAATCCATTCTCCGGTCAAAGGACGTCGAACCGAACCCGGCGGCATGGGGTCGCCTTCGCGAAAAGCTATCAAAGGCGGTCGCCAAGGTGACGCCGAAGGCATCCCTGCCGGCCGCAAAAGTGCCGACGCTCGTTGCATCGCTTAGCGATGACGTGGAGTCCCGTGCGCTCAAATTCGTGATCTTGACTGCCGTTCGGCGCAAGGAAGCACTGGGCGCGCAGTGGCGGGAGTTCGATCTTGAAAACCGTGTGTGGATTGTGCCGGGAGAGCGGATGAAAATGAAGCGTGACCATGCCGTGCCGCTCACGGATGCAATGATCGCGTGCCTTGGCCCTCGCGGTGCCGATGACGCCTTTGTGTTTCCATCAAAGCGCACGGGTGGAATGCTCGGCCACGATGCTTTGTCAATGCAACAGCACGGCGCCACCCTTCACGGCTTCCGATCTACACTCTCGACATGGGCAGAGGAACAAGACGATGGCAAGGCATATCCGCAGCCGGTCATTAAATCTGTGCTCGCTCACGGCAAAGGCGATGCGGTGACGACGGCCTATCTGCGCTCCGATCTATTCAAAGCACGGCGCAAGCTCATGGAAGCATGGTCGGCGTTCGCAATCGATAACCAGAGCAGCTGACTCTTAATCAGCGGGTCCAAGGTTCGAGTCCTTGTGCGCCCACCAATAAAATCAAATACTTAGCGAAAATGGACTTCGGCCTTAAAAGGGCCGTGTCCGCACTGTGTCCATAATCGCGATGCAGGGACGAAGAGTTTCCGGGTTCGGTCCGTGAAGCGCACTGCTTTTGTAATCATCCAACGCTGCGCCGACGACATCGCGGAACGCCTGCTGTCACCAAGGGGGCGGTCAGTTTGTCATGGCGAAGCCCGGCCACGAAGGTGATCGTCTTCCAATGTGCGTCCGCTTCGGTCAAGGCGCGGCGCGATTGTGACTTTTGACTGCTCACTTGAGGAGATTGAAAGCCCGCCACGTCTTTTCCGGCGTAAACGGCATGTCAATCATAATATTTACGCCGGCACGGGAGAGAGCGTCTACGACGGCGTTGGTGATAGCCGGTATCGACCCCGTTGTGCCGGCCTCACCACATCCCTTGACGCCAAGGGGGTTGGCGGTCGATGGCACCTCATGGAACGTTGCCTTGGGCTCGGGGAAATCAGATGCGCGAGGCATGGCATAATCCATGAATGATCCAGTCATGAGCTGGCCGTGCTCGCTATAAACGCAATGTTCGAGCAGCGCCTGTCCGAGTCCTTGAGTAACCCCGCCATGAAGCTGACCGCGAACGATCATCGGGTTGATAATCACTCCGAAGTCAGCGACCACATTATAGCGGGCGACCTTGATCACGCCGGTTTCAGGATCGACTTCGATTTCGCAAATATGGCACCCGTTCGGAAAGTGGAAATCCTTGACCGCGAACTCACCGCTCGAATCAAGACTTTGAGGAAGGTTATCCGGCAGCTTGGCCAACGCCCGCACGCGCGCGGCGAGTTCGCGCACGCCGATCCCAAGATCGGTCCCGGCGGCGCGGAACATGCCAGCGCTGAACTCGATGTCGTTTTCCGATACCTCCAGTACATGCGCCGCCAAGTGGCGGCCTTTCTCGATTACGAGATCGCAGGTCACCTTAATGGCGGAACCTGCCATGATCATGGAACGCGAGGCAAAGCTGCCCATGCCGCGCGGAATATCGAAGCTGTCGCCCTGGCAAATGCGAATAGAATCGAGTGGAATGCCAAGCTGGCCGGCAACGACTTGTGAAAAGCTTGTTTCGTGGCCCTGACCTTGCGATTGAGTCGCCAGCACGACCGACACTGTGCCGTCATCGCCAAAGCGAATATGGGCTCCCTCGAACGGAATACCGCCCACCGCCTCGATGAAGAATGAGATGCCGCGTCCGCGAATCTTGCCGGCTTTCTTGCTCGCCTTTGCGCGCGCATCGAAGCCGTCCCAATCCGCGAGGTCCAGCGCCTTGTCGAGCACGCTTTCAAAATCGCCGCTGTCGTAGATGCGGCCCGTCGGCGTCGTATAGGGGATCGCCGAATTAGCCAGCACATTGCGCCGCCTGAGCGCAATCGGGTCCATGCCGATCTCGCGCGCGGCTTCATCGACCAAACGTTCAACGATTAGCGCGCCCTGTTCGCGTCCGGCGCCGCGATAGGGACCGATCGGGGCTGAATTGGTTACGACCATCTTTTGGCACACCTCCACGAGCGGCGTCTTATAGAGGAGCGGCAAGCCATTGGTGGTGTTTCGGATCGGCATGATCGGCGCGATGTAGGAGCAGTAAGCACCCATCGCGTTCAGAATGGTGGCCCGCACCGCAAGAAAGTTGGCCTCCCGGTCGAGCGCTAGCGCGCAATCGATAACCGCGTCGCGCGCGTGATTATCGGAGAGGATATGCTCGCTTCGGGTGCCGGTCCACTTCACCGGACGGCCGAGGACTCGCGCCGCGTAGAGAATCGCCACGTCTTCCGGATACGGCAGCTCCTTTGTTCCAAAGGCGCCACCGACGTCATAGGTGCGAATGTGCATTTTGTCCGGCGACACACGCAGCGTGTGCTCACAGAGACCGCGCAGGAAATAGAGAACGCCCTGTGAAGATACCGTTATCTCGTAACGTTCCGTGGCAGCATCGTAGGACGCAATCGATGTGCGCGGCTCAAGCGGGTTCGCCACCACGCGGTTGTTGACAAGCTTTAACCGCGTGACATGAGCGGCGCGCGCGAAAGCGGCGTCGACCTTCGATGTGTCGCCGAAATGCCAGGACAGCACCACGTTATCCGGCGCCAACGGCCAGAGGACTGGCGCTTGCGGCTGGATCGCCCGCTCGATGTCGACGACGGCGGGAAGATCACCGATTTCAACCTCAATCTGCTCAGCTGCATCGATGGCTTGCGCAAGAGTTTCGGCCACAACCACTGCCACTTGCTCCCCTACATACCGCACGCGGTCAAGCGCGAGGGCAGGACGGGGAGTATCGACCGGCATGTCCATGGGGAAGCCCGGGATCGGCAGGTAGGGAATGGGGCCAATGCCGGCGGCATGAATATCCTTGCCAGTGTATACGCCGAGCACACCGGGCATGCTCCTCGCACGCGCGGTGACAACGGAACGCAGAGTGCCGTGGGCGTGCATCGAGCGCACGAAAAATGCATAGGCTTGGTGGGGAACATTGATGTCGTCGGTAAAACGGCCAGCGCCGGTAATAAATCGAATATCCTCCCGCCGACCAAGGGGTTGCGCAATGCCGAAAGTTTCGATCATTTGCGTGCCCTTTTTTCGCTGCTCGCGGCCGGCGCAGAACGAACAAATATATTTTTCGTATGGGAGTCTAAATGATTGGAGTCAAACAAGACCCCGTAAGGTCAAAAAACTAAAACAATCGAGAAGACGGTCAGTTATCGACGGCAGTATAGCGGTGCCGGAGGCGGTCCGGTACATTTTTTGGCGCGATCAATGACGCCATTGCGGGCGGTCGGGGCAAGGGGGCCGTTATGGATTGGGCGCGTATCCTGGCCTACGTCACGGGGACGGTGGACCAAGAGCTGCTGGCGCGGAATGAATACCTGGCCGCCGAAAACCGCATCCTGAAGGCCGAGTCGGACGGGCTGCTGAAGCTCTCGGACGCCGAGCGAGCCACGCTCGGCGAGATCGGTCATCGCCTGGGCCGCAAGGTTCTCGCCGCGGTCGCAACTGTGGCGAGGCCGGACACCATCTGGCCTGGTACCGCAAGCTGGTCGCGGGCAAATTCGATGGCTCGCAGACCCGTCGCCGTTCGGGCAGGCCTCGGCTCAAGCGGGAGGTGACCGGATTGTGGGTGCGCTGGCCATCGGCAATTTGGGACGCGGCCGGCCGGGAGGTAGAGCACAACCTTGCCAAGGTTGGGGTCGTGGGTTCGAATCCCATCGCCCGCTCCAAAAATGCAAGTTTTTTCAAATGACTATTGAGCGGTTACGGCGGCCGCCTGCCTACCAAGGTGCGCTGGGGAAGCAGGGGGGAAGCACGGCGGTTGAATGAGATTTTACGCGACGGGGCATGTGCCCTGCTCACGCAGGCCGTCGAGCTTAAAGACAGCTCTTCAACTCAGGCAGCGACATTGGTGCGTCCATGCGCTCCGGCGTCGGGCATCAGCTGCCCAACCGTCGCAATGGCGGTTTTCCATTCCCCATGGATTACAGTCTGTACGCGGCGATCGGCGTCCTTGCCACCCTTTGTCTCGAACCAATGCTGGTTGCGACCGTTGACGCGGTCGCGGTAGCCTGAACCGCGGCCCCACTCTCGCTCACACTCACGCCAGAACTCAGCATCGGCGCTCAAGTCGTCCGCGTGAATGCTCTGCCCGACCAATTGGACCCTGCGAATGAGGCCGTCAAATCCTTCCTCGAGCGCACGCAGAGCCTGTCGAACAAGATCGTGGGCATCGGCAAGCTTCTCGTCGCGCAGCAGGTGGTTTGCGATCTCCCGAAAACCGACGAGTTTTCGCTCGACCGCCTGCGTCGCCATGCGGCGGGCGCCGTGACTCAGATTGTGGCCATAGTTGAGCTTGTGCCAATTGCCCTCACGGACAATAGCGGCATTAACGGTTTGCGGATGCGCCAACGCAGTCGCAGCGATCAGGCTATCGTGCACATGGTGGGAAGTTCGCTCCGTCAGCTCCGCATTGTGCTGGAGCCAGCTCGTGAGGTGCCGCGCCGCTTCGCGCATTGCCTCGTGCGCCTGCTCCTTTTCGTAGTTGGCGAGGAGGGCGTTCGCGCCCTCCACAATCTCGCGCAGGACTGTGCGATGGTGGTCTCGAACAGCTGCAATCCGGTCTTTGAGGAAAGCGCGTAGCGTTCCAGGATCGTCTTCCGCCGCGTTGAAGAAGGTCACTGGCAGATTAGCAAGCCCAAGCGAGTGCAGCTTGAGCCGGACTTCATCAGCTTTGACGTCATATCCTTCTTCGGCCGTACGAACCGGAATCCCGGAGTCCTTCATCTGCATTGCCTCACTCGGGCGTGGGAGCACCAGGACGGAAGCATTGGTGTCGAGAGTCCGGACGCCGGCCTCCCGAGCGCGGGTCAACAGCTGGCGGATGTGAACCGAAGGCGCTTCCTCGAATTTGGTGCACAGCACTACGACCGCGTGCGGATCGTCGAAGTGCTGCTCCAGATCAACGCGGCCCGCAACGTCATCAATGCCTTGCGTATCGATCAACGTTACGGAAAGTGCATCTTCGTGGAGCGGCGAATGCGGGACGATGATCTCCATTCTCTTTGGAAGCGAGAATTCGGGATGATTACCGTTATTCACCTTCTCGAAGACGTCTTGCAGCCATGCGAGCGGCTCTTTCTTGTTCGATGCGCTGTACCACAGATCGCGCCGGTCCCGTCGGTGCAGCTGCATGCGAGTAAGTATTTCGACCGCCAGCGCCTTGATATCCCCGATACGTTCGGCAAGCGCGCGTCCTTCATCAATGCTCGGGGGTTTCACTCCGTCCGGCCCCCGCGGAAACCGGCGGACCGGAAGCTCCGCCATGTTACGCAGCGCGCGGCTGATCTCCCGCGAAGCCCCTGGCGAATTGCTGTCGGCATCCGTCGCGTCAGCAGCGGACGACGCTGATGGCGATTCCAGCATACTGCGTGCGAAATCCAGCACATGGCGACGCACTTCGTCTTCAGAGCAAGGCTCGACCAGGAGGCCGTATTCCGGTCCGCGTCGGACGTGGACTTCGCAGAGCGTAATTCCGCCGCCGCCCGCCTCAAGCACGGGTACGGGCATGCCCTTTCCGCCGGAGAGCTCAAGCGATTCGACGCGACAAATGGCGGTGGATTTCCCGGCGGCGATAGCGCCGCTGAAGATAACGCGGTACCGCCGGTTCGTCAGCCGTGCGGCCGATGCGGACAGTTCTTCCTTGTACCGGGCCAGGCGACGCTCGAAGAAATGCTTGACGTCCGGCTGTGCGGCGAGCGCGTCAACGCACTGAGCGGCCTGCTCGGCCTCCCAGATCAAGTCGGCATGGGGTTCGTCGAACGCGGGTTCTGGAATGATCTTCCACTGGCGTGAAAGCCGCTCTGCGAACGCCCGAGCCTCGGGCGTGCCGATGGCCGATAGCAGTGCGTCGATTTCATCTCCGGAGGCCGGGCGCTCGCCACTCTCGATGCGGGACAGTACGGCAGCGCTCCACTCGATCCTTCGTGCAAGCTCATTCTGCTTGTAGCCGGCTGCGTCTCTAAGCGTTGCAAGATGTCGTCCGATAGCTGCGTCCCGGCTCATGTTCGGCTCCATGGTAGAAACGAGGCAGCAACGTTTCTCACATGTTCAGAAACGTTGCAAGACCTATGAAGGCGATCTACCGCGCGTGGCAGCGTGGGCTTGATTCATGGGGAAGCGAGCGATTTTACCCCTCCCGTTCAAACCATTGATTTATATGGAGAAGAGTACATCTTTGATGTCTTTATAATATTCGCTGCACAGCGAATATTGCCATGTGGATGAATATTCGCTATATATGCCATATTCACTGTGCAGTGAAGATAGGTGAAATGACGACGAACGAGCCTAGAGAATTTGTGCATGACGTGGTCGGAAAGCTTCTGGGGGCCCTCCAGATGCTTCCGGACGCTCATACTCATCCGCCTATCTGGGAAAACTCGGTCGCCGGGAAAAGAGTCGACGCCGCAGTCGATTTCCAAGTCGCAGACAGATCATTCAGCCTGCTCATTGAGGTCAAGAAGTCCGTCTTTCCGCGCGATGTCCGCGAGATAATCTGGCAACTCAACAAATACGTGGATCAGGAACAGCGACGTGATCCTAACAAGACCCTTGTGCCGCTTCTCGCAGCCGAGTCGATCTCAACCGGCGCTAAGGAGCTGCTTCGGAACGAGCTTGCAGGCTACTATGACACGGGCGGAAGCTTGTTCATTCCCGCGCGTGGAGCATTCATTTACGTCGATAAGCCGCCGCCGCAGCCTCTTGAAAAGGCGGTGCGAACTCTCTTCAAGGGAAAGCGAGCGCAAGTATTTCATGTACTTCTGCACGATCCCCACAAATGGTTTGGAGTGAAGGAGCTGGCTGAACAGGCGAAGGCTTTACCCTCGACCACCTCCGAGACACTCACCGCTCTGGAGCGCTTCGACTGGATAGATTCAAAAGGCCAAGGTCCGTCCAAAGAGCGGCGTCTCGCCCGGCCAGGGGCGCTCCTGGATGAGTGGAAGAAACAGGTCCTTGCATCCCGAATGACATCCGCCCGTCGCTACTATGTTTCCGAAACGGATCCGACCGAGCTCACTAATCGCATTGCGAGCGCTTGCGAAGCGCATAAAGTCGAATACGTCATTACTCAGGAAGCTGCCGCGCAACGCTATGCGCCATTTCTGTCCAGCATTTCACGCATTGCATGCCGGATGGCTCCCGGCCGCACAGCCGACGCAGTGCTCAGCGAGCTAAATGCGCGTGTTGTCACCGAAGGTGCAAACCTGATTGTTATTGAGACAAATTCGCAGGGCGAATTTCTGTTTAAAGAGCATGTCGGTTCAGTGTGGCTTGCAAGTCCTGTTCAGGTCTACCTTGATTTGTTGCGCGGCGGAGAACGAGCGCAGGATATGGCCGAGCATCTTCGACGTGAGAGGATTGGTTACTGATGGCCAAGCCAGATTCTGCCAGCGGGTACGATAAGCAGGTCACCGAGAACTGCGAACGCGTTCTTGTCACGTTGCTGCGCGGCCTTGGGCCCTGGAAGGACTCGGTCTATCTGATCGGCGGACTTACTCCCCGTTACCTCGTACCGAAACTCGCGTCAGGAAACGTCCCGCACGTAGGTACGGGCGATGTGGACATTGTCATCCAGCTAGAAATGCTTGCTGAAACCGAGGCCTACCACACGCTTGAAGAAAATCTGAAGAAAATGGGATTCGAGCGCGCTGAGAACGATAAGGGCGAGAAGGTTTCCTGGCGGTGGAAGACGAGCACTGAAAAAGGCGTCTCGGTCATTCTTGAGCTTCTGGCAGACGATCCAAAGGCGTCAGGCGGCAAGGTCAAGCCGTTGCCGACAGAGGGCAAGATTTCCGCGCTTAACATCCCCCATTCCTCGATGGTTTTTGATCATTACGAGGTTAGGGAGATTCGCGCTGAACTGCTCGGTGAAAAGGGCGTTGCGGTCGAGAATGTTCGCTTCGCTGATATCGTTAGCTTCACGTGCCTCAAGGCATTCGCAGTCGATCAAAGATACAAAAACAAGGATGCGTATGACCTTGTCTTCTGTATCGAAAACGCAGAAGGCGGTTTGGAGACTGTTGCAGAAGCCTTTCAAGCTTCCCGGAAGGGAAAGCACGCGAATGTAATCGACGAGGCGCTCGGGATCCTCAAGAAGCGATTTGCCGACGATGACAACACTGAGGGTTACAGAAAGGATGGGTCCGTCTCCGTTGCTACGTTTGAAATCGATGGGGAAGGCGACGATATCCGCGAGGCCCGTATCCTCCGCCAGCGCCAAGTCAGCGATCTGATTGGACGGTTGCTAAAAGCGCTTTCGTAGACAGTCAGTCATCGCCTTGTTCCACTTTCGGTTTCGCACGGGCACTACCATATATCTGCCCTGCCTGCAGCGTCGGAGATCAACGTGCGGCTCAGTCCGGGCGGGTGTTTTCGTTACTGACGGAGTCATTGACCGGCTGCGGATTCCCGCATCCGAGTTGATGCGAGCTGAGCAGAACCATCACCGCGAATGCCTTCGCCGCGGCGTACGAGTGGGTGGATCGTAACCCGCTGCCCATCATCATGGACGCGATCAAAAAGAAGTCGAACGAGCTGGAGCGCTACCGCGCGGCCGTTGGGCCTGACATTCGGCTCCTGCTCGTCGCCGACCGAATCCAGAACAGCGGCAAGCTCATGCTTGACGATACGACGGTACTGGATACGCAAGGGTTTCAGGCCGTGTATCTGTTTCCCTATCCCGAGTCGGTGATGATCTTCGCAGGGGAGCGCAACGCGGCATGAGTACACTACGGCGCCAGAATTTGGGTTCGCGGCATGGTCTTCGTGCGGAGACTGTCTGAATGCCTCGAACCGATCCTCGCATCCCGCGCGACATGGCCAATGCGATCCTCGGATACGATGCCGAGGTTACGAAAATCTTGCAGGACTTCATCAACACGCTGGAAGCCAATAAGCCGCCGCCGCTTCTCTATCACTACACGAATGACGCCGGGCTCGCGGGAATTATCGGAAGCGGACGGTTGTGGTTTTCGGACATTTTTGCGCTCAACGACCCTTCCGAATTGCGGCACGGTCTCGGCATCGCGATTGACCTGCTCAAATCGAGAGCCACGGACGCTCGGCCCGAAATCGCGACCTTCGCGAGCATGTTCGAACGTTTTGACCTCGACGCTGGGATCGAGGCGGCCGGTCACTTCTTCATCTGCTGCTTCAGCGCTGACGGCGATGATCTCGGCCAGTGGCGAGCGTATGCTGACAACGGCCAAGGCTTCGCCCTAGGCTTCGACACCAGTTCACTGGAGGACGCATTCACAAAGAGGACGGGCAAGCCGATCAAGCAGCATGCGACCTTCCATATCACTTATGACGACACAGAGCTGACACGGATTCAGACGGCGCTCGTCGATTTGGTCGATCCGCTGATTAGCCTGCCGCGGACAACGCGTGTGCGTGGCGATGCGCTGCACGCCTATATGATGGACCTTCTTGTCTATCATTCGATGGACGTTATCCGGGGCATCATGTTCTTCAAGCATGAGGCATACCGGAATGAGAAGGAGTACCGTTTCCAGCAACTTTTCCGGCGCGACAAGCCAGCGCCTGATGTGAAACACAGGCGGCGCGGCACGTCGCTCGTGCGCTACCGGGAATTTGACTGGCGGAAGCTTGCGCCAGGCTCGCTCAAGAAAATCGTCATCGGTCCGGCAGCCGACCGGATCAAGGCCGCGCGGTTCGCAAAGGATTGTGTCGCGGCATTTCACGCCGATCCGGACAAGGTGGAGATCGTATATTCGAAGATTCCTTACCGCGTCTGATTGCAGCATCCTCACGGGCTAGGCACGGTCATTACAATGTGTCCCCGTCGTGTACAGCCGGGCGGGTGAGCCGTTGCGAATTTTCATTTGTGGGCTACAAGTGTGCTCATGGTATCACTGCTGCGTCAAAGCGATTTCCGAAGCGTCCAGAGCCTTCCTTTCTGCTACCTCTGCGGTCGCGATTTTGTCCCCGGCGACAGCAAGAACCGTGACCACGTCCCGCCGGAATGTATCTTTGCGCCGCTCGACCGCGAGCCGCTGTGGCTGCCGGCGCATACAGTCTGCAACAGCGCTTACCGGCTGCTGGATGAAAAAATCGGTCAATTGATTGCCTTGCGCTACGGCAAGGTACCAAGCAACGCCGCGCACCGTAGGCTCAGGTTCGCCTATTCGCGGCACCGCGATCTTGGCGCGGTGGTCAACCTCGACATTGATGGCGCCGTGTGGCGTTGGATCGGCGGTTTCCATGCTGCGCTCTACCGCGAGCCCGGCGTCGGCATCAGAGGGTCGCTGGTTACGCCCTTTCCCAAGGCGCGCATCGTCAACGGCCGACCCGTTGTCGCGCCGCTGCTCGTTCAGCACCGACTGTTTGTTCGGACTATCAAGTCCAATCGGGCGCGCCGCAACCTCGATCGTATCGTGTGCAACAATGGCAAGCTGACATACGAGTGCGTTTGGCAGCAGGCGGACAACGGTGGGCCTTGGATGTGCATCTTCGCTCTCGACATCTATGACTGGAAGGATTTGGGCCGAACCCGCGTGTTGCCCGCGCATGGCTCCGCTGGATTTTACGTGACTCCGGCACGAACTGTTCCGGCCAACGCCACGCGGGCCATAACGTCGTCGATCATCATCCCAAGTAGCGACCAGCTTGACGCGTTCGCGCGTTAGGCCGCTTTTGTTTTGATCAACTGCTCGGCAGCGCCAATTTAAGGCAAGCATCGGCCACAGCCTTATCGCTCCCGTTCAGCAGCGTTTCGAAATGCAGGCTTTGCCCGAGCGCCTTGAGCAGCGTCTCGGCATCGCCGAACACGCCGGCGGCATCGATCTCGAACGGCTTGCCTGTGGTCCTTTCGTTGATGATGCGCACAAAATCCTTAAGCGCAGACCAGAAATCCTCCCATTCTTCGAAGCTCGCCTCGCCAAGAACCTGCCCCTTGCGGATGACATCGCGATCGGCATGGGCGCCGAGCTTGTGTCTGGCCGGCAGAATTTTGGCCCGCAGCTTTTTCATTCGCTGGTGCAGCGCGTCGAGCTGTTTATAGGCCTCCGGGTCCGACGCGAAGCTGTTCGCGATCAGCTCAACCGTGAAATTCTCGCGGCTGCCGCCGGAGTTCGCCGCGTCGGTGATGCGGCAGGCAGCGGTGATCATCATTTCGGTGAGTGCTTGGCCAATGTCAGCGAAGAACAGGGGAGCTATGCCCTCCATCAATTTACGTTCGTTCTCGTCGCTATCCCTCCATATTCGCATCATGAGTACCCAAATCGAGCGGATATAGAGGCAGTGCTCGGAGAACTTCTGGACCTCTTCCTTCGACACAGGGGTCGGCGGTGCCTTCTTAGGCGCTGACGCCGCATCGGCAGTGTCTAGGGCCGTTCGAATAACCTCTTTCCAGAAAGCGCGATGCTCGGGCTTGTAAAACAGAGGATCGGCGAACTTGCCACCATTCGCCTTCTCGGCAGCAGCAGCCGCCGCCGCCTCGATCTGCTGTTCGGTCCGCATGGCGATCTCGCCCAGGGCCGCGAACGCAGGTTGCGGTCGCGGATTGGCATATAAGCCTCACGAGTCATTGCGCCAACCCAGTGCGACGCGCGGCAAGAAGCCAAGCCTAATCTGCTTTCAGTCACAACAGCTTCGTTGAAGCCATCAAACGCAGTGCGGATGTGAGCGGCATACAATTTCTCGATCATCTCGACGCTGGTGCGACAGTTCTTGGCGATCTGATAAATGTCCGCGCCCTCCATGAGGCGCATACAGATGTAGGTGTGACGCAGGCTGTAGGCCGTGCGCTTGTTCTCATCCCGGTCAAGCTTGAGCTTTGTGCGCCGGAGAATCCCATTGAAGAGCTTTATGTGGTTACCCGGAAAGACGTGATCGGTGGGCTCGGGATATTTCGGCTTTAATTCGGCGCCATTTCTGTTGGCTTCCTTGCGTTCGCTCGCCGTCACGGGCTTCGCGCGCTTCACAAGCCGTTCATACGGGAGCACCGCGAACCTGCAGCACCGTGACGTCACGATCGCGAAGGATCACGCAACGGGCGACCGCATGCCCAGTGGAATGCGCGAAGGCTCTTCTGAAACTGAAGACCAGACTGCTGCCATGCCCCTGAATGAATCGGCCTCCCGAATGTAGCTACCGAGCGCCGCATCCGAAGCATGCCCTGTTTGGCCCTTGATCTGCCAGACGGAAAGTCCTGCGGCGGCGGCGCTGGTGGCAAATCCGGCACGGAGCGAATGCCCAGAATAGCGTTCCGGGGCGAGCCCGATCTGAGCGGCGCGCTCTTTCACTACGATCGCGATGGCACTCGCTGACAGCCTGCTTTCAAGCACCCTCCCCACCTTGCTGACCGGCCGAAACAGCGGCCCGTCCGCGATTCCGGATACCTGCAGCCAACTATCCAATGCGGCGACCGGACAGATCGGGCCGCCGACACGTGCAATAGCGACGCGACGCCCCTTTCCCTCCTGGTCCGTCTTGCTCCTGGGCAGCGTGATCTCGATGCCCTGCTCTGTCCGCTCGATCCATTTGCAGTCGACCGCGCTGAGTTCGGACCTGCGGAACGCTCCGGAAAAACCGATAAGCAGGAGAGCCCGGTCGCGAACATCCCGGGTCGAACCGCTGAGCACAAAGACGATGGCAGACAGCTGCTCGATCCTAAGGGGCGCCACACGTCGCTGGGGACACCCATGGAGGCGGCGAGCACCTCGAAGGGTCAGCCGTACGAGTTCCAATCTGGTTGGGTCGGGCAAGCCGCGGACCGCGTGCGCCCGACGGATGGCGACCACGCGACGGGCGAGAGTAGCCATCGAGAACGTCTTGGCGTGTGCCGCGATGTATTCCGCCACGGTGTCGCGGCCAGCGGGGATGGAACCACCCCATGCGAGGAAATGTGTAAGGTCGCTCTGGTAGGCCCGGCGCGTATTTGATGCGGTTGCGGCAGTTATGAATTCCAGAACTTTGGGATCGGCGCAGCCGTGGACCGAACCTTCAGCGGAGACGTCACGCGACTCCGTTAGATCGCGCCAGGTTGGCTTTGATAAGTGAATGTTATCGTGGGTAATGCCGATCCGAGGGCTGTGCGCGCTGTCGCTCACTGCACATCCACCCCATTCACTGGATTTGAGGCCAGCCGTGACTGCGATCGGGCCAGAACCTGCGCTCGTAGCTCGTTGAGCTGGCCGAGATTCGCCCGCATGCATTCAAGAAGCGGCCCGATGCCCTCGGCGCTCACGCCCGCATGCAGGAGGTCGCGCTCGATGCCGAAGGCCTCCAGGGCGTCGGACTGGTCCCAGACGAGGCGCCGGGCGACCGGGGCGGCGTCTACATAGAAGGCTGCAACATTGGCGGCGCGCCGCCTTTGGCTCGCCGGCACAAAGCGCTCAAGGCAAGTCCGTACATCGTCATTCTCGCAGGCAAAGCGCCAGATCGCCTGGCGGCCGAGTCGCGTGTGCTCATCGAGGGCATAGAGCGGCACGCCGCCTGAAATCGTCAGCGGTGGGACAGGGCAATTGCGAACCTTTACGTCTTGGCTCTTTTTGGCTGCGAGCCAGATCAGCGGCACCATCAGCGTGATCGGTTCGCGCGTACGCGCGGCCGCGATTTCAGTGGCCACAAGTAAATCGTCCGGCACGCCCAGTTTGCGATAGGACTTCAGCAGTGCATCGACATTGCCTCTTCCGGCAGTCTCGCCGCCGACGCCCGATGCAAATCCAGCAGCCAGCGCGCGATGGGATAGAGGCAGCATCTTGTCACGCACACTCGCCAGGACGACCTGAGCCGATGCGCTGGCCATCGCCCGCGCAAACTCGGCGAGCCCTGGATGATCTTTCGCCCCAACCAGATAATCGGCCGATCGATCCTTCGGCGCGTCTGCCAAGACGCCAGCGAGATGGACTGCGACACGAACATCGCCACCGCAGGCTTTGCGATAGGCCGCATCGAAGCCCGCCGCAACGGTCATGGTCACGGCATTCCCGCTGCCGATGCCAACGTCCTCGAAGGCGATCACCATGAAACGCCGCCAGATCGCCGAGCCGCGCAACTTGAACAACGTGAGCGCGGCGCGCTGCGCGATTTTACTTTCGCTGCGGCGGATGGATTTCTGCAGCAGGCTGCTGACGACCCACGGATCAGCGGCAATCGACTCTCTCGGTAGTGCAGATCGAGAATCGATATCGGGCGCAAACCGTTGCATGGCTTCGCACAACACGTCCCGCATGTGTCCTAATTGAACAAAAGCCATTCCATTGCGCGGCATGGCGCACCTCAATAATCCGAGTGGTGTCCGATTGTGAGTACACGGCGGGTGCAGTCGGGATCTGCAGGGTCTGGGGAGTGGAACCTCGCAGTCAAGTCGTAGTAATCAACCTTGAAGAAGTAGCGTTCCCCATCGACTTCAAAGAACGCAACATCATGCTCGTGGTGCGGGTCGTTGTCCGCGTCGAATTCCTTGAACTCGCGAACCGCGAGAAGCACTTGGGCTCTTCGCCGCTGGTCAAGTTCCGCTATTGAGGCGGTAACGAGAATACAACCGCCGGTAAAAGTCGTGCGCAGATGGTCGTTGAGAATACGAATTATGTCGGCCTTGGACTGCATGGCTCCGCTATCCGCTCCTCAGATTTTAGATGTGTGAGAAGACGTTAGCTTTTAGAACGACTGAGGCAATTGAAATGCGCACGAGCAACAAAAAGTTGAGCGCACAGACCAAAGCAACAGCAAGTGTGGGAGCCCGTCCAGTTATTATTGCCTGGAAAACAAAACCAAGTTGCAGGACGAAGCCGAGCTGTAGCGACATCCGCTCGGCGTTGCCCTAAAGGCCACGGACGCCGTTTAGCCCGATCCGATATCGTCACCAACCGCCCCGCCGACCATAGAACCGGCGCGGCAGTTAGACCCCCGATGGCTGCCTCGAAGATGGTCGACCGGCGCGGCAGAGATGGGCCACTTTCTGCCGCACGCACCCGCAGCAAAAGCAGCAAGCCATTTCGCCATCGGACCGGGGTGAAGCCGGTCACAGACCTGGCGATTGGGGCGTGGTACTCTTATCCACATTGCAACGGGCATGATCCCGTTGGGGACAGGCAAATGGCAATCAGCATTGGAAGGCGGCAATTTATGTCCGCGCTCGGCGGCGCGGCCGTTGCGTGGCCGTTTGCCGTCCACGCGCAGCAGCCGGCGCTACCGGTGGTCGCGTTTATCAACGCCGGGTCGCCCGATGGCTCCGCGC
>Ga0074044_10002455_pt1 | contig 16198 bp, 13 predicted proteins | sample BogForMeECP23OM1_FD_94443 | JGI IMG/M metagenome (GOLD analysis project Ga0074044, IMG submission 94443) | Bog forest soil microbial communities from Calvert Island, British Columbia, Canada - Bog Forest MetaG ECP23OM1 | ecosystem: Environmental > Terrestrial > Soil > Wetlands ...
ACTGCGGCCGTTGTATGAAAACGCCGAAGCCGTTCGGAGACTGGTTTCTCACCCCTGGCTCGTTGAGCAAGCAAACGCTATCGCTGCCGAGAATAGTGCAATTACATGCTCAAAGTGGTATAAGGATTGAATCCGTAGAGCTTGTTCAGGTCTGCTACGAGGAACCAAGACGATGCCGGTCCCGGGCTTAACCCGAGCACCATTTCGGAGATTCCAGTCGGCCCCCATGCCATTATTCCACCGCGGGCGTATATGTCTGTGGCTAAATCGACATTATATGTGCCGCTAACGGTGTCCGACAGGGTGAGGGACACAATATCCGATGCGTTGAAGTCGCCAGAATACGAGGGCGAATTCAACACTATTGTGCCAGATATACCACTTGGATCCCCGTCAGTGGAAGACCACACATAAATTGTGTTCTGTCCTTGGCTCGTTGCAAATGTGAACAGGCAAAGGACGGCAAGCCACAGCAGGACGCCGGGCGAAGTCCCGGCCTGCCGCCGGAAAAGACTATTGAGTTTCATCATGTATTCTTTGCCGAACCAGCGTTCGGCGCGATTTGAAAAAGCAATGTTCGTTTTCATAAGTTTGCTGGTTTGAACGAATTTTTGTGTCCTAATTACACAAGCGCCATTTCTTCGGAGATTGCGCCAAGTTTCCTTTTGATTTTTGCGCCCAGGGAAAAAAACGCGGCTTGTGCGGCTGGGAAAAGTTTCTGGAAATTGAAACATCTCCGAATTATATGCGAGAAGGCGCTGTCACTACTCATCGGCTTAAGAGCTTTCACAGCACTCTCGATTTACTCACCATTTCAAAATCCTGTCAATCCACCGATATTGCTTTTTGGTTGGCTAAATAAAGTGATTAGTTTGCTGCAAAATGGTGCCAGCCCCGGCACGTCCTGGGCGGTTTTGTCTTCTTGTCAGGGCTGAGGAACTGTTTTTCGAGGGTTTGGCTGGGGACTTGACGTTTCATGGTTGTCTTTTGCTTTCTGTCAAACCGGGCATTTGGAGTCTGTACCCGATTGGTTTTTACAGGCAGCTTGGGACATCACCCTTTTCCCCCTTCCCCGCGCGGGTGGAAAATTCAGCGCGGTCGCAACAGGATTTTTCAAATCACCGCGGCTTCCGTAATGACCAGATCGCCCTTCTCGCCGTCCAGTCTGGCTTGAATGCCAAAGGGCAGCGTCGCGTTCCAACGAACGTGGCCGAAGGGCAGGCCCGTCACGACCGGAACGCCCAGAGGCTTGAGCCGTTCTTCAAGCACGTCTTCGAGCGTCTGGCGATATTCCTTGGTTTTGGCGGCCTCGGGATCTTTGCTATTTTTGTTGATGCCGACGGCCACGCCGGCGACTTGTTGCAACACGCCCGCGTTCAACAACTGGGTGAGCATCCGGTCGAAATTGTAAGGTTGTTCGTCAACGTCCTCAAAGAACAGAAGGTTGTCTTTGAAGCGGGGTTGATAAGGCGTGCCCAGTGTGGTGCATAACACTGACAGGTTTCCGCCGATGAGTTGTCCGCTGGCGACGCCACCCTTCAAAATCGAAACGGTATCCTGCGTGTAACCTTCGCAAATGCTCCCCGCCGCCGATGGCTCCATGACCGTTCGCAAGAGTGAATCGCGCACGAAGGCGGGCGGGTGGTCGCTCGTCAGACTCGTGTTGAGCGTTGGACCGTGAAAGGAAACCAGCCGGGCGCGGGTCAAAAGCGCGCAATGCAACGAGGTGATGTCGCTGAAACCAATGAGAATTTTCGGATGCCGCTTGAGGAAGTGGTAATCCAGCAGCCGCAGCAGCCGCCCCGAACCGTACCCTCCGCGCAGACAAAAGATGGCTTTGATGTCGCGGTCGGCAAACATGCTCATCAGGTCGTCCGCCCGTTCCTCGTCCGTGCCGGCCAGAAAACCAAGACGTTTTCTCGCATTAGGGGCAAGCCTGGGCTTTAATCCCATTTTTTCCAGCGCCGCGACATGCTGTTCTGTCGTCGCAGGATCAGTCGGCGGGCTGGCGGGCGCGACGAGGCCGACCGCGTCACCGAATTGCAGGCGTCCGGGTTTGATCAGGTAAGGTCGTCCGGTGTGAACCATTCGCCCCGGCTCAAAGTTGGCTGCCATTGCCAGAGGATTGCTGAAAATCAACGGTGCGGCAAGCCCGATGCCTTTCAGAAAATCGCGCCGGCTGATGGTCCGGTGATTCATAAATTCATGTTGCAGCAATTTTGCCTGGCGCGGCGCAGTCAAGTCGGTTTCAAAAATTAAATCAATCTTCAAATTTGCTCTGGACAATTTACGGCCCAACCCGAATCTTGCCGCATCGCCATGTCTGAAACTGCCAGCCAAACTGCCGCGTCAGCGGAACGCCGGAACGACCCCGGCGCGGCTGGACCCGGGCGCCTGATGTCGCTCGATGCGCTGCGCGGCTTCGACATGTTCTGGATTCTCGGGGCCGATTCGTTCGTGTATGCGTTGCACGAAACCAGCAGGAACCCGGTGACGAAAATTCTGGCGACCCAACTTGACCACGCGGAATGGGCCGGGTTTCATTTCTACGACCTGATTTTTCCGCTGTTCGTCTTCATCATGGGCGTCTCGACGGTGTTTTCGCTGGAGAAAATCATCGCCCGCGAAGGCCGCGCCGCCGCCGTGAAGCGCGTGTTGAGGCGCGGTGTGCTCCTGTTCGCCGTCGCGCTGATTTATTCCGGCGGCTTCACGAATCCGTGGCCGGACATGCGGTTGATGGGCGTGTTGAACCGCATCGCGCTCTGCTACACGTTCGGCGGGCTGCTGTTTATTTTTTGCAACCGGCGCGTGATGGTCGCCGTCGCGGTCGCGCTGCTGCTCGGTTATTGGGCGTTGCTGGAATTCGTTCCCTTTCCCGACGTGCGGCCAACGCCCGGCGGCGACGCGGTCATCACCAAAGAAGCCGGCTTCGAAAAAGTTGAACAACTGAACATGGCCAGCACGAACCTGCTGCGCGGCTCCTACATTCAAGGCGTGAATCTGACGGATTATCTCGACCAAAAGTATCTGCCCGGCAGAAAGTACGACGGCACTTACGACCCCGAAGGATTTTTGAGCACGCTGCCGGCCATCGTCACCGGTCTGCTGGGAATTTTTGCCGGACTGCTCATTCAAAACAAATCCGTGCCCGACGCAAAAAAGGTCACCTGGCTCCTCGGCGCAGGCGCGGCCGGCGTCGCGGTTGGATTTTTGTGGGGATTGGAAATGCCCGTCATCAAAAAAATCTGGACCTCATCGTACGTCCTTGTCGCCGGCGGTTATAGCGCCATGCTGCTCGGCGCGTTTTACTGGATTGTGGACGTGAAAAAATGGCGGACGTGGTGCCAGCCGTTCGTCTGGATTGGGATGAATCCGATTACGCTTTACCTGACCAGCAATTTTCTCGGCGGCTTGGGCTATGACAAACTGGCGACCCGGCTTGGGGGCGGCCCGGTGAAACATTTTTTCGACACGCACGTCGCCGCCGGCTGCGGCGAACTCATCATCTCGGCGATCGGTGTGGCGTTATTCATCTGGTTCGCCCACTTTCTGTATCGCCGGCAAATTTTCCTGCGGCTTTAACCCCGCCGTTCGAACGCATCCGTCTGACCCGGCATGTGGCGTGAAAGTGCTCCATGGCAGGAATTGAAATGCGTTTTTTTGTGGCATCAGCGGGTTGTTCCGGCTCCCGATGTGCGCTGGTCGTTCGCTCGCGACGATGAGGTTCTAATTTTTAAGTTGCATTTCAGCCGGGCGAGGCGTAAAGAGGACATTAGACTTAAATGTCTTCAAAGTGAGAAAATTGAATCCTCATTCAATTATGAAAACCAGAATTCCCGTTGTCATCGCGCTGGTCTTGCTCGCGCTCTCAACCCTCAACCTTCAACTCGCAACCTGTTTTGCCCAGGGCAGCCTCACGCCGCCGGGTGCGCCCGCGCCAACGATGAAGTCGCTGGATCAAATTGAGCCGCGCGCGCCGATCAGCAGTCTGCCCTACACCATCACAAATTCAGGCTCTTACTATGTCACGACGAACCTGACCGGCGTATCCGGCTCCGGCGGTATCAACATCAACGCTGGCCCTCTCACCGAGAACGTGACCGTGGACTTGAACGGGTTCACCCTGACCGGCGTGGCCGGTTCGGGCAACGGCATATCCACAGGGAATAATGGTCACAACTACGTCATTCGCAACGGCACGTTGCGCAACTGGGGCACAGACGGCGTGAATGCGTACGGATCGATCAACTGCCGATTCGAAAGGCTGCAATTTTATGCAAATGGTAATATAGGTCTGCAAGCAGGCATGGGCAGCGTGGTGAGCGATTGCGAGGCGACTTCCAACACCGTGGCCGGTATTCAACTGTCTTTCCCTGGCGGCGACATTAGCCACTGCGTTGCCGTGAACAATGGCATCGGCATTCAGACGTTTAACGGCTGTGTGTTGGCCGACTGCACCGCAAGCGGAAATTCTGGGGATGGGATTAATGTGGGAGTAGGCACGGGCGTCAGAGGATGCACCTCCTATCAAAATGGTGGCAATGGCGTCGCGACCAGCGACAACTGTTCCGTCATCGGTTGCACCGTTTGCACCAATTATTTGAGCGGCATCAGTGTCTCGGACAACTGCACCGTCAAGGATTGCACCTCCAACGATAACGACGGCTCAGGCATTCTGACCGGGAACAACTGCACCGTCAAGGATTGCACCGCAAGCGGCAACGGCGACACAGGCCTTTTCGTCTTCGGGGAATGTATCATCAAAGATTGCAGCGCCAACGGCAACTTCAACGAAGGCATTTACGTCGCCGGGCCCGATGGTCTGATCACCGGTAATATCTGCTGCAACAACGATTTAGGCATGTGGATCGATAGCACCGGAACTCGCATCGATGGCAACTTCTTCGGCAACAACAACCCTTATGGTGCTATCGATTTCAACTCGGTGAACGCAGGCAACTGTATTACGCGCAATTCAGCGCCCGGCGGCGGTTACGACAGCTATTCTGGCAACAACGACTATGCGCCCATCCAGACCCCCAACACGGCCACCAGTCCGTGGGCGAATTTCTAATAGGAATCCCAATGAAAGCCATCGCCTTTGCAATTATCGTATTGTCCAGTTGGGCCGCGTCGCCAGTCCGCGCCGCCACCAGCCCGTGGGCGAACATTTCCCATTAACCAACAGCCTAATTGCCTATGAAAATTCAACAACCATTGCTTGCCAGTCTTATGCTGGCTGCACTCTCAACCCTCAACTCTCAATTCTCAACCGCCTTCGCCCAGGGCAGCCTCACGCCGCCCGGCCCGCCCGCGCCGACGATGAAGACGCTCGATCAGGTTGAGGCGCGCACGCCGGTGGACGCCACGCATACGCCGGGTGGTGCCGATTCGCAATTCGTCATCAGCCAGCCCGGTTCATATTATCTCACCACCAACATCGTCGGCGGCCTTGTCAGCGTGAACGGGATTAATTTCACCACCAACGATGTCACGCTTGATCTGAACGGCTTTTCCGTTCTCGGCAGTCCGAGCGCGTTTACCGGGATCTACATTGGTACCTGCACCAACATCACCGTGCGCAACGGCACGGTCGGCGGCTGGCCCAATTACGGAATTCTATGTGTCGGAGAAAACGCAACTTTTGAGCACCTCACCATTTCGGGCAACTCCTACGGAATATTTTGTGCCAGCGACACGGTGATCAGGGATTGCATGGTGACTGGCAGCGGTGCTGACGGAATCACTGTCAGGAACAACTGTATCGTGTCCGGTTGTTTGTCGGCCAATAATCAGGGGAACGGGATTCTGTTGGGTTCCGGCGCTTTTGGTTGTTTGATTGCCGGCAACACCATTGCTGGAAACGATGCGGGCAAGTCGGCGAACACCGGTGGGATTTATGTGGCCGGCCTCAACAACCGCATTGAAGGGAATCACGTGACGGGCACCAGCGTGCCGGGAAACGGGATTTTAGTTCTCAACAACACGTCCTACACGAACAACATCGTCATCGGCAATTCCGTCGTGGGCGGCGGCACCAACAACTATTCCATCAACGCCATTCTCAATGACGTCGGGCCCATAGGCGCCGCCGCCACCAACAGCAGCCCGTGGGGAAACTTTTCACATTAATCCCGACCGGAATTTTATGAACCTCAGAAATCCAATCTCGTCCGGCCTCGCATTGGCGGTCCTGCTTTCAGCTATCAGCGTTCAACTCCCACCCGCTTTCGCGCAAGGCAGCCTTACGCCGCCGGGCGTGCCCGCGCCGACGATGAAGACGCTCGACCAGGTCGAGCCGCGCACGCCGGTGGACGCCACGCATACGCCGGCTGCCGGCTCTGGCGAATTCGCCATCACCAATCCGGGTTCGTATTATCTGACGACCAACATTCTTGGCGTTGGCGGCAAGAATGGCATTGAGGTCATGACCAATCACGTCACGATTGATCTAAACGGTTTTGTCTTGCTGGGCGGTGGTGTGGGTTCGACCGGGGTTAACATTGATGCTGGCGCCAACAATGTTACCGTGCGCAATGGCACGATCACGGGCTGGGGCGATGGTGTGGATTCGGCCGCGCCCAATACCTGCGCGGAGCACCTGAAGGTTATAAACTGCACCGGCGACGGCATCTTTACTTTTCCCTACGCCACCCCTTCGTTCATCCGCGATTGTTTGTGTGAGAACGACGGATCCGGAGCGGGTTACTCGGCGATCATGATTGCCGGCGGGCTGATTTCCGACTGCGTGGTCATCAACAACAATGGCGACGCGGGCATCAACATAAACGCCTACGGCAGTCCGCTTGCTTACGGCAGCCTGTCGGGGTGTCTGGTGGCCGGCAACACCGTTTATGGCATTTCGCTGGCCGCGTCCGGCTGGGAGGTCATCGGCAACAGTTGCATCACCAATCGATCGGTCAACATCTTGATTAACGGCAGCAACAACCGGATTGAGAACAACCATGTCCTGACGACCGGCGGCATCGCGGGGATTGAAGTCAGCGGCTCCGGTTACACCAATAATGTCGTGATCCACAACACCGTCATCGGCGCTGGCGCGAACAATTATCAGAATCCGGGCAACAATGATTTCGGCCCCATCGGCACGGCGGCCACGGCCACCAGCCCGTGGGCGAACATTTCACATTAACCTTCGACTGAAAATGATATGAAATCCGAACGTTTGTTATTCATCAGCTTCGCGCTGGCACTGTTCCCGCTCCTCAATTCTCAACTCTCCACCGCCTTTGCGCAAGGCAGCCTTACGCCGCCCGGCCCGCCCGCGCCGACGATGCTCACGCTTTCGCAAATCGAGCCGCGCACGCCCATTTCGTCAGTGCCTTATACCATCACCAATTCAGGTTCGTATTATCTCGCCTCCAATCTCAATCTGACCGTGAACACGAATGCGATCACCATTGTCACCAATGAGGTGACGCTCGATCTGAACGGGTTCACCATTTCCACATCGGTTTTTCGCGGCGGCGGTGACGGCATCCTGTTGAACGGCGGCAATACGGACATCACCATTTTCAACGGTCATATCACGGGGGGAAATTTTCAATACCTTGGCAGCGGTATCACCTACAACGGCGCATCGCCGGTGACTGTTCATGTGTTTAACGTCACTGTCACCGAGTGCATCGCCAACGGCATCTATCTTGGCACGAACAGTTCAACCCTGGTTGAAGCCTGCGCATTGCAAGGCATCAATGTATATGGGATAGAGGCGGGAATCATAATGCATTCGCAGGCTCAATCTGGAAACACCGCCATCATCGCCAATTACACCGCTTCAGATTGTGTTGGCACGAGCGTCAGTGGTGAGGGCGTGCTGGTCAACGGCACCGCCAACAACTGCTACGGCTCCAGCTACAGCAGCATCGGTTTGAACGCCAACAACGCCAACAACTGTTATGGCACCAGCACCACCGCCGACGGCTTGAATGTCACCACCGCGTTGAACTGTTACGGCTACAGCAACAGCGGCCTCGCCGGTCTTTACGCCGCCACTGCCAACAACTGCTTTGGCTACAACACCAGCCCCTCTGGTTATGGTTTGTATGCCGAAAATGTCGCCATCAGCTGTTATGGCAATGATACCGCCTCAGGTGCGGTCGGACTTTATGCCAATATCGCCAATTCCTGCGATGGCACTTCAACCACTTATAACTACCATTACAACATGCCGCCATAATCAAGGATTTACCATGACCATGCGCCGAGTAAATCATTTCAAGCTGGCAACCGCCATTACGGGCTTTGCTCTTGCCATCGGGACAAACGCTCTTGCTTTTGAGGGCCGCATCAACGCCGTGACAACGCGGGGCAGCCAAACCGACGCCCTGCTTTACACGGTGGGCACGAACTTTTTGCGCGTGGAGATGACCGCCACCAACTCCGATAAATCGCGAGCAGGCTGGCCGAATCCAGTGGACATTTTGGACCGCAACTCCGGCGAGCTGACCTTGCTCTTTTCCAACAACCGCAGTTTTGTCCGCCTCAAGCCCGCTGCGGAGAATTCATCGCCCACGCCACCGGGTTTTCCACCAATGCCCGCCGGACTTCCGCCCGACATCGGCCCTCAAACACAACCACCCGGCTTGCCCGCCCGGCCAATCGGTTTGCCGCCCGACATCGGCCCAACCAACCTTCCAGGAATGCCCGCGATGCCGAACCGTCCGGCGATGCCTTCGCCTCCACCAGGCTTGCCGCCCGGCGTCGGTCCCCAGGCGCAGACACCGAACGCGCCCGGCATTCCCGCCATGCCGCAGATGCCCGCAATGCCGATGATGCCGCCGCCGATGATGGAGAAAGTGGAACTGAAAGCCACCGGCGAGAAAACGAACCTGCTCGGCTTCGCGTGCGAGAAATTTGAAATCAAACAGCGCGGCGAGACGATGGAAATCTGGGCGACGGACCAGATGCTGCCATTTCAAAATTATGTCCGCAACCAGCCGCATCGTTTCGGGCCGCGGATGATCGAGGAACAGTGGGGAGGATTATTGACGGCAAAGAAATTATTTCCCCTGCGCGCCAGCCTGCGTTTCGACAACGGCTCGGAACGTTTCCGATTCGAGGTTCAATCCGTCACGCCGCAGAAACTCACGGATGATGACGCCAAACTATTCCAACCGCCGACCAACTATTTCGAGATTCAACCGCTGCCATTTTGACCTATGAAAACTCAACGCTTATTAATCGCCAGCTTTGCGCTGGCTGCACTCTCAACCCTCAACCCTCAACTCTCAACCTGCCTTGCCCAGGGCAGCCTCACGCCGCCGGGCGCGCCGGCGCCGACGATGATAACACTCTCCCAGATCGAGCCGCGCACGCCGATCTCCTCCGCGCCGTTCACCATCACGAATCCCGGGTCGTATTATTTGACGACCAACCTGACGGTAAGTTCCGGCAACGGCATTATAATTGCCGCCAGCGGCGTGACGCTTGATTTAAGCGGCTTCACGATTTCCTCGACCGATCCGGCCAATTCCGGAGCTGGCATCACGACTTTCGGCGCGCACACCAACATCGCCATTTACAATGGCCATATCAGCGGGGGTGTGACCAACCAGGCCGGGACATACAGCGGAAGCGGATTTGGTACCGGTATCGATGCGGGATCGAGCTCCAACGTGCGTGTGTCGGGTGTTTCGGTTTCCGGTTGCCTGTTCAATGGTATTAATCTCAGTGGAGACTCATCCGTGGTGCAATCCTGCGTGGTTGACACGGTCGGAGGCTACGGCATAGAGGCCAATTCCGTTTCCGACTCGACCGCCTTTAACTGTGGGGGTTACGCGATCTACGCCTCGGTCGCCAACAACTGTGATGGGGAAAGTACGAGCGGCTCCGGCCCCGGTGTATACGCCGTGTCGGCCAGCAACTGCCGGGGCTACAATTTGAACGGGGACGGGGTGGACGCGAATTCCGCTCTTAATTGCGTTGGGGTCAGTAGTTCCAGCGGAGCCGGCATCAGCGCCGGCACTGCCGAAAACTGCAACGGTTCGAGTTATTCTGGCACCGGCGTGTACGCCACGTCCGCCCAAAATTGTTATGGCAGTTCGAGCGTCTCCGGCTCTGGTGTGTACGCCACGTCGGCCATCAACTGTTACGGCCTTTGTTATGGCAACGGCGACGGCTTGGATGCGGCGGCGGCCCAAAGCTGCTGGGGCACGAGCTATGGCAGCGGCACCGGCGTGAACGCCAACACCGCCAATAACTGCACGGCCAGCAGCAACACTGGCACCGGGCTGTACGCCACCAGGACCGCCATCGGCTGTGACGGCGAGAGCACCAGCGGCACAGGACTCTATGTGTACACCGGCGTCGCCGTGGGATCTTTCGGCCACAGTTCCACCGGCCTCGGCTTGCAGGCTTACGTCGCGAACGGATGTTTTGGCCAGAACGGCAGCGGGCTCTCTGAAGTCATCGCTTACAAATACAACATGCCGTGATTTAACGAACAAAGAATGAAGAAACCACGAATATGAAATCAACGTTGATTAAATCGTCATTGGCAGCTGCAGTGCTGCTCTCAACCCTCAACCCTCAACTCTCAACTTGCTTTGCCTCCACGACGATTGACCCGTTCAACAAATACGCCTGGGGCGCGAACGTCGGCTGGCTGGACTGGTCGGGCGGGTCAGGCGAAACCGCGACGGGCGTGGTCATCGGTGAATACGTGTGTTCAGGCTACATTTATTCCGCCAACGTCGGCTGGATCAATCTCGGCAGCGGCGTGCCCACCAACGGCATTTATTATCAAAATCTTTCCGCGAACGATTTCGGCGTAAATCAGGATGGTCTGGGCAATTTGAGCGGCTACGGTTACGGCGCGAACATCGGCTGGATCACATTCGAGCAAACCTACGGCCAGCCGAAGGTGAACTTGCTCACCGGCGTTTTGAGCGGCTACGTCTGGAGCGCGAACATCGGCTGGATTTCCTTGAGCAACGCTGTCGCCTATGTGCAGACCGACACCATCTCGCCCGGCGCCCTCGCGCCCGACGGCCTGCCCATCGCCTGGCTGCTGCTCAACTTCGGCACGACCAACGTGAATGCCAATGCCGACCCAACCGGCAAAGGCATGACCATCGGGCAGGACTACCTCGCCGGCACGGATCCGAACAATCCGAACAGCATTTTGCGAATCACTGCCGAAAGCTTTTCGTCTGGTGGTACCAGCGCGCTGCTCACTTGGAACAGTGTAATGACGCGATTTTATTACATTCAGAAAACGCCCAGCCTGACTTCGCCAGTTTGGGTGGACAGCGGCTTGGGACTCGTTTCGCCATCCATCGGTTCCACCACGGCGGCCGGTTTTGGCGACACCAATGCGCCGGTGCGATTTTATCGCGTGCAGGCGGTTCGACCGCTCACGCCGTGAGCGTTCACAAGAGCATCCGGTTTCCGCTCAACTCCAACTTGATTATGCCCCGGCTTGACGACCGGCACACCCCGGCTTAATTGTTCGGCATGGTTTCTACCATTGAGCCGCCCCGAAACTGTGAACACGATGTTTGATGCCGCCGAAAAGGTGTTCGGATGGAAGAATAAACAGGATGGGCAGGGCTGTCTGGTTCAAATTGAGATGGCCGAGCGGCTTTGCCCGGACACACCAAAAGCGAAATGGGCAAGACCAGCTACGCCCGAACCAGCGCCGGGGTTCCCGCGCAAGGTTGTTTGGGCCATGAAAGCGCTGCTGCAAATCGTTTTGATTTGTTTTGCCGGCAGTGCCATCGCACAGACAATCTCGTTGCCGCCGCGCGCCACCAACACCCCCGGCGGCGCGGACTTCATCAAAATAATTTCCACGCTTGATTTCGCGCAACGCGAACAAGCCGTGGTGGAGGAGGTCTTTGCGGGCAACGTACCGGCATTCCAATGGCGGCTTTGCCCCGTAACCGTCACAAACGTCGCTGAGGGGATAACGAATATTGCCGTGTTCTTCGTCACACCGGATTATCTCGCCGTCGGTTCGGACGACGATTATCTGCTCATGCCGATTTCGCCCAACACCGCGCAACGCATCGCCGACCGGCTCGGCTGCGTTCTGCCGACGCGCAAAATGGTGGATGAGATTTACGCCGCCGCCGAGGTGAGACTTGCGCCTTCACCGATTCCGCCCGGCCCGGCGATGACGACCGTCCCCATTTTTGCGGAAAGCAACGAAATGATCCGCACGCAGCGACTGGCGAATTTGAGTTCGCATCCGTTGGGCGCGCTGGTGGCCGGACACAAAAAGGACGTGGTGATTTCCGCGCGGCTGGCGGGCGTGACGAACATGGTCGCCATTTACGGCTGGCATCAGACAAACGGCAGGGCCATTCAACCGCTTTATCCCGGTCACACAGCGGCGTGGGTGGATTACAGCCACGGCATCCGGCTGGTTTCGCAAAATATGCTGGTGAATAGCGAAACCAAAACGGTCGCCGAAGTCCTGGCGGATCCAAAACTTTGCGGCCTCATCAGCGATGAAGGGGTCGTCACCAATACACGTTACTCAACCAACCCGCCAACGCTTTTGCCTTCACCCGCCGTCAGTGAAAAAATCAATCTGCCCTGGCCACAGAAGTTTTCCGCCAGCGCAAACTTCGGCGAGATGCTTCGAGAAATTCGACTGGCGGATGAGGTGCGGATTCTCGTCAACGCGCCCGCGCCTGAATCATTCGCCACCAACAAACCCGTGCTCCTGGTTTTTTATGTTTTGCCGAACGGCAACACGATTGAGCAGACCGTCGGCAAAACCTTGAAGCCGGGGGATGACTGGCATTTCGACATTCAGCACATTGGCGCACAAACGCGCTGGCTGCGCAGCGTAATCACCAATCGCACCATCGTCGTCGCGTATCTTGAAGCCGGAACGAAAAGCTGGCCGGCATGGTGCAAGACCCACGATGACCGGTCCATCATTCCCATGCTCGACGGCGTGCGCGGCATTTTTTCGTCGCACAAAACCGAAGTGGTTCTCGCCAGCCACAGCGGCGGCGGCAGCTTGATTTTCGGTTATCTGAACGCGGTGAAAAAAATTCCGGATGACGTGAAGCGCATCGCATTTCTCGACAGTGATTACGGTTACGACTCAAAGCTTCACGCGGACAAAATCAAAAGCTGGCTGGCAGCTTCCGATGAAAACCATCTCTGCGTGCTCGCGTATCAGGATTATCTGGCGCTGCTGAACGGCAAACCATTCGTGAGCGAGCAAGGTGGAACCTGGGGCCGCAGCCACGCGATGCTGGACGACCTCGGCGCGCAATTTCAGTTCACCAGCCGGACGAACAGCGGACTGGAAATCTTTTCCGCGCTCGACGGGCGGATGCAATTTCTGCTCAAGGAAAACCCGGAGCGGAAGATTCTTCACACCGAGCAAGTCGAGCGGAATGGATTCATTCAGGCGCTGCTTTCGGGCACGGCGGACGAGGACAAAGGCTACGAGTATTTCGGCGGGCGCGCTTACTCAAAGTGGATTCAGCCAGCAGACTGAAATCAACTTCCGTGCGGGGCGCGTTACCGTCTGCGCAGTCAGTTTGCGCCCAGGCCCATTAAATTGTGACCCATGACCACCTTCGACGAAATCGCCCCGACCTTTTCCTGCTCTCCATTTACGTTCCAAGCTTTGGATGCGGCTGACGGAGCCCGTTTGGCTCTCGTGTCAGACGCATTCGTTTGAACGCCGTCAGCACGGCAATTAATCGGTCCAGTTGCGCGCGGCTGTGCCCGCTGGAAATGACAAAGCGAAAATAGCCGTTGGCGTCACCGCCGGGATATTTCACAAACGGTGGAAGAATTTCCGCCGCCAGCAAATGCTTTTTCAGCGACCGCGCTTCGGATTCGGTTTGGACGTGAATGGGAATGATCGGTCCAGGCATTTCGGGAATTTCCCAACCGGCGGCGCGCAGCGCGGTTTTCACAAAAGTTGCGTTTTGATTCAGGCAAAGCCGCAATTTTTTGCCGTGGCGGCCCAATAATTTGACCGACTGCAACGCCGCATTGGCCAACGGCGGTGGCAACGGCGTGCTGCCGATAAACGCGCGGCTGCGCTCGAAAATTCTCCTTCGCAATTCGCGCGGGCCAAGAACCGCCCCGCCATAAACGCCAAACGCCTTGCTCAACGTGACACATTGGATGATTTGCCGGCGGCTGACCTTTTCAAATTCCGGTGTGCCTTTGCCGGTCTTGCCCAAAACGCCTGCGCCGTGCGCGTCGTCCACGAGAATCAGGCCGTCACGTGGCAGAATTTTCAGGTAAGCCTTGAGCGGCGCGACGGAACCGTCGTGTGAAAACATTCCATCGGTCAAGACCACGAGCCGCCCGCCGCGGCCGCAGCGGGCAACGGCGCGCGCAAAATCGTCCGCGTCGCGATGCTTGAATTTCAAAATGGGACAATCGAGTTGGTTGGCGGCGTCGAGCAATGCCGGATGCGCGCGCTCATCCACGAGCGCTTGCGAAAAATCCCCGGCCAAAGCCTGGGCAGCCACGATGCCGGTCAGGTAACCGCTGGACAACAGCAGCGCGTCCTCGACGTCAAAAAAATCCGCGAGTTGCCGTTCCAGAATTTCATAGATCTTGTGATGCCCGGTGGTGAGGCGCGACGCGGCGACGTTCAGGCCGAATCTTTTCAGGCCGGCGGCGGCGGCCTGGAGCACGGCCGCATGGCGGGCGAGCCGGAAATAGTCGCAGCCGGAAAAATAAACAAGTTTCCGGCCGCGCCACCGGACGAAATTGCGGTCGAGTGGCTGAAGCGGTTCAAGCCCGGTCATGGTTGAACTTCAAATTATTTTGCGGCGGTTGCGGCACCGGCAGGCGCCGGCAGGTAAATAATGCGTTCGGGTTGCGTGGGCGCATAAGCGTTGCGCTGCGGAATGTCCAGACGGCTGAATGGCTTGTAATCCTTGATCGCTCCGACGTGGCCGATTTTCACGGCATTGCGCAGAACGCCGTGGCCGTTCCGGTTGAAATCGCTGAAGTGCGCCTGTCCGAATCCAATCCCGTCACTGGAGAGATTGGACGAAAAGTATCTCAGGCCGACGATTTTGTTTTGGTCATCGCGCAACCAGCCCATAAAAATCACCGAATGCCCGCCCGACGGCGTGGTGCTGTAACTCAGGAAATCGCCGGGGCGCGCGTCTTCAAAATTGGTCACCGCGTTGCCGAGGCCGTAGCCGACAATGGCGCGCTGTTCGGAATCGCCGTCGCCTTCGATATACCAGAGTTGCAGCGCGTTGAAGAGGTCGTTGAACGTCATGCCGTTGAAATCGTCCGGGTCGAGGCCGTTTTGAATGTTGCGGAGCTTCATCGCGCGCACAAATACTTCAAAGGTGTAGCCGCAGCAGTAACTGCAACGCGAGCCGTCAGGATACGCTTTGGCGACGACCAGGCCGCGATACCAGAGGTCTTCGGTCACGCCGTTGTAGATGTCGTATTCGCGGGGGGTCCAACTGCAATGATAATGATACGTGCCGTTGGTTGGATACGCGGAAATGACTTTCAGCACAAACGGATTAAGCGAACCTTCGGCGTCATTGGTAACCATGTCCTCGCGGGCGTAGGCTTTCGCCAGCGCTTTGTCCACCGGCGAAAATCCCCGGTCATCCACGGGATAAACCCGTGGCGTGTAAGTGTAACGGCGTATAGAAGGGTTCGTTTCGCGACCTGAGATCGTGTTCGTGGTCGGAGCAACGGAAGTGGACGAGGAAACGGGCTTGCCAACGGCGGGGTTCGGGGATTTGCATCCAACCAGACAAAGCAACGAGAAGACAGCAGCCCAAGCGGCGACCACCTGGTGTGGCGGAAGAGTAATTATTTTCATGCGAACATTCTGGCAGTTTTTATATGGGTTTCAAAGTTTTGCGTGGCATTAGTTTAATGCAATGCCACGCCCTTCGGCCGCGACCGGGTGCGTGACTTTGCCGTTCATCACGACGACATCGTGGCCGCGCCGGGCGGGTTGGGACGCGCCCGAGGGAGGCAAAGCGACGCGATTTTCCTGCGTTTTGATTTTTTCAGGAAGGCCGATGATCATAACCTGCCGCCATGCTATCACAGCCGCCAGCCAAGTCAATTTTTGACGCGCGCGATTTGACATTGCCGCCGGAGCGCGAGTTGTCCCAACTCGCAGCGCCCCCGAAAAATCAACTGCTGCGGATTGAGGACAATCCGCGCTCCGCGCCTTTGGGCAACACGCCCTCAAGTTGCG
>Ga0074044_10002456_pt1 | contig 16196 bp, 9 predicted proteins | sample BogForMeECP23OM1_FD_94443 | JGI IMG/M metagenome (GOLD analysis project Ga0074044, IMG submission 94443) | Bog forest soil microbial communities from Calvert Island, British Columbia, Canada - Bog Forest MetaG ECP23OM1 | ecosystem: Environmental > Terrestrial > Soil > Wetlands ...
GGCCAACCACTCGTTGAATCGGCGCCGTTCCAACCATCCGACACGCCGCAAGCGCAGGAGGGAAACCAGGAGCAGGGGATAGAACGGCGCGCCGATACGCGATGCGTGCCCGCCCCCCAGCTTCATCAGCATGACCGCATACGCGGGCCAGGCGGACAGCAACGCCAGCCGCCAAATCATCGGCAGCCGACCACTAGGGGCAGCGCGCGGTTGCGGAGGCTTAACGAACCCGGCACCAAGAAGCACCAGGATCATATAAGCGCCGACGCCGAAGCCCAGCCCGGAGTTGCCCTCGTAAGCCATGGAAAAAGACATAGCTCCGCCGCCGCTCGGCACCTGGGGGAGCCAGGGCAGAACGGGCGACAAGACGTGGCGAAGGACGCTGTAAAGCCGTGCGGGGCTGAGGATGCCGGCAAAAAGCGGCGGTTGCGTCGCGTCGTTTAGAAACGCGAGCGCATTGGGAATCAGCCAGCCGAGCGCGCCGTGCGGATGGACATTCCACTGATCGTTCGGATCGCCCGTCCAGTCACCGGTCATTTTCCAGCAAAGAAACGCCAGCGGCAGGAATGACCCCAGGACCGCTGCGAGAACCGTCGCCGCCGTTATCCAGCTTCGCACATTCACGTGAGGGAATGCCGGCAGAAGAAACAAGCCCAGCGGCAGCAGCAGCGGGGCGTTGGAGAGTTTGGCGCCGGTGAGGAGACCAGCCGCCAGCACGGACATCAGCACCAAGCCGCTTCGTCCCGACCGGCAGCCGGCCACCGCAAACCCAACCGCGGCCAGCGTAAAGTTCACGGCGTAGCCGTCGTTCTGCAACCCGCCGCACTGGAGCGCATAGCAATAGCCCATCGGCAACAGCCACATCCAGCGGCGCGCGGTCCGTGGGTTGACACCGAGGGAGCAGAAGACAGAGAAAATCAGGCCGGGCGCCAACAAGCAAGGGAGCCAGTTCAACAGAAACAGGGCCCGGTCGCTGCGCGTCAATTCGAGCAGGGGCAGCATCTGCCATTCGAAGCCGCAACTGCTAAAATCGAGCCGGTGGTCCACGGTGCCGATCCAATACCAGTGGTTGGCCGTCCACCAGTCGAGCAAGCGCGGCAGCCGGTAGCTCGCCGAATCGAAGCTCCAGGGCGTGTAACTCACCGCGCCGATGAGCGACAAACAGACGGTGGCTGCGTAAATCAAAGGCAGCGGGCGGAACATCCAGGCCCGGCGGTGCCACCAGGTTCGGACCGGTGCGTGGGGGCGCGTTGCGCGCCACCAGAGCCAACAGGTCACGAACAATCCGGGTGATGCGAGCAAATGTCCCCAGCCATTCAAGAGATGCAGGGCTGAAAGCATCCAGCCGCAGACCGAACACCAAGCGCCCCAAATCAGCCACACGCCGGCCAGCCGCAGGGAGAACGGAAGGTCCGTCGGCTTGAGGTCCAGGTTCATCTTCGTGCCGGTCATGCTGTTCGGCTGGGGGCTCAGTTCTTTCCCGCCCGCGCCACGGCCATCAAGTTCTGCCCGAACGGGGGGCGGATGACCCTGGATTCGAGGGCGTGAACTACGGGGAAGATCAGCCGATCGTAGAACTGGACTTGCCTGGCTCCCATACGCCGCTTCCGCAAGAGACAGAAACTTACCCACCAGGCGAAGTAACCGACGCAATTGAAATAATGCAAGCGCACGACTTCGAAGCCCGCATTGATGAGCTTTCTGCGGAGTTCGGCGCGCGAGTAGCGGCGAAAATGGCCGAAATCCTTGTCAATAGGCGCATAGATCTCGGCGCGCGCCGGCACAAATAGGCAAAGAACGCCGCGCCTGTCAAAAAGAAGGCCGGCATAGCGTCTAAGCTCATCCTCGTCGTCGCGAATATGCTCCAGTACGTTGATGCTGAGGACGGCGTTGCACGCCGTGCCAGCCGGGAGGTTCGCCACAGTTCCTTCCACGAGTTCATGCGCCGGGAATTGGGCGCGGTGCTGGGCGCAGAACCTCGGATCCGGTTCAACCGCGACAGCGCGGTTGACGCCGGGCAGCGCCACCAAGTGCCCGGTCATCTGGCCAATACCAGCGCCCACCTCGACGACATCGCCCCGCAAGAAAGGGCCGAACTCGGCGAACAGCGCGCGGCGATAATTCCGGGCCTGGGCCAAGGCCGCGAACTCGAAGTCCTCGGTCGTAGCCATGACATTGGGCTGCTCGCTCATCAACGCAGGAAGTTGTACTTCAGGATGCAGCGCAGCGCGCTGAATCCATCCCGCCAGTTGATCTTCTTCCCCTCCTCGTACGTGCGGCCATTATAGGAAATGGCCACTTCATAAACGCGGACCTTCAACTTGCTCACTTTGGCGGTGATCTCCGGCTCGAAGCCGAACCGGTTCTCCTCGATGGTGATTCGCTGCAACACGTCGCGCCGGAACATCTTGTAGCAGGTTTCTATGTCGGTCAGGTTCAGGTTGCTGGCCATGTTCGAGAACGTGGTCAGGAACTTGTTGCCCACCGAATGCCAGAAGAACAGGACCCGGTGGGAGCCAGCGCCCGCAAAGCGCGAGCCGAAGACCACGTCGGCTCGGCCGCTGAGGATGGGGTTGAGCAGGATGTGGTAGTCGGCTGGGTCGTACTCAAGATCGGCGTCCTGGATGATAACAAACGGGGCTGTGGCATGCGGAAACCCCGTTCGGAGGGCGGCACCTTTGCCCTGATTTCGTTCGTGATGGAGCAGTTTCAACCGTGGGTCGGTCCGCTCAAGCCCTTGGAGCGTCTCCCACGTTTTGTCGCGCGAGCAGTCATCCACCACGATCAACTCCTGGACTGGGCGCTGGGCCAGGACATTGCGCAGCACAGACGCCACGCTGGCCTCCTCATTATAAACGGGCATGACCACGGATAAACAAGGAGCGATCTCGGCGTTTGACTTCGCCTCGACAAATGGGGCTTCGCTGTTCATCGCTGTCCGCAAATCGCCCGAAGACCGCGTAAAGACTCGGGTGGCCTAAGGCTCTGCCGCGGGCTGAGCGACTCCGCCGTTGAGGCTGACGCTCAAGCCGAGCATTCCCAGGAACATCGGCAGATCGGAAAAGAGGGAGCCAAAAATCGCAAAGAAGAAAATGACTTTGGCGATAAAGTAGGAGTAGAGGAAGGCATTAATATCGTGGAACGCGGGATCACCGAACCGCCAATTGCGGTAAACGACTCGGATGCCAGCGAAAACAAGCCAGAGGAAAGCGATGGCACCGAAGAGCCCGAACGGGATAATGACGGACAGAGGCCCACTGTGGTAGTTGCCGACTACTTCCGTTTGCTCCAGGCCGCGGGCCAGCCATTGATCGGTCGAACTGAAGGAGTAGCCCTTGCCGAGGAGGAGGTATCGTGGGACTTCCGGCAAGACATCCTTCCACATTTGGACACGCCACTCGGTGGAACTCTCGGCATCGAAGCGCACGATGGGGTCGAGCGGGATCGGCAAGAACGCCAGAGAGCGCTGTATTGGATAGGGCAACCGGGCCGCAAAGAGCGTCACCAGGCACCCCCCGGCCAGCAACACAAGGACCATGGGCAGCAGCAGCCGGGTGCGATGCAAGCCCTCCAAGTAAAAGAGCAGCGCGAACGCCAGAATGAGCAGGATGGATGTTGACCGGTAGCCGCCCATCATGCTGACCAGGACGGCAACGCCCAGCACGGCCAGCCGCCAGGGTTTGGTCGCCTCCAGAACGCCGCGGATTCCATAGCGGGCCAGCATCAGGCAATAGATTGCCAGGCCCAGAGGGGCCAGGCCGAAGAGGCGCGGCACAAAGCCAGTTTGCCCGACCATGCTGTTCTGTTCCGTGAAAACGTCAAGGCTCCCCACCGGGAATACCAGAAACAGGAAGTTGAACTTAGGGTTGATGACCCCCGCCAGATTCGCTATGGCCATGGTACCGGCCCCGAGGAAGAAGAGCGCCACGTAGAGGCGCACGCGGTTCGGAGGAATCCGGTGGCCGATCATGGCAAAGTACCCTATGACCGCCGCCAGGATGATAATGTAGTTCTTGCCGCCGTAGGTCTCGCCGCCGAAGAGCCTGAGGCTGATGCCCCCGGTAAGCCGGGCGGTGATCAGAACCACGGCAGTGAGAAAAAGCAGCGGCCAAGCCACGGACCGAGCGGACAGCAACCTCAGGTTCCGGTTGAGCGCGTATTGCAAAATGGATATGCCCAGGCTAATCCCAGCCAGTAACATCCACACCTGGGGCTTGCCTGGCACAAGAAACAGCACCGCGGTGCTGTTCCAGGCGGCGATCAGCAAAATATGATGCCACCGCAACAGCAACGGGACCGCCAGCACGCACAACACGATCACCTCCACGCCGAGGGAGGTGAAGTCCAGCGGCGTTGCCAGCAGGTAACCCAAAATCACCGCCACCGGCAGGCAAATGGCATAGACGATAAGCGATCGAAAGAGTGCTGGTGCGTTCGTCATTGATCAGATGGGACTTGGATATAGGTATCGCATTCGCTATTTCGCAGGAGAAGCAGAACACAGCTCGTTCCCGGGCGCAACCCTTTTCTGACGCACCGAACGCAGCAAAGATTTGAATTGCCGAAAGTGGTGGAAAGGCCGATTCTAGGCGGCTCGTGGAACGGAATTGGGTCTGGGGTTGGGTGTGCTAGGCCGCGCTAGTGGTGAGTCGGTTGACGTCATGGCTGCCGGCGCACCGGATTTGACCTCCGCTGGCGAGCTGACACACGGGTCGTCCAACGATGAGAATTGCCCTGCTAACTACCGACGGTCGCGAGGTTTGGAGAGACTACGGCACCCCGGCGCCTCATTTCGGCACCGCCGTGGAGGCTTTGCTGCAGGGGTTTGCGTTGATGCCGGAGCTGGAGGTGCACGTGGTCTCCTGCGTGCGCGCCCAGGTGCAGGCGCCGCCCAAGCTGGCGGACAACATATCCTTTCACAGCCTCCGCGTTCCGCGAATCGGGTGGCTGGGCACCGGCTACCAGGGATGCATCCGGGCCGTACGTAAGAAGCTAGGAGAACTCAAGCCGGACTTGGTGCACGGACAAGGAACCGAACGCGACTGTGCCATCGGCGCCGTTTTCTCGGGGTTCCCGAATGTGGTAACGATCCACGGCAACATGACGGAGCTGGCGCGGCAATTCCGGGAGCGGGTGGGCAGTTACGGCTGGCTGGCCGCCAAGCTGGAGGACTTCACGTTGAAGCGGACAGCCGGGGTTCTCTGCAACTCGGCGTATACTGAGCAACTCGTGCGGCCCCGCGCGCGCACCACCTGGCGCGTGGCGAACGCGTTGCGCGAGGCGTTCTTCGTTCCCTCAGCAGCCTCCTGCGGCGCCCGCCGGTGCACCCTGGTGAACCTGGGTGTGATCGCCCCGCGGAAGCGGCAGCTCCAATTGCTGGATGTGGCCCGCGAGCTGCGGCGGCAGGGGTTGGATTTTGAGCTTCAGTTCGTTGGGGAGATGAGCCCAGACAAGAATTACGTAACGGCATTCCGCGAGAAGCTCAAGCTGATGGAGAGAGAAGGTTACGCGCGCTACGTCGGGATAAAGAGAGGCAGCGAATTGGTAGGTGTATTCGACCGGGCGGCCGGGATGGTGCATTTTTCGCCAGCCGAGTCCTTTGGCCTGGCGGTGGCGGAGGGGTTGGCGCGCGACCTGAAGCTTTTCGGTCCGCGCGTCGGGGGAGTGCCGGAAGTAGCTGACGGGGTTCCGGGGGCAGATTTGTTCGAGGTGAACGATTGGCAGGGGTTGACTTCGGCGGTTGGGGGTTGGATTCGGCGCGGGTTTCCGCGCGCCCACGGCGCAGGAGAGATCATGCGGGCCCGCTATCACCCAAAGGTCATCGCCGAGCGGCACGTGGAGATCTACCGCGAGGTTTTGGGCCCCAGTTGACTGAGGCGGGTGCGGCTGGAGGACGACGGGCCGGCTTACTTTTCTATCGCGATAGAGGAAGCTGTTCACTAGGCTCACAGAGATGATGGTCTGTGGATAATGCATGAGAATCGCCCTTCTGAGCGGCGACAGTCGCGGGTTCTTCAAAGACTATAGGAATGCGGTCCCTGAATTTGGCACCGCGCCAGCGGCATTAATACAAGGCTTCGCGCTGTCGCCGGAGTTGGAAGTGCACGTGATTTCATGCGCGCAGGCGAGCATGCATTCCCCGGCGAAGCTGGCGCCCAATGTGTTCTTTCACTCTCTCCTGGTTCCGAAGATCGGCTGGATGCGCACGGGGTATCAAGGCTGCATTCGGGGCGTCCGGAAGCGTTTGAAGGTGATCCAACCCGACATTGTGCATGGCCAGGGCACGGAGCGGGATTGTGCCATCAGCGCTGTGCTTTCCGGTTTCCCCAACGTGGTGACGATTCACGGGAACATGAACGCGATTGCGGCCCTGCATCGGTCTCCGGTCGGCAGTTTCCACTGGTTGGCGGCGCGACTTGAGGACTTCGCCTTGCGTCGAACCCACGGCATCATTTGCATTTCCGAGTATGTAAAGAACCTGGTTGAAAGATACCATGTCCCGACTTGGATTGTCCCCAATGCCGTTCAGAAGATGTTCTTTGATTTCCCTAAGGCGAAATCCACCGGCACCGGCCGGCCGTTGCTCATCAACGTCGGCGTCATCTCGGAACGGAAGCGCCAGCAGGAGGTGCTGGGCTTGCTGGAATCATTGCGCGCGGAAGGCCTGACCTTCGACACCGTATTCGTAGGGCGGTGTGATATGCGTGGCGCTTACTGCCAGGGCTTCAAAGCCAGGCTGGAGAAGGCCAAGGGGCAATACGGAGGCTTCGAGCACATCGAGTCACTGGATGACGCCTCCTTCTGCGAGCTGTTTGACAGAGCTTCAGCGATGGTTCACTTCTCCAAAGAAGAATCCTTCGGGCTGACCTTTGCCGAAGCGATTGCCCGCAGTCTATATCTTTTTGCGTCCGATGTGGGGGCGGTTCGGGACATTGCCCAAGGCGTGACAGGAGTCGAAATATTCGACCTGAATGCCTGGGAGGAATTGAAATCCTCGATCCGGCACTTGCTGGTTTCAGGGGAAAAGGGACAGGGGTGCCCGCACACGCCACCCGCGGAATTCATCGGGCGATACCATCCGGTTGCCATCGCCCGCAGGCACGTTGAAATCTACGAGGAGGTCTTGGGCCGCGCTCGACTCGCCTCCGGCGACCGGCGCCCCACGGGACGGGTCCGGCAGGGGAGGGGCTAGCCCGGGCCAGGTCCTGTGCTTGCAGACTGGCGCCGACCGCTAGACTTTGATCCTCCGCAGGGCCCGCCAGCCCGGCCTTGCGAATCGTTTAGCAGCTCGCGCAGGATCCAGTGTGGCCAGGTAGTTCTGTCCGTCCACGACGGGTCGGAAGCGCACCCGCTGTGACGCCGGGGCCAGGTGTGGTTTCCAGAGCCGGGTGTGCAGAGAGAATATGCTAAAGCCACGATCGAGCAGGAACTGGTGGACGGGGCTGGGGTAGGTCCCAAAATCCTCGAAGATGAGGTCGCGCAGGCGCCGGGCTGCCAGCAGGCGGCCGGCACCCTGCAGGACACGCAGTTCGTGCCCCTCGACATCCATCTTACAGACCCCTATGGCGGTCCGATCACTAAAAATTTGGTCCAGCACGCCTGTCTTCACCGGAACTATTCTGCCCGAGCCATCCCCAGTTGCGGAGATGAGTTTCGGCGTGCCCCGGTTGATGGACCAAGCGGAGCCGACATCCAGAAGGGCTTCCCCACCGACATCACTCAGCGCGAGGTTGTGCAAGTCTGCCGGCGCTGCGGAGTCTGCCGCCTGGAGGACGTTCATATTATGCTGGAGTTCCGAAAACAGCTCTGGGTGGGGCTCGAAGGCAATCACCCGGCCGTCTTTCCCGGCCCGGCAGCGCATGAGGTTGGTCATCAGGCCGATGTTGGCCCCGATGTCCACGGCGACCTCCGAGCGATCCAACAGGCGGCTGATCGCCTCGCAGACGACCAGGTCAAAGATGCCATAACACCAGATATTCGAGCCAATGACTTCGTCAGGTCTGACTCGGAGCGGGGCGCCCCAAGGGAGGGTCACCGTCTCGAATTGGCCGAGTGGCCGCGGCCGGAGAGCCCGCTTAAAGCGATGCATTATCTGCCGAGGCCGAAAGAAGTAGGCAGGGTTCGTAAGCGGCTTCAGCACATTCATTCGCGTCGGTTTCTTGTCCAAGGCGCACGCTACCAGAAACCTGCTTTGAGTGGCCATCCAAAACCGGCGCGGACCCGGCGCGGCCGACCCGGCGCCAAGGGTTTGCTGTTGACCGGCATGGTCCTGGGTCGCCAAGCTGCGGCTCTTCGATGATTGTGGGCTGGCCATTTCGAGTTGAAATCAGCGGACCTGGAGCGATGCTCAAGCGGCTGAAGGCCTCAACCGTCGTTTGGAGCTGGGTGTATAACGGGCTGCGGCTGGCCTCGGGGGTGATCCTTTTACCGCTGGTGTTGCACAAGCTGCCGACACCGGAGCTGGGGATGTACTACCTGTTGATGAGCCAGGTGGCGCTGGTGCCGCTGGTGGACTTCGGGTTTGGGCCGAGCATCGGCCGCTTCGTCGGGTATGCGATGGGGGGCGCGGAAAAGCTGCAGGCCCACGGTATGGCCGAGCCAGCCAAGTCCAAGGCTCCGAACTATGATCTGGTCTGGGAGCTGCTCACGGCCAGCCGCACTCTCTACCGATATCTCACGATCGCCCTGCTGGTGATTGTCGGAACCATGGGGACACTAGCGGTGGAAGTGCGGGCCAACGAAACCGGGTCGCCGACGCTGACGCGTCTGGCCTGGGCGGCAACGCTGTTGTCAACCTTGTACGACATTTACGCCGGCTATTGGTCGAACTTCGTCCAGAGCATGAACCAGGTGCTGGTTGGCTTGCGGATTGGGTTGGTCGCTTATGTCCTGCGATTAACCGTTATCGCCGTGTTGCTCGTTGGCGGCGCCGGGCTTTTGAGCATGCCACTGGGCGCTTTGGTGGGCAGCGTGGTCGGGAGGTCGTGGGCGCGCGCCAAATGCTTGCAGTTGCTGGCGGGACATCCGCCGCCGGAAAAGGCCGAGCCCAAGAAGATTCTCGGCATTCTGTGGCCGAACAGTTGGCGCACGGGGGTGCTGGTGGTGGGGGGCTACCTGACGGCGAACGGGAACACGCAAATTTGCTCCTACGTGCTCGGCTTGCGCGCGACGGCTGAGTACGGCCTGTCAGTCCAGCTTATCGGCGTGGTCGCCGGGATGGCGGGTGTGTGGACGCTGGTCAAGTGGCCTCTGGCGGGCCAATACCTCGCCCGACACGACTACCAGGGTTTGCGGCAGATGCTGCAGCCGCGGGTGCGGATGCAGTATCTCTCCTTCCTGAGCCTGGCCATTGGGCTGATTGCGTGCGGACCCTACCTGCTGAAGTGGTTCGGGAGCGGCAAGCAGATGCTGCCCGTGAATTGGCTGTGCCTGATGGTCCTGGATTCGTTCTTGTTGATGCAGTTCTCGTTCTGGACCACGCTGATTCTCGCGCAGAACCGCCTTCCCTCGCTCTGGCCGACGGTGGCCAGCAACGTGCTGAGCCTGTTGCTTTCGCTGACGCTGGTTAACTTCACCTCGCTCGGCACCGGGGCGCTGGTCCTCGGCCCTCTGATCGCCGGGTGTCTCTTCAACTATTGGTACTGGCCGCCATACGGGGCCCGGAGTGTGGGGACGAGTCTGTTCCGGTTCCTGTTCAGCCACGGGGACAGTGCACGCACGCAGAGCGTGGTCGCGGGGTAATGGGTCGGTGACGGCGGGCGGAACGCAGAGCATTGTACCGCCGGCGGCAGCCAAGCCAGACGGGTCTGGCGTTTGGTTCCATCCGCCGCCCGCCAGGCCACGGGGTGCCACTGCGCCGGGGTAATCGTTTGACTCGGTGCCGCCAACGACATCGCTTCCGGTTCCCCCTCGGCTATGCAAGTTGAGGCGTTGTGAAACAAATGAAATCGGCAAAGGGTGGGCAGGCTGGAAAACCCTTGACCCGACTCGAACGTCGGCAGAACGTGCGCTGTTATGCGTCCCGTTGTCGTTTAGAAACACTGGGTAAAGGTCTATGAAGTGGCTGTCGTTCACGCTGGGCTTAAGCTTGATGATGAGAGCCACGTCCGCAGTCCACGCCGGGTCTGGTACCCCCGGATGCTTCGCCACGAGGGACTTGGACCGGGTGGGTGAAGACGGCTATGGATCGCCGGAGCCCCGGCAAAGCGCCTTCAACCTGGAGCCGCCAAGCTCGCCCTCCACCGATTCCCCTGCTGGGGCCGTCTATAACATCACGCTCGTTACGGACAGCGCGCCCGATCTCACCGACATTGACAGTTATCTGCGCTCAATCACCTCCCAGCACGAAACACCCCAGGAGCAGGCGATCGCCATTTGGCGCTGGTCCCAGCGGCTGCGCAAGCAGACGACCAACCCGGTCGAGGAAGGCCAGTTTGTGCTCGACCCCATCCTGATGTTCAACAGCTACGGTTATTGCAATTGCGGGATCATCTCGGGCGTCAACGACGCTCTGTGGCTCCGTATGGGTTGGAAAGCCCACTACGTGCAACTCGGTGATCACACCGTGTCCGAGTGCTCCTGGGATGGGGGTAAAACCTGGCACATGTTCGACAGCTCAATGAGCTTCTACTGCTTCAATGACCGGGGCGAGGTGGCCTCTGTCCGGGAAATCGAGCAGAATCCCCGATTCTATCTGGAGAACTTCGCTCCGGAATGCGGCACCAACCCTGTCCGCGGTCCGGACGACCACCGTGGCTGGCGTTGCGCTTCGGATCACCCTGTCGAGTACCAGCGGACGCTGGCCAACGGCTACGATTCCTTCAAACCTCCAAACGATATCCAGGAAGGCAACCTACTCGCACAGTGGGGCCACCGTTATGTTCTCAACCTCCGTCCTCACGAGCACTACACGCGCTACTTTCATACTCTCGAAGGCGGCGGACCTCGCACCTTTCGCCCGGTGCGCGGTGATCAAGACGTGGACTCCAGCGGGAGCATCCGTGCCAACGGCCTGTGGCGCTACTCCCCGGACCTCGGTGACGCGGCCACGCGCGCGCTCATCTACTCCGACTCCGGCGTGATGTGGACCAAGGAGGGTGTCCGCCCGCTCCAGAGGACCGGTTCGGTCGTCTTCAAAGTCAACGCCGCCAACGTCGTCGCTTCTGCCAAAATAAGCCTGAGCGCAACTGAGGCCGCGGTTTCAATTTCCCGCGATGCTGGGATTAACTGGCAGAAGTTGGCTGCCGACGCCGGTCAACTCGAGTGCCTGGAAGAAGTCGCGGGCGTCGAGGAGTATCTTGTCAAAGTCGAGCTGAGCGGAACCAATGCCCTGCTGTCGTCAATTGCAATCGAGACGGTCACGCAGCTTAACAGACCTGCGCTGCCCAGATTGACTCGCGGCCCTAATCGCATCCAGGTCCGCCTCGGCCCCCAGGTCGAGACCACGCAACTCCAGCCTTCCATTATTGGCGGCAATCATAAAAAGACCGTCTGTTCGGAAAGAGCGCTCGACGTCGAGCCACAGCCGGACTTCTACAAGCCCACGCTACGGCCCGTGGGAAAAGGCACGCCCTGTTACGCCATTTGGAAGATGCAGACGCCTACCCCCATCACCGACCTTGTCTTCGGCGGGACTGTGTGCGTCAAATCGCCCAAAGATCGCGTGACCTTGCTTCATTCCTGGGACGGCCAAACCTACGCCCGAGACTACCAGAAGTCAGACGATGCGATGCCTTACGATCTCATGGTGAATGTTGGAGTGACTTCCGTGCCACCCGAGACCAAGACGGCGTACTTGCGCTATGAGTTTGAAACCGAACAATTCGCCGGGCACTACGCTGGGCCTGGGATCCAGATGGCTACGATGACCATCCACAGCCAACCGCGGAACGCCACGTTCGTGCCCATCGAAGTAACCTACTGCTGGACTGAGCACCGCGAAACAGGAGATGTGGAGCGGCAACATACCGAACTAGTAACATCCTCCGCCCACCAGTACATCATCAACGTGGGCGGATTCCGTGATCCAACGATGAGGTGGGTGCGGGTCAACCTCAAGGGCTACGGGCTGCGGGGATACAGGCGCGGATATTCGGACGGACAGGATGTTGGGCCGGGCGCGAAGCCACCCTGGCTCCGCTATCGGTGGGGCAAGAACCTCGCCCTCGGCCGCCCCTACACCATCGTGGGGGCGCAGGACGAACGCAACCCCGACGGCGGCGGCGACCTCACCGATGGAATCATCGCCCCGCCGGATACCTACGTCTCGGTCAAATACATGCCAACCTACGTCATGTTCGCTCCGGACGTTTCACCCGCCGTCATGATTGACCTGGGGACTGAAGAAACCGTCTCGGCGGTCCGTGTTCATGCCGGACAGGAGGGCGGCTTCCATCTTTCGTACCCGGATGTGATCAAGGTGGAGACCTCTGTTGACGGCAACTCCTTCACATTCGCCGGTTCGGTGGGATTCAACCAGGTATTCGAGCCGCCGGCGGATTACGTCTCCTGGGAACTGGATGAGGCCACCAGGTTCAGTAATCTGCCCGCTGGCGGGCGCTTAGCTTACGCGTACCGAGTCCTTTTCAAGAAACCGATCTCCGCTCGGTACGTCCGAATCACCTGCCAGGGTCGGAAGGGTTGGGGGATGCTGCTCTCGGAACTGCAAGTCTTCGATCATGTTATTCTGGTAAAGAATGTCCCCCCGCTTGTAGTCCTTCCGCCCGCCGACAGCCCTGGCAACTGACAAACCCGAATGAACACATCGAGAAGAAGCCAACAATATGTAACCGCCGCACAAATGAAATCCCGCACGGTCTTCCTCCTCTGCGTGACGCTGCTTATTGCGGTTCAGGCATGGCCCGCGGAGCGCTGGTCGGCTGTCATCTCACCGGATAATTCGCTGGAATTTAGCTTCGTGAAGGACCAGGCGCTGGTGTGCCGGCTCGGTTTGGGCGGGTGGGGACCGAACTGGCAGTGGGTTGGACTTACCCCGCCGCCGGGAGCCCCAGGCGAGCAACTTCTCACCAAAGTGCCATTCGTGGTTGACCAGGCCAGAGGCGAAGTCATCGAGATCGGGTTCCATGCGGCGAAAACAGGGCCGCGACAGGTGGCGTTCAGTTACCGATTGAGCGCCGCCAAAGATGTTCCGATCACTATGCTCATCGCCAGCCTCAGCATAGACAAGGCTTTTGGGCGGGGGCAGTTGAGGCTGACCCATGCTGACGGGAACAAGAGTGAACGGCCACTCCCCTTCGGGCGGGGGACGGTGCCGGCGACCTCGAACCTGGTGCTCCATCTTGAGAGGGGAGGCGACCTCGCGCTTACCCTGGACCCGCCATGTCCCATCTCGTTCGACGGGGAGATGCGCATCCTCCTGGCTTCCGAGATGTTCAAGGCTGGCTCTCGCACCAACACGCTGACAGTCGGTTTTCCTTCTGAAGCCGCATTTGTTGCCGGGGGAGAGGGATTGGCTCCGTTTATCCGGACCTTGGCTGGCCCGGATTGGTATGCCTTTGCGCCCAAGGAAGACGCCGGCCCGAGTGTCATCAGCATGAACGAGTGGCTGGACAAGCCTGCGGGAACCCATGGGGGCGTGCGCATGGTCGGCGATCACTTCGAGTTTGAGGACAAGACGCCGGTGAAGTTCTGGGGAGTGAACCTTTCCTATGGCGGCGGTTGTGCGCCGGATAAGAAGACCGCCGAGTTCACGGCTGCCCGCTTGGCGAAGTATGGGGTCAATGGGGTGAGGCTGCACAAGTTCTCCTACCCTACCGACCAGATGGGCATTGGCGAGCTCAAGGACGCCACGCACATGACGCCCGAGGGCCTGGACCGGCTTGATTACTTTGCGGCACAGCTCAAGAGCAACGGCGTCTATTTCGGCTGGTCGCACACCTTTGGGTTCCACGTGTGCCCTGGAAATCGGTCGCAACTGGTGGCATACGACGAAATCGAGCGCAATCTGAATGGCAACACCTACGGGTTCATCAACTTCGCCGAGGATGTCCAGGACCTGATGATCGAGATGGTGGTCAACCTGCTGCAGCACCGCAATCCCTATACCGGTTTCACCTACGCCCAGGAGCCGGCGCTGTCTTTCATCGAATTGCAGAACGAGGACGACATCTTCTTCTACACCTCGGAGAAGGCCTTCACCGCCTGCCCGACCTATCGCAAGCTCTTCACCGCCCGGTTCTGCGATTGGCTCGTGGCCAAGTATGGTTCGGAGTCGAAGTTCCAGCAGGCCTGGTCCGGTGGGCTCAAGCCGGGCGAATCCCTTGCCGCGAAGAACATCGAGCCCCAGACAAACCCCTGGTTTTTCAGCGACGCCCATCTTCCCGGCCAGACCGGCGGCGCGCGGCAGCGTTTGCTGGATTCGGCGGCTTGGCTGCACGAGACGCAGAACAAATTCTATGGCCGGTTCGAAAAGGCCATTCGCGACGCGGGCTACCAGGGCCCGCTCTGCGGCTCGCCCTGGCAAGCCCCGGCCATGCTCCCGCATTATTACAATCTCCAGTCGGACGCGCTCGTGGGCTGTATTGACCGGCACAATTACTTTGGCGGCGGGCTGTTTGATTCCATGCTGGCGCAGCCCGGCAGCGGCTATTTCTCGAGCGGCCTGCAGCAGGTGGCCAACCGGCCTTTCGGGCTGAGCGAATGGATTCATGTCTATCCTTCCCTCTACAGCGCGGAGGGCCCCGCCATCGTCGCCGCCTACGGAATGGGTTTGCAGGGCTGGGATGCCAGCTATGAATTCCAATCCCAGGCTGCGCACCGCACCTTCGGCGACCGCGTCGGCTGGCCGCCCTGGGGGGTCTGGGAAGCCGACGTGCCGACCCAACTCGGCGAATATCCGGCGCTGACCCGCATGCTCTATCGGGGTGATGTCCGAGAAAGTCAGATTATCTCCACGCGCCGGGTGAGCCCCGAAGAGGTTGCGGCCGGCCGCTTCGGTTTCTCCGACACCGTGGCGCAGCAAGGGGACATCAAGGCCTTTGGCGGCAGCGTTCCTCCCGAAGCATTGGCTGCCGGGCGAGTTGTGGTTGAATTCACTGACCAGCCGCAGCCCTCGAATTTCCCGGACCTCTGCAAGTATAGATCCGGCACCGCCATACGCTCCAGCACCGGGCAACTCCTTTGGGACACTGCGGGTCAGGGCTTTTTCACAGTGAACACTCCGGGCACCAAGGCGGTTGTGGGTTTCGCCGAAGGCAAGGAACTCCGACTCGGCGAGGTCACCATCCAGCTCGCATGCCCTTACGCCTCTCTCTTTCTGACGGCCCTGGACAGAAATGTGACGCTGGCCAAGGCCAGGAGCGCGCTGCTTTGCGCGGTGGCGCGGAACTGCAACAGCGGGTTCAAGTACTTCGCCGTCGATTCCCGCACGCTGGACAACGGGCATGGCCCCATCCTGCTTGAGCCGGTGAGAGCAACGCTGACTTTCTCCAGCCGGAGGATTGCCTCAGTGGATGTGCTGGACCACGACGGCCGCCGGACTGGCAAATCACTGCCCGTTGCAGACGGTCGTTTCAGCATTGACGGGGCGCGCGACAAGACCCTCTATTACGAGGTGCAATTCAAGTGACTATGGACAAACCAAACACACACCCTTTTTCCTTTTCACCCGGCAGTATGGATCGCCGTCGTTTTTTGGCGACGACTGCGATGGCTTCGGCGATCACCATTCTTCCCCGGCATGTGCTGGGCGGGGGAGGTCAGTCTCCGCCGAGCGAGAAAGTCAACATTGCGGGCATTGGCGTGGGTGGGATGGGCGGAGCGAATCTGCAGGCCCTCAAGACGCAGAACATTGTGGCACTCTGTGACGTGGACCACGATTACGCGGCCCATACTTTCAAGGAATACCCCAACGCGAAGCTTTACACGGACTACCGCGAAATGCTCGACAAGCAGAAGGACATCGAAGCGGTGGTTATTGCCACGCCAGACCACACGCACGCACTGATTTCCATGGCCGCCATGAAGGCCGGCAAACATGTCTATTGCCAGAAACCACTGACTCACGACGTCTATGAATCCCGCATGCTGGCGAAGGCGGCGAAGGAGCTGGGCGTGGTGACGCAAATGGGCATCCAGGGCCACTCGACCGACGACATCAGGTCGATATGCGAATGGATCTGGGACGGCGCGATCGGCGAGGTGCGTGAGGTCGATGCCTGGTGCAGCCTGACCTATTA
>Ga0074044_10002457_pt1 | contig 16193 bp, 7 predicted proteins | sample BogForMeECP23OM1_FD_94443 | JGI IMG/M metagenome (GOLD analysis project Ga0074044, IMG submission 94443) | Bog forest soil microbial communities from Calvert Island, British Columbia, Canada - Bog Forest MetaG ECP23OM1 | ecosystem: Environmental > Terrestrial > Soil > Wetlands ...
CCGATCGCCTCGCCTGCTTGGCCTCAGCATGATCCTCCTCCCCACCCTCCTCGCCAATGCGCTGATCACCGGAGCATTTTCCAACGTCGAAGAGCGTTACCAGAGCCGCGTCGTCTGGCTTCTCCCGCTTCTGGCCGGCCTCCTGTTGCTCCACTGGCTCGAATTCCGGCAAAACGCGAAGCGGAAGCGCGGGAGTGCGACGTGGCACGGGCGGAACTGATCGGCGGCAGGTTTTGGCGCGTGGCGTGCCGAGATTTTGGGAGAGCGCTGCGGCTATTCAGATCCGCAGCCCAGCAGCGCGCCCCCGCGTCTCAGGTGGAATGAGCCTCGGGCTCCGTAGCCTCATCGTTCCCGGCGTTCTCGGATCCGATCCCGTAGCGCTTTAGTTTGCGGTAGAGCGTGGCGCGGCTGATGCCCAACAGTTTGCCCGCCAGCGCCTTGTCGCCGCCGGCTTCCTTGTAAACGCGCAGGATGGTCTGATATTCGATGTCTTCGAGATCGGAGGTGCCGGGAGCGCGGGATGCTCCCGGGGCGGCTGCAGCCATTGCCAGCGCGCCGGCGGCGTCACGCACGCTGGGAGGGAGATCGCTCACATTCACGGTGTGCCGGTCACCCAGCACGACCGCGCGGGCGATCGAGTTTTCCAGCTCCCGGATGTTTCCCGGCCAGTCGTATTCCTGCAACGCGTTCATGGCGTCGGGGGCGATGTGGATATTCTCGCCCGGCGCGTAGCGGTCCAGGAAATAATGCACGAGCATCGGGATGTCGGATCTCCTTTCGCGCAGGGCCGGCATATACACGGTCACCACGTTCAGCCGGAAATACAGGTCTTTGCGGAACAGGCCGGAGCGGTAGGCGGCCTCCAGGTCGCGGTTCGTCGCCGCGATCACGCGCACATCCACCTGCACCTGCTCGTTGCTCCCCACGGGCCGCACTTCCTTTTCCTGCAGCACGCGCAGCAGCTTCGCCTGCATTTCCAGAGGCAACTCGCCGATTTCGTCCAGAAAGATCGTGCCGCCGTTGGCGGTGTAAAACAGGCCGGGCTTCGACTTCAAGGCTCCTGTGAACGCGCCCTTTTCGTGGCCGAAGAGTTCGCTCTCCATCAGCGTGGGGACCAAAGAACCGCAGTCCACGGCCACAAAAGGCATGGAGGCCATAGCGCCACCATAGTGAATCGCCCGCGCCACCAGCTCCTTCCCCGTGCCGCTTTCTCCGGTGATCAGCACGGCGGTGCGCGTATCGCGCAGCCGCGCGGCAATGCGCAGCACATCCTGGATTTTTGCCGAAGTTCCAATGATGCCGCTGAACTCCTCCTGCGCGTTCACGCGCTCGCGCAAAAACTGATTTTCCGCCACCAGGCGAACCTTATCGGCCATGCGCTGGAGGAACAGGCGCAGCGCTTCGACGCGGAAGGGCTTCTCGATGTAGTCGTAAGCGCCGAGTTTCATCGCCGTGACCGCCGACTCGACCGAGCCGTGGCCCGTCATGATGGCCACTTCCGTGCGCGGCAAAGCGGACTTCACCTGCCGGAGAAGGTCGATCCCGGACATCTGCGGCAGCTTCAGGTCGGCCATGACGATGTCCGGTGCTTCCGCCTCGAGCCGCTGGAGCGCCGTCTCGCCGCTCTCCGCCTCCGTGCAATGGAAGCCGAGAGAGCTGCCGATGGTCATGCAGAGCTTCCGGATGCTCTGCTCGTCGTCCACGATCAGAAACCGGATTCGCAGATCGTCCTTCATGGGTTCAGGGCGCTCCAAACGTCTTTTCCACGATGGCCAACAGTTGTTGCACGCGGAAGGGTTTCTCGACGCACGGCGCTCCACTCAGCCGCAGCAGCGCGAGGGTTTCGGCATTGGCCACGTCGCCGGTGATGAACACGAGCCGCCCGCCGAGGGACGGCTGGTGACGCAGGATCCAGGCGTGCACGTCGGCCCCGCTCACGCCCCCCGGCGTGCGAATGTCGGAAATCACGCCCGAGTATCGGCCGGACTCCAGCATCCGCAGGCCCTCGGCCCCGGAAGTGGCCTGATCCACGCGGTAGCCGTGGCGCTCGAGCGCGGCACACACGAAGGCCGTGACTCCCGGCTCGTCTTCGATCAGCAGCACGGGCGCCAGTTCGTGTTTTTCGACCGCCGGAATCATGGAGATCCCTCAGACGCGGCGCTCGCCAGTTGCGGGGCGGCCAGCGGCAGCCGCACGAGAAAGGTGCAGCCGGGAGCGGAGGCGTTGTTCTCGCACAGGATTTCTCCGCCATGCTCGCGCACGATCCCGTAGCAGATACTCAGCCCCAGGCCGGTGCCTTTGCCCACCTCTTTGGTGGTGAAAAACGGGTCGAAGATCAGCTCGGGCTGAGAGATCCCCGTTCCGTTGTCGCGGATGCTCACTTCCACGAACTCACCGCACCGCGCTGTTTCGATCTCAATCCGGCCGGGCCGGCCGGCTTCGCGCACGGCGTCGTAGGCGTTGTTCAGGATGTTCAGGAACACCTGCTGGAGCTGGTGCGCGTCCCCCACGATTTCCGGGAGCCGCGGGTCAAACCGCTCGACCACGTCCACGCCGTGGCTCGTAAAATCGTAACTGCGCAGTTTGAGCGTGTGCCGCAGAACGCTGGTCACCTGCACCGGCTGTCGTTGCGCCGGCGCCTGCCGCGCAAAGCTGAGCAGGTTTTGCACGATCACCTTGGTCCGCTGAGCCTCCTGGAGCACCACGTGCAGGTCGGCTTTTGCCGCCTCCGGGATATCCGGGTTTTCCAGGAGCAGGTCGGTGAATCCCAGGATGGCGGTGAGCGGATTGTTCACCTCGTGGGCCACGCCGGAAACCAGGTTGCCCACCGTAGCCATTTTTTCCGCATGCACCAGTTTTGCCTGCAGGCTGGCCGCGTCCGTGATGTCCGTCATCACCGTCACGATGCTGTCCACGGTTCCCTGCTCGCCGCGCATGGGGCTCAGGTTCACGGAGAACTGGCCGGTTTTTCCGTCGGGCCGCAGCACGGGGATTTCAAAGTTGTCCATGAGCCGGCCATGCAGCGCGTGTTCCAGCGCCTCGGCCAGCCTGCGGCGCGCCGCGGGCGGCACCAGGTGCGTTAACGGACGTCCGAGCAGGTCCGGCTCGGTATAGCCAGTCTCGAAGCAGCGGCGGTTCGCGTAGGTCACCAGGCCGGCCGTGTCCAGCACCAGGATCATGCTGGCCGTGTTGTTCAGGATTTTGCGGTTGAAGTCGCGCTCGCGCTGGAGTTGCGCCTGGTAGGTTTTCTGCTCGGTCACGTCCAGCATCAGCCCGCGGTACTGCACCATTTTCCCCTGCGCGTTGCGCACCGCCAGGATGTTCTGCAAAGTGTGGATCACCGTAGAGTCTTTCCGCCTCATCATCACTTCGTAGTTCCGCAGGATGCTGCTGCGTTCGATGGTGTCCGAGAAGCGGTGCCAGTCCTCGGGATGGACGAACACCTGCCGCGCCAGATCCGCCTCCAGCAATTCCTCGCGGCTCGCGTAACCCAGCATGCCCACGAGCGCGTTGTTCACTTCCAGGAACCTGCCGTCCGGCGTGGCGAAGAAGAGCCCCTCCTGGATGTTGTCGAACAGCTCGCGGTAGCGCCGCTCCGCCTCGCGCCGGTCGGTGATGTCTTTCAGCACGTGGATCGTGCGCACGCCTTCTTCCGGCGTTCCGGGGATCCGCGAGGTAGAGACCAGGTAGACCCGGTCCTGTTGCGTGTGGATATACTCCTGTTCCTCGCTCCCGGAACTCTCCCGGCAAAAAGGACACGACTCCTCGCCCGCCGCGCCCAGAAACGGCACGAGCTGACGCATGTTCACGCCGATCAGTTCCGTGGGCGAGGCCCCGATGAAGGCGGCGAGCGAACGGTTGATGCGCACCAGGTTGCTCTGCTCGTCGTGCACGGCGATGAAGTCGGTGATGGCGTCGAAGACCTCGATCCACTGTTTGCGCGACTGCTCGATGCGGCTCAGCAGGCCGGAATTCTCCATGGTCACCGACGCGTGGCCCGCCAGGGCTGCGAGCAGGTTCCGGTCTGCGGGGGTCAACTCGCGCCCGCGATTCGCCAGACAGAGCACCCCCAGCAGTTCGCCCGTGCTGGTGCCTAGCCGGACCACCACGGCGTCGTCCCAGCGCAGCGCTTCCGCCAGTTCCCTGCCCACGAGTTGTCCGGCGGCTGCCGCAATCACCACGGATCGGTTGGCGCTGGCCAGCCCGTAGAGCGCGATCTCCAGGCCGCGTTGCAGGACTACCGCCGGCGGGTTCTCCGTCCATTGCGTGAACACCGTCTCCATCCGGCCGCCTCGCGCGATCGCCAGCACTCCGGTGCGCGCTCGCAGCATGCTCATGGCATGCAGGGTGAACCGTCGTGCGAAGTCCGGGAGGCGCATCGAGGGTTGCAGCTCGAGCGCCAAGCTCATCAGGTTTTCGGCGCGCTGCCGGTGCTGTTCCGACGCCACCGCGTAACGCCCGGCCTCGAAAGCGGTGCCGGCGAATGCCGCAGCCACCGCAGCCAGCGCAGCCATCTCTTCCGTAAAGAATTGCGGGCTGTTGTCGTGGAACACGGTCAGCAGGCCCGGCGCATCCCCGTGTGGCACAACGGGCACGACCAGGGCAGCGCGTGCGGGATACCCCCACACCTTCGCGGCGGTCGGACGGTGCAGCGCCGGGAAGACGCTGGGTTTCAAGCTGCGCAGCGCCTCAAAGGCCGCGGGATTTACTTCCGGAGTGAGCCGCGGCATCTGCGGCGAGCGCAGGGCTCGACCGGCGCAGCCAACTGCACGCAACTCCCCGGGCTCGGCCGTTTCCCAATAGTAGACGGCGCTGGCGTCGAGGCGCGTCAGAAGCGCGCGGCAAAAGGAGTCAATTCGTTCCGGCACCGTAGGGGAAGTGGAGAGCTGCGTCGCGAGGTCGAGCAGAAAATTGTGAAATCCGGCGTCGCTGGAAGACGCCTCCGCGGAGTGAGTTGAATGGCTCGCACGCATGAGGGGTTAGGGGCCCGCGCGCTGATTCGAATGAACTGTTGCGATCCGGCCCCGCCGAACGGGGCTTGGCGCCGGCTGGACGACCCAAGTGACGCCCCCGGCACGCAGTCAGCCTACAGCCCAATCTCATTTTGAGTCAATTGGAGGAAGCCAATGCGTGCCGTATGCCGCAATCTCAGCCTGAGATTCGTGGGGAGGCGGCGCCGGGAGATCAGCTCCAGCCAGCGGATGATCTGATCGGCCCGCCTTCAGACGTGGTTGCACGGCGCAACCCGCGCGGCGGAGACTTAGCAGATTTGGATGGGGTGCTTGAGATATGGCATCGCGATGGAACGGCGCAGATTCTGGCGCGCCAGCCTGCGCGAGCTACGCCCCCCTCCGCGCTCAAACCCAAAAACGGTTGTTGGCGCAGACGCTCGCCGTGCCGAAATTTCTGAAACGGTGTGCATTCCTCCGTGCGTCTAAGGTATGGTAATGCGGAGCGTCCCGGCGAGGGTCGGAGCCGGGTACCCACGACAGATACTGTCGTTTCGACGCAGTTCGAGGGAAAGGATTATGCATTCGCGCTTCAAGAGAATGCGGAGGGCCGGAAGGTGCGCGCTGGTGGTGACCGCAGCGGCTGTTCTGACGATAGCCGCAGCGGACGCTCACGCGCGGGTGGCGTCCGGCGGGCTGCAGTCCGCAGCGCAGACTCCCCTGGTGCGCCAACTCGGCACGGTCAAATCCATCAAGGGCAGTACCATCGTGCTGACTCCCGATGAGGGCGCCGACGTCACCGTGGTGCTCGCAGAGAATGCCCGCATGCTCCGTGTCGAGCCGGGCGAAAAGGACCTCACGCACGCCGTGCCGCTCCAATTGGCGGACCTCCAGGTGGGCGATCGCATCCGCGTGCGCGGACACAATTCTCCCGACTCGAAGTACCTGATCGGCTTGGAATTGCTCGCCATCAAGCACCTCGACATCCAGGCCAAGCGGGAACAGGAACGCGCGGATTGGCAGAAGCGCGGGATCGGCGGGCTGGTGAAAGCCGTAGACGTCGCCGCGAGCACGGTCACGATTTCCGTGGGCGCCATGGGCGGCGCCAAAGACGTCACCCTGCACGTCGCTCCGAAAACCGTGCTGCGCCGCTATTCGCCCGACTCCGTGAAATTTGACAATGCCAAACCCGCTCCCATCAGCGAGGTGAAGCCGGGCGACCAGCTCCGTGCCCGCGGCGACCGCTCCGCGGACGGCAGCGAGTTTGCCGCGGAAGAGGTGGTGTCGGGAAGGTTCCGGAACATCGCCGGGACCATCACCTCGATTGACGCGACATCCAACTCCATGGTGGTGATGGACCTGATCTCGAAGAAATCGCTGACCGTGCGCGTTTCAAGCGAGTCGCAACTGCGCAAGCTCCCGCCGGAAGTTGCACAGCGATTTGCCATGCGCATGCGCGGCGCATCCGGAGCGCCCGGTGGCGGCTCGGGAACACCGGGAACGGCTGCCAGCGGCACGGCTGCTCCCCCAGCGGCGGGCGCCCCGGGAGGGACGAGCGGTGCCGCCGGAAATCCGCCAAACGCCTCCGGAGCACCGGGCGGCGCGCCCGGCGGCGGACCGCGCGGAGCGGGCGACTTTCAGCAGATCGTCAACCGGCTGCCGCAAGTCACACTCGCCGATTTGCAGAAGGGCGAAGCGGTCATGCTTGTCTCCACGGAGGGAACAAACTCCGGACAGGTGACCGCCATCACTCTGCTGGGAGGCGTCGAAGCACTCCTAACAGCTTCCGTGCAGGGAGCGCAGGGAATCACGCTGTCTCCCTGGGCTCTTGGCGGCGCGGGAGGCGAGGGCGGCGGCGAGCCGAATCCCCAGCGATGATTCCAAATCTCTTGAAGTGCAATCATGTGTTGCTCGGAATCTCTAAACCGAATGCGATTGATCATCGTAGTCGCGTTATCCTAATTCAGGAGAGGAAATGGCATTACGACGCAAGCGTATTTCTCAATTCTTCGCACTCTTCTCTTTGCTCTTGCTGCTGTCCACGCAGAGTTCTCTTGCACAGACCGCAACCGGCGGCGTGCGGGGACAGGTGGTTGATCCCTCCGGCGCGGCCATAACGGGCGCTCGGATCAAGGTGACTTCGGCCTCCGGCCAGGTGACCACAGCAGACGCAGGCCGCGACGGCAGCTTCGAGGTGAAAAACCTGCCGCCGGGTAAATACGGCGTCCTGGTAGCTGCAAAGGGCTTCGCTCCTTTCGAAATCCTGGACTTCGACATCCCGGCGGGACCGTCACAAAAACTCGACGTCTCGCTCTCCATCGAAGTGCAGGAAGAAAAGGTCGTGGTGGAGAGCGCCACACCCACCGTGGACGTCAGCCCGGAAGCCAACGCCGGCTCCATTGTGATGACCGAGAAGGATCTCGACGCCCTCTCGGACGATCCCGATGAATTGCAGAACGACCTGGAAGCCCTGGCCGGGCCTTCCGCCGGGCCCAACGGCGGCCAGATTTACATCGACGGGTTCACCGCGGGACAGCTCCCGCCCAAATCCGCCATCCGCGAGATTCGCATCAACCAGAACCCCTTCTCCTCCGAATACGACAAGCTGGGTTACGGCCGCATCGAGATTTTCACCAAGCCGGGCATGGACAACTTCCACGGCAGTTTCGAAGTCCAGGGAAACGATTCCGCCTTTAACTCGAAAAACCCATTCGCCACGTCTGAGCCGGGCTACGATTCCTATCAGTTCAGCGCCAACATCGGCGGCCCGCTGGGCAAGAAAGCTTCATTCTATTTCACCTCGCAGTACCGCAACATCAACGACGTCTACGTGGTCAGCGCGGAAACGCTTGGCCCCGCTCCGCTCTTCACGCCGGAGCCGTTCACCGACTCGGTGCCCAATCCCAGAACACGCGTCAACCTCGGCCCACGGATTGATTACCAGCTGACGCCGACCAACACCCTGAGCGTCCGCTATCAGTATTTTCACGACGACCAAACAAATCAGGGCGTGGGCGGATTCAACTTGGCCTCTCAGGCGTACGACTCTTTGAGCGACGAACACACCCTGCAAATCAGCGACACGCAGGTGATTGGCACGAATGTCGTCAACGAAACGCGGTTCCAATTTCTCCACGAGCCGGTCACCCAGACGCCCGCGAGCACGGCTCCGGTGATCGTAGTGCCTGCGGCTTTCACTATGGGCGGCAACAGCGCCGGCGCCATCAAACAGACCTTGAATCGCTACGAGTTTCAAAACTACACGCAGATGGTCCACCGCAAGCACACCGTAAAATTCGGCGTGCGCATGCGCGAGACGACCGACGACTACAACGCCACGTCCGGCTTCAACGGCTCATTCTTCTTCTCCTCGCTCGCGGCCTATCAGATCACCGAACAGGGTCTCGCGGGCGGCATGACCATCCCGCAGATTCAGGCCCTCGGGGGCGGCGCCACGCAGTTTTCCATTACCTCTGGATTGCCCGAGACCCGCGATTCCCTCTTCGACGCCGGTTTGTACGTCGGGGACGATTGGAAAGTCCGGCCCAATGTCACCCTGAGCAGCGGCCTGCGCCTGGAAACACAGACAGGCATCGGCGACCACGCCGATTGGGCGCCGCGTCTGGCCGTGGCCTGGGGCATCGGCCACGGAAAAGGCGCGCCCAAGACCGTGCTCCGGGCAGGCGCCGGCATTTTCTACGACCGCTTCTCGGAAAACCTGATCCTCAATGCGAAACGCCTGAACGGCGTCAACGTATTGCAGTGCGTGATTCCGTCGCCGGGCTTTTTCCCGACGATTCCCGCGTTCACGCCCGGCACCTGCCCCGGCGCCTCCACGGGCGCGCCGACTATTTATCGCATCGCTCCCGATCTGCACGCGCCCGGCGTGTTTCAAACCGCCGTAGTCCTCGAGCGCCAGTTGACGAAGTCCACGAACCTCTCCATCACCTACTTGAACGCTCGCGGGTTCGACCAGTTGCTCACCAACAGCATTAACACGCCCGCGCTGGGCACCTACAATCCGGCCAATCCCGCGTCCGGTACGCGGCCTCTCGGAAACATCGGAAACATCTACGAGTATCAATCCGAGGGCGTGTTCCGCCAGCAGCAGTTGCTCGTCCAGTTCAACGTCCGCATGGGCGCCAAGTTCACCCTGTTCAGCAACTACGTCTTGAACTATGCCAAGAGTGATACCTCCGGCGCGGGAAGCTTCGCCTCGAACCCCTACAACATCAGCCAGGATTACGGTCGCGCCTCCTTCGACTACCGCAACCGCTTTTTCATGGCCGGGACGTATAACTTTCCGCACGGCTTCCGCATCAGCCCGTTCATGGTCGTGAGTTCCGGCCAGCCTTACAGCATCACGCTCTCCCAGGACCTCATCGGTAGCTCGGTGTTCAATCAGCGTCCGTCGTATGCCACCGCCAACTCGCCCGCGCTGTCCGTTGTTTCCACGCCCGTCGGCTCGTTCGACACGACTCCGCAGCCGGGTGAAACTCTGGTGCCCATCAATTCCCTCGCCGGCCCGGCGCGCTTCAGCCTGTCAGTCCGTCTCAGCAAGACGTGGGGCTTTGGCGCGCTTCCTGAGCGCCCCGGTCGCGCAAACGCGGCGGGCGGCGCAGGGGGCGGCGGTGGTGGTGGCGACCGTGGCGGCGGTGGTGGTGGACCGCGAGGAGGAGGGGGCGGCGGTCCCATAGGTATGGGCGGATTCGGCGGCGGCCCCTCTACCAACAAGCGCTACAACCTGACCCTCAGCCTCTACTCGCGCAACATTTTCAACTATACGAATGCGGGCAACATCACAGGGGTGCTCAATCCGCCAAACCCCTTGGACGCGACCTCCGCGGCCTCCATCTCGCCTTTCTTCGGCCGGGCCAACACGCTGGCCCAGGGGCCGTACTCCACCAACGGCGCGAGCCGGCTGGTCTACCTGCAACTCGGCTTCACATTCTAAGTATCCACCGGCCCGCCGCGGCGGGGCGGTACGGCGACAACGTTCGGACGCATGGGCGGCAACTGACCCGCGCGGCGGAACGAATTCGCTTCGGCGCATCGCAGACCGCCCGGCCCCTTTCGAGGGGCCGGGCCTTCCCCCCCCCCGATTTGCTTCTTCCCTGCCCGCGGTATATCTTCCGCCGCATCCATGGACAAACTCGCGCGCGTATTTTGCTTTTCCCTGCTGCTCTTGATTGCTCCCGCGCTCCGCGCCGACCCGCTCGACGACCTCGCCCGCGACTTCTGGACCTGGCGTGCTTCGGAGATGCCGGTTTCCACCGACGACATCCCGCGTCTCGAACGCCCGGCGGGCTGGATCCCGGACTGGTCTCCGGCCGCTGCCGCGCGCTACCAGCAGGACTTGGTACGCTTCGAGGAGCGCTGGAAGGAAATCGACGCGTCCTCGTGGCCGGTCGCGCGCCAGGTGGACTATCGCCTGATGGGCTCCGCCATCGCCCGCGTCCGCTGGGAACTCGTCGTAAACCGTGCCTGGCAGCGCAATCCCGATTTCTATCTCGATCAGACTCTTGGCGCCTACGTCCTGCTGCTGCTCCCGCCGCCGCCGTTTGGCGCAGCACGCTCCATGGAAATTGTGGCCACCCTGCGTTCGTTTTCGAGCACTCTGGAAAGCGCCAGGAAGAACCTGACGCAGCCGGCAGCGCCGTTCGCCGGGCTGGCGCTGGAACGGCTGGGAAGCATCCGCACCGTGTTGCTCGCCTCGACCGGCGCGCTCAAGCCGTTGCTGGGGCGAGAGGCCGCGCGCGAACTCGACGCGGCGGCGGCGGAAGCAGCCAGCGCGCTCGAATCCTACCGCGCCTGGCTCGCGGAGCGGCTGCCCTCGATGCCGCAGGAGACGGCCGTCGGCCGCGAGGCCTATGTGTTTTTCCTGAAAAATGTGGCGCTGCTGCCCTACACACCCGAACACATGCTCGAAATCGGACGCCTCGAATGGGCGCGTTCCGTAGCCTGGGAAACGTTTGAGCAGCACCGCAACGCGGGATTGCCTTCGCTCGAACTTTTCAAAGATCAGCGGGCGCAGATGGAGGAAGAGGAGCGGGACGAATTAGCGATCCGGGCATTTGTGGAGTCCAAAGACCTTCTCGACATTCCCTCTTGGGTGCAGCACTACCGCTATCTGCCCATGCCCGGCTATCTCGCTCCCTTTGAAGGCTCCGCCGGCGAGGCGGATGATTTCACCTCTCCCAGCCGCCTGAACGAAAACTGTACTCGCTATGTTCAGCCGCCGCGCCCCGACCTCGGCTACTTCTCGCTGAGCATGGCGGAAGATCCCCGCGGCATCATTGTCCACGAAGGCGTTCCCGGGCATTACTTGCAGCTCGCGCTTTCCTGGGCGCATCCCGACCCCATCCGACGCCATTATTACGACTCCGGCGCGAACGAAGGCATCGGCTTCTACGCGGAAGAAATGATGCTCCAGGCCGGCTTGTTCGACGATCGCCCGCGCTCCCGCGAAATCATCGCCAATTTCGCACGCCTGCGCGCGCTGCGCGTCGAGGTGGACGTGAAGCTTGCGCTCGGCGGGTTCACGCTCGACCAGGCTGCTGACTATCTCCATCGCAGCGTCCCAATGGATTCCAAAACGGCGCACTCCGAAGCAGCATCCTTCGCCGCGGGCCCCGGCCAGGCCATCTCCTACCAGATCGGCAAAGTCCAGATCGTGCGCCTGCTGGCCGAGGCCCGCCGCCAAAAGGGCGACGCGTTCTCCCTCCGTGCCTTCCACGATTTCGTCTGGCTCAATGGCAACGTCCCACTGGCCCTCCAACGATGGGAATATTTGGGGTTGAAGGACGACCTCGGCGATGCCGAGAAACTCCACTAAGATACTTTGTTTTTCGACCTCCGGAAGCGCCGGCCTCTAGCCGGCCGGAGCGAAGCGGAGTCTTCCCCTGTAGCAATGTCTGAACCTCCGTGGGGATTCCTGTCTCCCCAGCGTTATAATCCCCCCGCTCATGCCCCAGCTACCAGGCACCAAACTCGGCCCCTACGAAATTCAGTCGCTGCTCGGCGCCGGCGGCATGGGCGAAGTCTATCGCGCCCGCGACACCAAGCTGGGCCGCGAAGTGGCTCTGAAAGTCCTGCCCACCGCTTTCGCCGCGGACCCGGCACGCATGGCCCGCTTCCAGCGCGAAGCGCAAATCCTCGCCTCGCTCAATCATCCCGGCATCGCCTCGATTTACGGCCTGGAAGATTCCTCCGGCGTGCGCGCCCTGGTCATGGAGCTGGTGGAAGGGCCCACCCTCGCCGAGCGCATCACGCAGGGCCCCATCCCGCTCGCCGAGGCTCTGCCCATCGCCCGCCAAATCTGCGAAGCGCTCGAATACGCCCACGAGCGCAGCATCGTTCACCGCGACCTCAAACCCGCCAACATCAAGCTGGCCGAACACGACACCGTGAAGGTCCTCGACTTCGGCCTGGCCAAAGCCCTCGAAGCCGAATCGCAAGCCGACGACATCTCCTCTTCTCCCACTACCAGCCACTTGGAAACCCACGCCGGCGTCATCCTGGGGACCGCCGCCTACATGTCGCCCGAGCAGGCCAAGGGCAGGTCCGCCGATCGCCGCGCGGACATCTGGGCCTTCGGCTGCGTCCTTTTCGAGATGCTCACCGGCAAACGAGCCTTCCTCGCAGACACGGCCACGGAAATCCTCGCTGCCGTGATCCGCGGGGAGCCCGATTGGCCGCTGCTCGCTGCCGTCCCGCCCCGTGTGCGCGATTTGCTCTCGCGCTCTCTGCAAAAGGACCCGCGCCAGCGCCTGCAAGCCATCGGCGACGCGCGCATCGCCATTGAGGAGATTCTTTCCGGAAAAGCGGAAGCTGCCGTTCCTTCCGTCGCGCCTGCCACGGAGCCGGAGGGCGCTTTCAGCCGATTCGTCACCGCGGCTTGGTGGATGGGTTGGCTGCTAGCCGCGTTCGGCGCCCTCGCCTTCTTCATCCCCTGGCGCAAGGAGGCGCCCGCGCCCGCCATCGTCTCTCAGATTGTCCCGCCCGCGGACAACACCTTCGCAGTCACAGGCAATCGTGGCGGCATTCCCGTCCTCTCTCCCGATGGCCAGCGCCTCGCCTTCGTTGCCCGGGACTCTCAGGGCAAACAGCTCCTCTGGGTCCTCCCACTCAATGCGGGCGTGGCGCAACCCCTCGCTGGCACGGACGACGCGCGTTATCCCTTCTGGTCGGCCGACAGCCGCAATCTGGCCTTCTATGCTCACGGCAAGCTCAACCGCATTGACGCTTCCGGCAGTCCCCCGCTGGCCCTTTGCGACGCCCCGGTGGGTCGCGGCGGCGCCTGGGGCCGCGACGGCACCATTCTATTCACTCCCAACACCTGGACTTCCCTTTTCCGTGTGCCGGACTCCGGCGGCACGCCACAACCCGTGACCCGTTTCGACGGCTCCCGCCAGGATGCCACCCACCGCTGGCCGCAGTTTCTCCCCGACGGAAAACATTTCCTGTTCTTTGTTCGCTCCAACGATCGGCAGAAGACCGGCACCTACGCTGCTTCGCTCGATGGCGGAGAACCAAAGCTCGTGCTGCAAATCGATGCCGCCGCCCTTTACGCCCCGCCCGGCTATCTGCTCTTTGTGCGCGACCGTGCCTTGCTGGCACAGCGTTTCGACGCCGGCAAACTGGCCCTCGTCGGCGATGCCGTCCCCCTGGCCGACCATCTGCAAATCAATTCCCTGGTCCAACATGACACCTTCAGCGTCTCCGACAATGGCCTGCTCACTTACCAGGCGGGGAGCGCACTTCCCGGGAGCTCCAGGCTCCTGTGGTTCGACGCCGGCGGCAAACAAACTGGCGAAGTCGGACGTCAAAGCGACTACCTCTCCCCCAGGCTTTCTCCCGACGAGAAACGGCTCGCCTACAGCAGCCCCCTCTCCAGTGGCATCAACAATTTGTGGCTCTTCGACATTTCCCGTGGAATGCAGACGCGTCTCACTTTTTCTGCTGCTACAGACTTCAATCCCACGTGGTCTCCCGACGGAAAAACCATCGCCTTCGCCTCCAACCGCGACGGTATCTTCCACCTCTACCAGCAACCCGCCGACGGCAGTGGCCAGGCCACGCCGTTGCTTGTGGACGCCGCCGTGGAAGATTATCCGGACTGGAGCGCCGACGGGCGCTACCTGTTCTTCGAGCGCACCGAGCAGCGCCCGGGTGCCCACACCGAGATCTGGGCTCTCCCACTCTCCGGCGACCGCAAGCCATTCCCCGTGGTGCAAATTCCATCCAACGCCATCGTCCCGGTCCTCTCTCCCGATGGCAAATGGGTGGCCTATGCCTCCGACGAGACAGGCGCAACCAACCTCTTCGTCGTGCCGTTCCGCCACGGCTCGGGGAAGTGGCAGATATCTTCGGAAGGCGGCCTCTTTCCGCGCTGGGGGCGCGACGGCAAGGTGCTCTACTACATCTCCCGCGACTTCAATCTCATCGCCGCCGAGGTGAGTGGCAACGGCGATTCCTTCTCCGTGGGTCCGGTCCGCTCGCTCTTCACCGTCAATGTGGTCTATGGCGTGGGCAACTTCTACGACGTAACCCGCGACGGAAAATCCTTCCTCGTCAACACCGAAGTCGTCCCCAAATCCGCCGAGCCCCTCACCCTCGTCGTGAATTGGACCACCCTGCTCAAAAAGTAGCGCCCGCATCCAGCAGGCCGGAGCCACGTGGAGTCCCAGCGCCTGTGGCGCAAGGCTCTCGCCCTGCGGCAGTCGACCGGTTTGTCTCCCCAACGTCGAAGCGTTGGCTTCGCAAAAGGCCGTGCGTATCTGGCGTCCGCGATCCCGCACCCCGCACACCTTCCTGAAGAAATCCCCGTGCCATGCCGATATTCAAAAGGGATGGCCCTTCGCCCCCCTCAACGCGCGGACTTGATTCGCTTGGAGAGAATGAATTCTTCACCTCTCTCCTGGGCAGGCTCCCTTCACCCTTCCGGAGAAGAGCGGGCTTGGCTGAAATCGCCCTGGCGGTCGAGCTTCGCCCCGACGCGAGCTGTCTGGACTCTCCTGCGTTGAGCCGAATTGGGCGCTGCTCCCGGATGTCGCGGGCTTCTCCCGCCGGAGCGGGCTGGAAAGATGGACGGGCTTGTTCGAATCGAACGGAGCCGGAGATCGAAACCATGAAGAGAGAATCGATTGGTCTCACGCTGGCGAGTTCGTTCGCTTTCCTCGTCTGTGCCTTGCTGGGAATGGGAGGGCTGGGCCTGAACCGCATGGGCCGCATCAACGCTGACCTGGAAGAACTAGTCACCAAACGTTGGGCCAAGGCTCAGCTCTGCCGAGCGGCCTTGGGCTATTCGAACCTGAACAATCGAATCACCATGGAAGTCTTCATGCTCGAAAGTCCGGCCGACATCGAGCCGTTGCTCAAGAATCGGACCGAGAATACGGAAAAAATCACCGCTCTGGTCGGCCAAATTCGAACGCTGGGCGTCAAACCGGGGAAAGAAGCAACACTTCTGGAGGCGATCTCAACAGCCCGCGCTCCGTACATCGCCAGCTACCTCCGTGCGCTCCATCTCCTCCTGGACGAGCACAAATACGCGCAGGCAAGATCGGTGATGGTCCAGCAGACTCTTCCGCTCCTGATCCGCTATCACAACGCCTGGAACCAGTTCGTGGAGTTCCAGGGAGAACAGATGGATGAAGCGGCCACGGAGCGCGAGGCGCTTTACACCAAAGCGCACAGGCTTGTCCTCGTCCTCATCCTTCTGGCGGCCGCCCTCAGCGGCGCCATCGGTTTCTATGTGACCCGCGCCATGGTCAAGGAGATTGCGCGGCGGGAGAAAGCCGAGGAGCAGATCAGCAGCCTGAACGCCGGGCTGGAACAAAAAGTCGCCCAGCGCACTCAGGAACTCGCTTTCGCAAACCAGGAACTGGAAAAGGAAATTGTGGAGAGGGGCCTCACGCACGAAGCCTTGCAAGTCGCGAAAGAAGCCGCCGAACAAGCCGATCTCGCCAAAGGTGTCTTCCTGGCGAACATGAGTCACGAGATTCGCACCCCCATGAACGGAATTTTGGGGATGCTCGAGCTGGTCCTCGATACCGAACTCCATGCGGAACAGCGGGAACACCTCAAACTCGCCAAGTTGTCCGCGGACGCCCTGCTCACCCTCCTCAACGACATCCTCGACTACTCCAAGATCGACGCCGGGAGGATGGACATCGATGCCATAGATTTCAACCTGCGCGACTTTCTGGGCGACACGACGAAGACACTGGGCTTGCGCGCCAG
>Ga0074044_10002458_pt1 | contig 16189 bp, 15 predicted proteins | sample BogForMeECP23OM1_FD_94443 | JGI IMG/M metagenome (GOLD analysis project Ga0074044, IMG submission 94443) | Bog forest soil microbial communities from Calvert Island, British Columbia, Canada - Bog Forest MetaG ECP23OM1 | ecosystem: Environmental > Terrestrial > Soil > Wetlands ...
GAAGCATTCTCCCAGTTCAAAACCAAAGAAAATTAGCGACATGACGCCCTAGCTTCCCGCTTGCGCGGGAAAGAGCGGCTTAGGTGGCGATCAGTTTCGGTCCGCTCAGCCGCTTGTGCACATGCACCATCAACGCCATGGCGAACAGCGGCGTCGCCAGATTGACGATCGGGATCGAGACGAAGGCAGCGATGATCAGGCCGCCGATATACACCGTCGTCGCATTGCGTTTGCGCAACGCCTTGGCCGCCGCCGGCGGCCGAAAGCGCATGGCGGCAAGCTCGAAATATTCGCGCCCGAGCAGCCACGCCATCGCGAGAAAGAAGATCACGGCGCCGAATCCGGCAAAAAACAGAAACGGCGCGGCGCAGACATAGACCAGGACCGCGAGCAGCGCCGTCTTGCCGCCTTCGGCAATGGCGCGCCATAGCGGCAGCGCCGCACCGGCGGCGTCGGCCGGATAGTGCACGTGCTCGACCTCGTCCGCGATCTGGTCGGCGAAAAAGCTCGCGACGAATGCGGTCACCGCCGGCATGAGGAAAATGCTGCCGACGATGATGCCGAGACTGGCCGCGATCGAGAGCAGCCAGGCGAGCGCGCTCGCAGGCCAGTGCGCGTGCGGCCCGAGCGTTGCGTCCACCGCGGCGCTGCCGCTGCCGACCAGCCAGACGATCAGCCGGTCGAGCGCGATGCCGGCGACGATGATGAGCGCGAGCGCAAGTCCGATCGATTTCCATAACACCGCGCGCAGCGGCGGCGAGAACATCTGGGTGAGCGCTTTGGTCGCGTCGTCGAGCATGGCGTGGAACTACACTTTCGTTTCCCGGACGCGGTGCAGCGTGAAACGGTGCACCGCTGATCCGGGATCGTCGCAGACTCCGCATATGTAACGATCCCGGTTCTGCAGCGCATCACCATAGCGCGCGCAAGACGCGCGTGAACGCGCTTATGGTGCTGCGCTGCGCCCGGGAAACGCGTCTCGGAACGTTCTGCGATCGCTTAACGACGCCCGTCGGCATGCACAAGTGGTGGTCAGGCGGCCATGACGCTGGCATCTTCGTCCGCATCCGCAGCCGGCGCAGCGAGCGATGCCGGCGCCTCGGCGCCGGGCGCTTGCGGCCGATCGGCCCAGTGCAGCGCCTTATAGTTGAAGCCCTGCCGGATCGTCGGTTTGACCACATTGAAATAGGGCGAGATGTCGAAGTCGCGCGGGCAGTACAGCGAGGAGTGGCGAATTTCCAGGATCTGCTCGAGCGCCTGCAGGCTGCGCGCCGGCGTGATCTTGGGCAGGATCGGATAACGCACGGCGGAAAACGCGTCGGCAATCAGCGCCGAGCAGATCTGCCGCGACGGATCGCCCGAGCCGAGCGCGATCATGCGGCGCCGCCAGCGCTGCGGCAGCGGCAGCGGAAACAGATAGCGCATCAGGTCGATGATGTTTTTCAGGTCGTAGGCGAAGCCGACGCGGGCGATGGCGTGGGCGCACACCGTCGCGCAGTCCGCTTCGGTCAGCCCGACCGGCCGGCAGATCCGGGTGTGAAAGCGAAAATACTTCGACAGCGGCGTCGACACGACGCCTTCGCCGACATTGGCCTCGATCAGAACGTGCGGCTCGCCGTCCGCCGTCATGCGGCCTTCGATCGGTCCGACATAGAGCGCCGAATGCGACCAGGTCGATTGGGTCAGATATTTAATGACGCCGGCGATGTGGTTATTGCCCTCGACCAGCAGCACGTCGCCAGGCTCAAGCGATTGACGCAATGCGTCGGGATCGCTCGGCGTGAACGGCTCGTAGCCGCGAATGGGCTTTTGCAGATAGCGGGCGATCAGCCGCCCGATGCCGTTGCGCATTCTGCTCATGGGGACTGTCGGGGCCTCCCAGCCGAGTCGCGCGGTTTCGTCACGTCTTGCTTTGTCTGCAATTTAGTTGAAGTCCGTTGCAATTTGGTTCACACGATCGGCTGCCCTGTTGACTGAAACTTAAGCGTAGCGTTTGCTCTGCGGCGCCCCGCAAGCATCGGGAAACCATGCCGCGCAAAGCTGCTCCACAATTTAGCCGACGATCGTTCCTGGCCGCTGCGGCCGCGCTCGCGGCGCGTCCGGCATTCGGCGCGACCGCGCCGGCCGCGCCGGCCGCGGGCCCGATCGATGTCATCATCGTCGGCGCTGGTGCGGCCGGCATCGCCGCCGCGCGCCGCATTGCCGGTGCCGGCCGCCGCTTTGTGCTGCTCGAAGCGTCCGATCATAGCGGCGGCCGCTGCATCACCGACACGCGCAGCTTCGGCGTGCCGTACGACCGCGGCGCACACTGGATCTACACGCCCGATCTCAACCCGCTGACCAAGCTCACGCCGCGCCGCGGCATCGAGGTCTATCCGGCGCCGCCGAGCGAGAAGGTGCGCATCGGCCGGCGCTATGCGCGGGAGGGCGAGCTCGAGGATTTCCTGGCCGCCGAGGTGCGCGCCACGCGCGCGATCGCCGACGCCGCACGAAAAGCCGATGTCCCGTGCGAGCAAGTGATGCCGAACGATCTTGCCGATTGGCGGTCAACCGTCGAATTCATACTCGGCCCGTTCGGTTGCGCGAAGGACTTGGCGCAGGTCTCGTCCGTCGATTTTTCGAAAGCCGCCGAACGCAATGCGGCGACCTTCTGCCGCCAGGGCTTTGGCGCGCTGCTCGCCGCGCTTGCCGACGGCATCGCGGTTCAGTTGTCGACGCCGGTAAAGGCCATCGACTCCAGGCGCAATCTCCTTGTCGAAACCGCCAAGGGCACGCTCACGGCCCGCGCCGTCATCGTCACCGTGTCGACCAATGTGATCGCGTCCGGCCGCATTCAATTCACGCCCGAGCTGCCGCACCGCAATATCGACGCCTTCGGCCGGCTGTCGCTCGGCAGCTACGATCACATTGCGCTGGAACTCGTCGGCAATCCGCTCGGCCTCGAAAGCGACGATCTGGTCTTTGCGAAATCGGCCGACACGCATACCGGCGCGATGCTTGCGAATGTGTCCGGCACGCCGCTGTGTCTGATCGACGTCGCCGGTTCGTTCGGTCGCGATCTTGCGGAGCAGGGCGAAGCCGCGATGGTCGACTTTGCCGCGGAATGGTTGGCGGGGCTCTACGGCGCGGAGATCAAGAAGGCGATCGGGCGCACCCACGCCACGCGCTGGAAAAGCGACGCCTGGACGCTCGGCGCGTCATCGGCTGCGGTGCCGGGCGGCCAGGCCGCGCGCCGCATCCTGATGGAGCCGGTGAACGACGCCATCTGGTTCGCCGGTGAAGCCGCGCACGAGACGTTATGGGGGACCGTCGGCGGCGCTTGGGAGTCGGGCGAGCGCGCCGCCGACGCCGTGCTGCGCAGGTTGGGTCCGCTCAAGCAGGCGGCACCGCCGGCGGAGACCGAGGCCGCGCCCAAGCACAAGGCGAAACGCGCCCGTGCCGAACCGCGCGTGCAACCGCGTGAGGAAAGGTCGCCGTACGGCACGCCGAATATCATGCGCGAAGAGCGCTAACGCTCACGCCCGCAATACGCCGCCGGTGCGCTTGCCGACCTCGGCGACGATTTTTGCCGCGAGCGCCTCGATTTCCGCATCGGTCATCGTCTTGTCGCGCGGCTGCAGCGTGACGGCGATCGCGATCGACTTCTTGCCCGGCTCGATGCCGGGGCCTTCGTAAACGTCGAAGACGTTGACGCCGGTGATGAGCTTGCGGTCGGCGGAGGCCGCCGCGCGCATGATGTCGGCGGCCTTCACCTTGCGCTCGACCACGAAGGCGAAGTCGCGCTCCACCGGCTGGAACGGCGAGAGCTCGAGCGCCGCCTTGGCGCGCGTGGCTTTCGCCTTCGGCTCGGGGATGCGCTCCAAAATGACCTCGAAGGCGACCAGTGGGCCTTCGGCGTCAAGCGCCTCGAGCGCGCTCGGATGCAGTTCGCCGAAATACCCGAGCACGTTTTGTGGGCCGATCTGGATCGTCCCGGAGCGGCCGGGGTGAAACCAAAGCGGGCCGCCCGGCACGATTTGCAGCGCTTGCGGCGCTGCGCCGGCCGCCGTCAGCACGGTGAGCGCATCCGCTTTGGCATCGAATGCATCGACCGCGCCGTCGCGCTTTAACCAATGGCGGCCAATGCCGGAAGGTTTGGCGAGCGCGCGCCGCACGCCGGCTGCGGCCGTGAGCTGATCGGCCGGCGCGTCGCCGCGAAAAACCTGGCCGACTTCGAACAAGCCAGTGTCGGGGAAGCTGCGGTCCGCATTGTTCTGCGCGGCCGCGACCAGGCCCGGGATGAGGCTCGGCCGCATGTCGGAGAGATCGGCCGCGATCGGATTGGCGAGCGCCAGCTCGGGCTGGCCGCCGCCGAACAATTCGGCGTGCGCTTTGGCGATGAACGACCATGTCACCGCCTCGACGAGGTTGCGCGCGGCGAGCGCGCGTTTGGCCTTGCGGGTGCGCAATTGGATCGGCGTGAGCACCGGCTTACGCGCTGACTCGCCGCGGTCGAACGGCGTCGATGGCACGCGGTCGACGCCGAAAATGCGCACCACCTCCTCGACCACATCGGCCTTGCCTTGCACGTCGGGCCGCCAGGACGGCACCGCCACTTTCACCCGTTCACCTTGCCCGGCGACGAAGAAGCCGAGGCGCGCGAGCACCCGGCGCATTTCCGGCAGCGGCACGGTGAGGCCGGCGAGGCGTTTGAGTTCGGACAGCGGAAAATCGATGATCCGCTCGGGCGCCTCGGCGCTGCCGGCGACGGTCACCTCCGACGGCCTGCCGCCGCAGAAATCCATGACCATGCGCGTCGCCAGCTCGAGCCCCGGCAGCATGAAGGCCGGATCGACGCCGCGCTCGAAGCGATAGCGGGCGTCGGAATTGATGCCGAGCTTGCGGCCGGTCTGCGCGATGTTGATGTCGTTCCACAGCGCCGACTCGATCAGCACGTCGGTGGTCGCTTCGGAGCAGCCGGTTGTTTCGCCGCCCATGATGCCGGACAGCGATTCCACGCCGTCCTCATCGGCAATGACGCAGATCGTGTCGTCGAGCTGGTAGGTCTTGCCGTCGAGCGCGAGCAGCGTTTCCCCCGCGCGAGCGCGGCGCACCGTGAGCTGGCCGCGGACCTTCGCTGCGTCGAACACGTGCAGCGGCCGGCCGCGGTCGTAGGTGATGAAGTTGGTGATGTCGACGAGCGCATTGATCGGGCGCAACCCGATCGCGGTGAGCCGCCTTTGCAGCCAGTCCGGCGACGGGCCGTTCTTCACGCCGCGCACGAGGCGGAGCGCAAAGGCGGGACACAGCTCGGCCGCCTCGATCGTCACTGGGACCGGGCAGGGGAACTCACCCTTGATCGGCTTGATGGCGGCATCCTTGAATTGACCCATGTCGGCGGCGGCGAGATCGCGGGCAATGCCGTGCACGCCGGCGCAGTCGGGCCGGTTCGGCGTCAGGTTGATCTCGATCACCGGATCATCGAGGCCGGCAAATTTTGCGTAGCTCGTGCCGATGGGGGCGTCGTCGGGCAGATCGATAATGCCTTGGTGATCGTCGGAGATTTGCAGCTCGAATTCGGACACCAGCATGCCGCGGCTCTCGATACCGCGAATGGTGCCGACGTTAAGCGTCATGTTCTTGCCCGGGATGAAGGCGCCCGGCGGCACGAACACGCCCGTCATGCCGGTGCGCGCGTTCGGCGCGCCGCAGACGACCTGCACCGGATCGCCTGTACCGGTGTCGACCATGCAGACGCGCAGCCGATCGGCATTGGGATGCTGCTTCGCCTCGACCACGCGCGCGATGATGAAGGGCGCAAGCAGCGTTCCTTTGTCCTCGACGCGCTCGACCTCGAGCCCGATCATGGTGAGCTTGTCGGTGATCTCGCCGAGCGTGTGATCGGTGTCGAGATGCTCTTTCAGCCAGGCGAGGGTGAATTTCATCATGGGCGTGTCCTCCCTCGCTCCGAGTCGCCAAACCCTCCCCCGCCTGCGGGGGAGGGTAGGGAGGGGGCCACGGCGCTGCCGACCGCCGCGGCGATCACGTCCCAAACTCCTTCCCGATTCGTCATCACATCGTGATTGCTGAATCGCAGAACGCGGAATCCTTTGGAACGAAGAAACCAATCCCGCCGCGCGTCTCGCGCCTCTTGCGTATCTTCATAATGCTGCCCGCCATCCAACTCGACGACGACCTTTGCCGCGTGCGAAATAAAATCGACGATATAGGGTCCTATCGGGGTTTGACGGCGAAAGCCAACGCCATTCAATCGATGCGCGCGGATCAAGCTCCAAATAATCCGCTCCGCGTTACTGGAGGCGGATCGTAACGCACGTGCGCGTCTTCGCATCACCGGCCTTATGCGCCACGTTGGCTTTTTCAGAACTTCGTCAGTCACGGGTTGCGACGAGGCCGCTGGCCCCCTCCCTACCCTCCCCCGCAAGCGGGGGAGGGAAAGATATTCGGTCAACTACTTAATCCCCCCGCCAGCGTCGGCAGGTCGAGCGGGCGGAAGCCGTAGTGCGAGAGCCAGCGGACATCGGCCTCGAAGAAGGCGCGCAGGTCCGGCATGCCGTATTTGAGCATGGCGATGCGGTCGATGCCCATGCCCCAGGCGAAACCTTGGTATTCGTCGGGATCGAGCCCGCAATTCCTCATGACGTTGGGATGCACCATGCCGCAGCCGAGGATCTCCATCCAATCGTCGCCCTCGCCGAAGCGGATTTCGCCCTTGTCGCGGCGGCACTGGATGTCGACTTCAAGCGACGGCTCGGTGAACGGGAAGAACGACGGCCGGAAGCGCATGCCGACGCGATCGACTTCGAAGAACACCTTGAAGGATTCTTCCAGAATCCACTTCATGTGGCCGAGATGCGAAGCTTTGTCGATGACCAGGCCCTCGACCTGATGGAACATCGGCGTGTGCGTCTGATCGCTATCGCGGCGATAGGTGCGGCCGGGAATAATGACGCGGATCGGCGGTTTTTGGCTGAGCATGGTGCGCACCTGCACCGGCGAGGTATGCGTGCGCAGCAAAAGCCGCGTGCCGTCCGGCTTCGGATTGAAGAAAAACGTGTCGTGCATGTCGCGCGCCGGATGGTCTTGCGGGAAATTGAGCTTGGTGAAGTTGTAGTCGTCGGTCTCGATGTCGGGCCCTTCGGCGATGGCAAAGCCCATATCGGCGAAGATCGCGGTCAACTCGTCGATCACCTGGGTGATCGGATGCACGCGGCCGGTCTCGGCCGGCGCCTCGCGCACCGGCAGCGTGACGTCGACGCTCTCGGTATTGAGTCGCGCTTCAAGCGCCGCGTTCTGGAGCCTCTTGTGAGCGGCGCTTATCGGCTCTTCGATTGCGGCAAATAGTGCCTTACGTTGCTCGCCGATCGCAGGTCGGATTTCCGGCGGGGATTTTCCCAAATCGGAGAAACCTACAGTAACGATGCCGCTCTTACCCAAGAGCTTTACGCGCGTATTTTCGTATTCATCACTGCTGCCGACTCTGAGAATATAGCCTTGGATACTCGCTGTATTAGTCGTTGTGGAAATATTGTAGGCGCTGGGATCAGCTTTGACCTCAGTGATTTCCTTTTGGAGAGTCTGAAGTAGCTCGTCGAACGATTTTGGAGTGTCTGACATCGATATCAATCCGGCATGAACGGCAGGTCGGTATCGCTTGGCTTGCCGCCGGCCTGCGTCAGCATGGAATGAACCTGGCCACGATGATGGGTCTGGTGATTGAACATGTGGGTGACCAGAACCCAGCGCGGCCTCGTCCACTCGCGCTTGGTCGCGCCGGAATAGTAGGTCTGATCGGCGGCGAGCCAGGCGTCGTCCAGGGTGCCGGCCCATTCGAGCATCGTCAGGTCGAAGTCGGTACGCTCGGACTTCAAGTTTTCCCAGTCCGGATAAAGCGAAACGGATTCCGGAATGCCGGCCTGCGGCCGCGGCAGGTCGGTGAAGCGGCTCATCCAGCTATGATCGACCCACAAGATATGGCTCAGCGTCTTGTGAATCGAGCCGAACCACGCACCACGCTCCTGCCGGCGTTCGGCGTCGGACAGCCGGTCGGCGACGCCGTAGAGGTTTTCATTCTGCCAGCGATTGTAGCGCGCCATGCGCTGCACATAAGCCCGGTCAATCATGGGCGCGCTCGCTCATGGCACGCTCACACCGGCAGCGCCGACTTGGCCTGGCTAACGATCGCCTCGAACGCCGCCGGCTCCGTGATCGCGAGGTCCGAGAGCACCTTGCGGTCGACCATAATGCCGGCCTTGGCGAGCCCGGCGATGAACCGGCTGTAGTTGAGGCCGAACGGGCGCACCGCGGCATTGAGGCGCTGGATCCACAGCGCGCGGAACGTACGCTTGCGCCGCTTGCGGTCGCGGTAGGCGTATTGGTTCGCCTTCTCCACCGCCTGCTTGGCGACGCGGATCGTGTTCTTGCGCCTGCCGTAATAGCCCTTGGCGGCTTTGAGCACTTTCTTGTGCTTGGCATGGGCGGTGACGCCGCGTTTGACGCGTGCCATGGCTGATCTCCTCTGAGAATTTGCGAAACGCTGAAACCACTCCCCTCCCTACCGGCGGGGGTCGGCGGGTCTTCAGCCGTTCGGCAAAAAGTATTTCTTGATCCTGTCGCCGTCGGTCTTGAACAGCACGGCGGTGCCGCGCAGCTGGCGGATCTGCTTCTTGGTGCGCTTGATCATGCCGTGGCGCTTGCGCGACTGGGCATAGAGGACCTTTCCGGTCGCCGTCACCTTGAAGCGCTTCTTGGCGCCCGACTTGGTCTTGATCTTGGGCATTTGGCTCTCCTGATGGTCGCGCGGCCCCCTCCCTACCCGCCCCCGCAGACGGGGAGGGTAGGGAGGGAGCACGCCGGCGACGCTCTTGCTAATGGCGTGCTGAATGAGCACTTCGCCGCCGCCACGGCAGCCCTAATCAGCCGGGCGGCGGGAGGGCGCGGTTATGGCAGAGGGCGCCGCTTCTGGCAACCAGCCGGGGTGTCACCGCGGCGCCAAAACCATCACCACTTGGCGGCCCTCGAAGCGCGGCTCCTGCTCGATCTTGGCGATCTTTGCGGTATCGCCTTTGACGCGGTCGAGCAGCTTATAGCCGAGCTCCTGGTGCGCCATTTCGCGGCCGCGGAAGCGCAGCGTCACCTTGACCTTGTCGCCTTCCCCGAAAAAGCGCTCCATCGAGCGCATCTTCACGTCGTAATCGTGATCGTCGATCATCGGCCGCAGCTTGATCTCCTTGATCTCGACGACCTTTTGCTTCTTGCGCGCCTCGGCGGCTTTCTTCTGCGCCTGATATTTGTATTTGCCGTAATCCAGGATCTTGCAGACCGGCGGGACCGAATTCGGCGCGATCTCCACAAGATCGAGCCCGGCCTCCTGCGCCATGGCGATAGCAGCGCTGATCTCAGTGACGCCCTTGTTGGCGCCATCTTTGTCGATGAGTTGGACCTCGCGGACGCGGATCTCCTCGTTAATGCGCGGACCCTCCTTGGCGGCGGGCTGCGCGGATCTGATCGGGCGACGAATGGGTCTTATCTCCTTAAGTCGTTGCAACGAGCCTTTCGCACCCAGGCGCGGATCACGATGGACATCGATCCGCGATGCTAATCGGCAAACGCAGAAGATCGGGAGTTTCCGGTCATAAGTCAACGATTATGCACGTTGCGTGCACGGCGCTGCAGGTGGGCCGCTTCGCGGCCACCACCGGATGAGGGAATAAGGATGAGCGATAACAGCTTGAAATTCCTGCAAATCGGTGACGGGGCCGAACGGCGCGCCATCGCCGTGCGCGAGCATGCCGGCGCGCTGCCCGGCCTGTTCTGGCTGTCGGGCTACAAGTCCGACATGAAAGGCACCAAAGCCGAGGCACTCGCGCGCTGGGCCGAGGCGGCGGGGCGCGCCTGCGTGCGCTTCGATTATTCCGGCCACGGCGAATCGGAGGGCGTGTTCACCGACGGCACGATCGGCCGCTGGCTCGCCGACAGCCTGGCCGTGTTCGACGCCTGCTGCCATGGCCCGCAGATTTTGGTCGGCTCGTCGATGGGCGGCTGGCTGGCGCTGCTCTTGGTGCGCGAGCTGCAGCGGCGGCCCCCACCCTACCCTCCCCCGCAAGCGGGGGAGGGAAACTCAATGAACCCTCCCCTGCAAGCGGGGGAGGGAAACTCAATGAACCCTCCCCCGCAAGCGGGGGAGGGTAGGGTGGGGGATTCGGCGTCCGTCGCCGGCCTGGTGCTGATCGCGCCGGCGATCGATTTCACCGAGGAACTGATGTGGAAACGGTTCACGCCCGCGATTAAGCGCGAGCTTGAGGAAAACGGCGTCTGGGCGCGGCCGTCCGAATATTCGCCGGAGCCTTATCTGGTCACCCGGCAACTGATCGAGGAAGGGCGTAACCATCTCTTGCTTGGCGGATTGATCGAGACCGGGTGTCCGGTGCGCATTCTGCAGGGCGTGGAGGATGCCGACGTGCCGTGGCAGCATGCCGTCGAGCTGACCTCGCGGCTTGCTTGCGACGACGTGGTTCTGACCCTGGTCAAGGATGGCGATCACCGCCTGTCGCGGCCCGAGGACATCGAGCGCTTGATCGACGCCGTGAAGGAATTTTAGCTATCCGTCGGCTGCTCGTCTTCGAATGCCACGCCAAGCTTGTCGTTGGTGCGCCAGACCACGCGGCAGGAGCGGCGCGTGCGGCCGTGCTCGAAGGTCAAATGGAATGTCTCCGGCATGCCATAAGTATTCGCCAGCTTCAGGCAGGCGCCGCCGCTGGTGATGTTCTGCACGGTGCAGTGAATGACCGGCGAGCGGCGCGGCACGATGATCTTGGCGCTGCGCAAGACGCGGGTACGCTTAACGGCTCTGCGGTCGTCGTCCATGACACGGCCTGCGTTACCAGTGTGCGCGCTCGAAGCTGGAACGCCAGCGTGCGCGTTGTGGCGCCAAGTCTAAGCGGCCAAGTCTATAGCGGCCAAGTCTTACGGATCGTCGAACGGTGGGATGCGCAGAAGGTTAACGGCGCCGAAGGATTTCAACGAAATTTTTCCCACGTGGCGCGCGCGGGACGTTGATCGCAAAAAAAAGCGGGAGGCCGGAGCCTCGCGCTGTCGCGTTCGTCCCAGGTGCTGGTTGGCAGTGCCTTAGCCTCTGCCCACGACGTCGAGCGTCACGTGCGCGAGGCCGGAAAAGCCCAGCGCGCGGGCGGCGGCGGGCGTCACATCGATGACACGGCCACGCACGAACGGGCCGCGATCATTGATGCGCACCACGACGGATCGGCCAGTGTGGTCGTTGGTGACCCGCACCAGCGTGCCGAAAGGCAAAGTGCGGTGCGCCGCGGTGAGCGCCGACGGCACCGCGCGTTCGCCGCTCGCAGTCCGTCCCCCGGAGTACGCGTAGACGGAGGCAACGCCGGTCTGCGCCGAAGCAATCATCGGAATTCCGATGGTGGACGTAACAAGAGTAATAGCAAACATAATCTCCTTGAGGCTATTGCCAGCCATGATCTGCCTTTGTCGTTGTTGATGGGATGGGTGATTCGGCTCCATAGACTGGAGGCGGCGGCCTTTTGACAGATCGAATGTGTCCATTGTGCGGCGCAGCATGAATCATTGTGCGACGCAGCATGAAGAGGAATTCTTCGGCCATTGCCAAGCCACCCCAACCGAACCCTCGCCGGTCTGGGCGGCTGCTCGCAAAGAATTGTGCTCAGCCGGCAGCGGTCGGCAGCACGTAATCCTTGAAGCGTTCGCGCAACGCGATCTTTTGGATTTTGCCGGTTGCGGTATGCGGAATCTCGGCGACGAAAGCGACGTCGTCGGGCATCCACCACTTGGCGACCTTGCCTTCGAGGAAGGAAAGCATCTCGGTCTTGGTCGCCGATTGCCCCTCTTTGAGGACGATGACCAGCAGCGGCCGCTCGTCCCACTTGGAATGCCGCACGCCGATGACCGCCGCCTCGGCGACTTTGGGATGGCCGACCGCGAGGTTTTCCAGCTCGATCGAGGAAATCCATTCGCCGCCCGATTTGATCACGTCCTTGGAGCGGTCGGTGATATTCAGGTAGCCGAAGCGGTCGATGGTGCCGACGTCGCCGGTATCGAAGAAACCTTCGGCATCGAGAATGTCGCTGTCGTCCTTGAAATAGGCCTTGGCCACGGCGGGGCCGCGCACCTTCAGACGGCCGAATGTTTTGCCGTCCCACGGCATGCGGCGGCCGGCATCGTCGGTGATCTTCATCTCGACGCCGAACGGCGAATGACCCTGTTTCTGCAGCACGTCGAGGAGCGCTTCACCTTTAAGGCCGGCATATTCCGGCTTCAGCGTGCAGGTGGTGCCGAGCGGGCTCATCTCGGTCATGCCCCAGGCGTGCGTCACCTCGACGCCGTAGACGTCCTGGAACGTCGAGATCATGGCGCGCGGACAGGCGGAGCCGCCGATCACAACGCGCCTGAGATAGGGCAGCTTGCCGCCGGTCTTTTCGAGATGTTGCAGCAGCGCGAGCCACACCGTCGGCACCCCGGCCGTGCAGGTGACCTTGAAGTCCGTGAGCAGTTCGTAGATCGAGGCGCCGTCGAGCTTTTGCCCCGGCAGCACCATGGCCGCGCCGGACATCGGACCGGCAAAGCCGAGCGCCCAGCCATTGGCGTGGAACAGCGGTACGACCGGCAGCGCGATATCACTCATGGCAAGACCGATCATGTCCGGGCGCAGCGCCGCCATGGCGTGCAGGACATTTGAGCGGTGCGAATAGAGCACCCCTTTGGGGTTGCCGGTGGTGCCGGAGGTGTAGCACATGCCGGCGGCGGTGTTTTCGTCGAACGATTTCCAGGAAAAGTCGCCGTCGACCTCGGCGATCCAGTCCTCATAGGGCACGGCGTTGCGCAGCGATGTCGCCGGCATGTGCGCGCCGTCGCAGAATACGATGGTGCGCTCGATCGTCGGTGTCCGGTCGGCGATCTTTTCCAGAATCGGCAGGAAGGTGAGGTCGGTCATCACCATGCGGTCCTCGGCGTGGTTGATGATCCAAACGATCTGGTCGGTGAACAGCCGCGGATTGACCGTGTGATAGACCGCGCCGATGCCGAGAATGCCGTACCAGCTTTCGAGGTGCCGCCAGGTGTTCCAGGCCAGTGTCGCCACGCGGTCGCCGAATTTTATGCCGTCGCGCTCGAGCCGCTGCGCCACGCGCAACGCGCGGGCGCGGACCGTGGAAAAATTCGTGGTGTGGATCGGTCCTTCGATCGAGCGCGAGATCACCGGCCGTTCACCGTGATTGAGCGCGGCGTGGTCGATGATGCGATGGCACAGGAGCGGCCAATCCTGCATCAGCCCGAGCATGATGTTTCCTCCCAGGGGTCGTGCCTTGACACGTTGGGCCGCGGCGGCGGCAGCCGGCGGCCGCCCCAAGGTTAACCGCGCGCGGCGGTGAGGCAACTCCCGACTCTATTGGAAATGTGTGGCTCGGCCACGCGCTTGAACGCTTGGGTGCTGTTGGCCTAAGCATGTCCGCCCAGGTTGCGTCGCCGCATGCGAACGGCCGCCGCGATGGGCCGGAGACCTGTTGCGTGAAGATTTGCCGCGTGAACGGTGCTGTCTGCGTCGCCGTGCTGTTGTGCGCAAGCCATTTGGCGGCGGCGCAAGAGGCCTCCGTTCCGCCCGTGAAACGCAGCCAGGCCGAGCATGGCGCGCTGCGACCGCCTTCGCCGCCAATCGCCATTCCCGAGGAATTAGCACCGCCGCAGGAAGCCTACGCGGCGTTTCCGGAAGCGTCGGCCGCGGCCGCCGCGGCGGCGCCGGCGACACCGTCCGCCTGCCAGTTGCGGCTCGCCAAGGTCGCGGTGTTCCAACCGCTGCCGGTGCTGGTCGGGCCGGGCGAGTGCGGCGCCGTCGATGCCGTGCTGCTGGCGACGGTTATGCTGCCCGATCAGACGAAGGTGGCGGTCGCGCCGCCGGCCACGTTGCGCTGTCCGATGGCGGAACAGGTCGCGCACTGGATCCGGGAGGATGTCGCGCCGGCCGCGATCAAGCTCGGCGCGCCGCTGCGCGGGCTCGACAATTTCGACTCCTATGAATGCCGCGGCCGCAACCGGGTGCGCGGCGCGACGCTCAGCGAGCATGGCCGCGCCGACGCGCTCGACGTGCGCCTGTTCAAGCTCGCCGACGGCCAGGCACTCACGCTCACCGATATGACTGTCGATAAAGACTGGCGCGAGGGAATTCGCGCCAGCGCCTGCGCGCGTTTCTCAACCGTGCTCGGTCCCGGCTCAGACGGCGCTCACGAGGAGCACATTCATCTCGATCTCGCCGAGCGGCACAACGGCTACAAGGTTTGCCAGTGGGATGTGCGCGTGCCGGTGGTGCAGGCGGAAGACACCGCAGCGCAAGCCGATGAGACGGCGCCGCACGCCGATGAGATGGTGGCCGATGAGACGGCGGCCGATGAGACGGCGCTGATCCCTCTGGAGATGGTGCCGCTGCCGCGGCCGCGTCCGGTTGCGGCGAACGCGGCAGAAAATGCAACGGGAAATCCGTCGAAAAAAAACCGATCGCAATTGAGATAACGGAAAGAGTCCGGCAATGCCTCCGCTCAGCAATCTCGCCACCCGCGACGTCGAAACGCTGGTGCATCCTTACATCAATCTCGCAAATTTTCGCGCGGCCGGTCCGCTCATCATCGAGCGCGGGCAAGGCATCTATGTCTATGACATCGACGGCAAGCCCTACATCGAAGGCATGGCGGGGCTGTGGTGCACGGCGCTCGGCTACGGCAACGAGGAACTGGTGGAGGCCGCGGCCGCGCAGATGCGCAAGCTTCCCTTCGCCCATCTGTTCACCGGCAAGAGCCACGACCCCGCGATCGAGCTTGCGGAAAAGCTCAAGGAGATCGCGCCGGTGCCGATCTCGAAGGTTTTTTTCTGCAATTCCGGATCGGAGGCGAACGACAGCCAGGTCAAGCTCGCCTGGTATTTCAACAACGCGCTCGGCAGGCCGAGGAAGAAGAAGATTATCAGCCGGGTGAAGGCCTATCACGGCGTTACCGTGGTCGCGGCTTCGCTCACCGGCCTCGCCGCCAACCACCGCGACTTCGATCTGCCGCTGCCGGGTTTCCTGCACGCCGCATGCCCGCATCACTACCGCTTTGCCCACGAGGGTGAGAGCGAAGAGCAATACGCCGCGCGCCTTGCGGAAGAGCTCGATGCGCTGATCGTCAAGGAAGGCCCGGAGACTGTGGCGGCGTTCATCGCCGAACCGGTGATGGGCGCCGGCGGCGTGATCGTGCCGCCCAAGACCTATTTCGAAAAAATCATGCCGGTCTGTGCCAAGCACGACGTGTCCATGATCAGCGATGAAGTGATCTGCGGTTTTGGCCGGCTCGGCACGACGTTCGGCTGCGCGAAGCTCGGCTTCAAGCCACACGCGATCTCGATCGCCAAGGCGCTGTCGTCGGGCTACCTGCCGATCGCCGGCGTCATGCTCCCCGAAACCATGTATCAGGCGCTGCTCGCCGAGAGCAAAAAGATCGGCGTCTTCGGCCATGGCTTCACCTATGGCGGCCACCCGGTCGCAGCCGCGGTCGCGCTCAAGGCGATCGAAATTTACACGCGCGATCGCGTCTTCGAAAAAGCCGCAGAAATGGCGCCGATATTCCAGGCGCGGCTGGCCGCGTTCAATGCCCATCCGCTGGTCGGCGAAGCGCGCGGGCTCGGTCTGATCGGCGGCGTCGAGCTGGTCGCCGACAAGCGCAGCAAGCGCTCGTTCGTGCCGCAGCACGGGGTCGGCGCGCGAGCGGTGCAATTCGCGGAAGCTGAAGGCCTGATCGTGCGCTCGGTGCTCGGCGACGTGGTGACGCTGTGCCCGCCGCTCGTCATCAGCGCAGCCGAAATCGACGAACTGTTCAACCGGCTCGCGCGCGCGCTCGACAAGACGCTCGATTGGGTCAGCCGCGAGCGCCTCGCGCAGGGGTGATTCGGCCTCGAAGCTCGTGCAGTCGTCAGAGATCTTCTCCTCAAGCACGCTCGTCACTTTTCCCTCCCCCCTTGTGGGGGAGGGTAGGGTGGGGGGTCGGGAGGCGACTCTCCATTCGTCGACGCTTGCGCGTCACCTCTCGACCCCCACCCCCTAACCCCTCCCCACAAGGGGGAGGGGAACCGCGCCGCATCGGCGTCAATGCAACAAAATTCGTTCTCGCGACGCATGCGC
>Ga0074044_10002459_pt1 | contig 16187 bp, 22 predicted proteins | sample BogForMeECP23OM1_FD_94443 | JGI IMG/M metagenome (GOLD analysis project Ga0074044, IMG submission 94443) | Bog forest soil microbial communities from Calvert Island, British Columbia, Canada - Bog Forest MetaG ECP23OM1 | ecosystem: Environmental > Terrestrial > Soil > Wetlands ...
AATAATGTGCGCGGATACTTGAGGCCAAGAATTACTCGAGTGTCTTCGGCTACAAAGAAGTTAGCCAGAAACGCTGTTGTAGGAGATCAATAGTGATCTCCTACAAGCCGACGCATTATAAAAGGGCGCCCCTTTGAGGTAGGTTTTGAGTGTGAAGCAGAACTCTACCGAAAGGAGCACCCCTATGAACATTAAGTATATCGGCACGGACGTTCACAAAGAAACGATTTCGATTGCGGTGATGAACGGCGAGGGAAAAGTGGTGATGGAGTCGATCATCGAAACCAAGGCGAGGAGGGCCACTACGCCGAAGCGGAGAAGTTGTTTCGAGAAACGATCAACCTGGAACGTCGTGTTCTCGGTCAGGAGCATCCCTACACCGCTGTTTCTACGTACAACCTTGGGCTTGTCGAAGTCCACCTGGGCCGGCATGATGAGGCGCTTTCTCTGCTACGCGAGGCCGTAGACCACGGGCTGCCCCCCTCCAACGGTTTGGACCTGGATGAAAATCCTGACCTCAAATCGCTGCACGGAGACCCTCGCTTCGCCGCCCTGGTGGCCGACGCGAAAGAGCGTGCCGCAGCAGCACAAAAACCAAACTAGCATGAAATACGCAATTGAGAGCACATGGCCATATCCGCGACGCAAAAGTGATGTTTCAGAAGCTGCTCTGCTCGATAGAATGCTGGGCGACCCGCGCATTCAACTGCGGTAGCTTTCCACGATCGAGAGAATCGCCGCAACCTTAGGTCCCGCCTGTCGGCTGCCTACGTGGATCCAGTTCTTCCGACCGGGAGCAATCAGACTCATTGAATTCTTGGCGCAAATAGGAACCATCGCCGACCAGACATTTCTCCTAGGCACTCCGCCGCAGCTCACGTCGATGGTTTCGTTTGCTCTGAGACCTGGGATGCGGTCCAGAAACGCTGTTCTAGGAACTCTGTGGGGCCGGGCATTCGACGGCGCCGCGCTTAAGCGTTACTTTCCGAGGATTCATTGTGTGGTTCTGGGAGATTCCTACACGTGAAGCCGCGGCGGACTATCCAATCGGATAGAACTTTGGTATCACTTCGGATATATGACCGACGATGCGCTTCCATTAGGTCGTGGAACTGCATGAGCGTCCGGTCCTGTTCTTCTTTTCTACCGCATCATTTCGGCTCGGTGATCATGAAGATAAAATCCGTCATAGTTTTGCGACGCCATCCGCCAATACTGGAGCCTCAGTTTCGCGACTTCACAGTAATGCGGGTCCTGCTCGACGCCCACTATCTCGTCCCACCCTGCCAACATCCCGCCGATCATCTCGCTTCCCGATCCTGCAAACGGAACGAAGAGGCGGCGAGAAGCAACTGATGCTGGCGGAAGACGCAGACTAGCAAGGTAGCGGCACAGTGCTAGTGGCTTTACGCACGGATGATCATTCGGCAAATCCTCGCACCCGGCGTTACGTTCCTGGCTGCTGGCCTTCGCGCAGAAGAAGAATCGAGATGCGCCCCCACTATCCTCATAACTTATCGTGCTCCGGTCATCCAATCCCCAATTCATCGCTACCGGAGTTATCTTGCCGGGATTCATTGCAGAGATCTTGCGGGACTTACTTATCCCACTTTGTGTATCTAACATAATTGCGGATTCCTCATCCAGAATCACGTTTGCGGGGTAGCGGCCGGCCGCTGTACGGCCTCCATCAACATTCAAACAACCACTGCCATACTTTGTGGCAATCTCGGCGTACGTCATACCTTGCCTCGGCGCACGGAAACAAAGGATTGGTTCCCATGCGGGTTTCAGTGCAGGCGTCTTGTAGCCTTGGAACGCATTGGCGTAGACCAGCTTTGTCTCCGGTATGACACCTTTCCAGCCTGTGGAAGTTTGCCCGCTGTTCTTCATAAAAGTAAAAGCGGGATTGGGCACCTCGCCTATGGGTTGCTCACCCGTGGCTGTGGCGACTAACTTCCCGATATCCTGTGCTTTCGGAAATCCTTGTGCATGCAACCAGCAGAAACTATCCCAATGCTCAAATCCCGCCATTTGCATGCCTGTAGCCAGCCATTCCCACATTCGGGGACCAGAGAACGTCATCACCAATGCACCGGGATATAGGTGGGCAAGCATGGCCTCACCCCACGCCTTTACAGCAAGCTGGAATTCGACGTTTTCCTGCACCGTGGTCATTCTTCGTCCCGGTGGCATTTTAGTGTGAACCTGACTCTTCGTTGGTTGTTTGGGATCGTCCCACGACCTGCCCATGAAGTGATAGCCGTAGGGGAAATCGGACAAAACGGCATGAAACTTGGGGCCGCAGTACGTAGCTGACCACGACAAAAATTCTCTGTTAATTACGACTGCCTGTTTCCGCCCTGGCTGCCCCAAATCCCGGTCAAAGTCCCACCTTGTCAAACGCCTCGGGCGCGATCTTGCGGGCTGGTTCTTCTGAAATAACCCGGTAATCAGATTCAGCCGGGCTGAATAAGACATGTTCCTTTCCCCACTTACCGTTGCTCCACTCTTGTACCCTCCGGCGCTGCATGAACTCCGCAACTCCCACGCATTTGCAGAGTGTAGCGGGCATAGGGTTCTTGTTTTGTTTCTCCAGCCAATCGTTGGGCATGATGCGATGACTGCGGCCAGCGAATTCGACAATCGCTTTTACTTCCTTAACCTTTATCCGGTCGTTGGCGAACTGATTTGCAACCGTTTGTAAGTACTCGGTCAGCATTCTGCTTGCGATGTTCCGATCTGGCTCGTTTGCCAGTGCAACTCTGAGTTGGTCGGCGGCGCCCGGTGTTGGATCCGGTTCATGCCACCCGAGCTTTGCATCGCCGTCAGGGTTGTCGTGGCTGGGCTTCACGCCACGTTCCAAGTGCTCGGTGATACGGTCTTGGGTGGGAGTATTGTCGTCCAGCTTGGCAATAGCCTCGTCTGTGCGCCCCGCCCGCAAATCAACAATCACTTCGCGCACACACGTGGCAGTCCCGAGAAGCTTGTGTTCTAGCGGCGTCAGGTGCTTCGGCCTATTGCTACCATTTCCCGCTTTGGTGGTCCCGACACTCGGGTCTCTTCGATATGCAGCAATGCGACGTTCCATCGTGCGCAAAGATTCCCACAGCTTGTCTTTGTATTTCGCGTAATCACTGGACCACCACGGAATCTTGTTGCCTTTCTCGCGGGCTTCGATGACGAAATCGTGGTTGCTCCCCTTCTTCGACAATAGGGACTGCATGAAAGCGAGATGCGGCAGCACGTCATCCTGTGCTTTCTTTGCCTCTCCGGCCTGGACCACGAACTTGGCGGTCAGATCGGCGATGATCTTGTCCTTCTCGCTGTAGGCGGACACGAAGTCAGCGACAGACCGAAACTCCGGGAACGTCACTTCGGAAAATGCAGAGTTTGGCGACATTTGTCGCGAAACTATGCTGATTTCCGTGCCGGCGGTTTTGGCGTTGGTCTTCATCGGTGTCCGTCATTGCTCAAAAAAAACAAAAATCGTGTTCGGCTACTCTTCGTAAGTAATGCGTCTCGGCATCCGACCGTCGCCGCCTATCCAAATCTCGGCGAATGCAATCGCACACCGCGGGTGCCGGTCGGCAAAGTCGGCGGAACAGCAATCGCCCGCTGCCGGGCGCTGTTTTCGTGTGTGCGTGAACAGAGTTGCCATGCCCGACTCTCATGAAACCGCCTACTCGGGACATACATTGTAGCGGCGAAACAGGCTAACGGAAAAACTCGTCCCTGATTTCGGTGGAGCAACGCTTCCAGTGTGTGCGTGAGAATTGGAATGTCAGCGGCGGGGTGAAACGAAGCTCCATGTTATTAGCCGCGAAGCGGCGTAAGAATGCGGCCCACGGCGCATGCCGTGATGAAAAGTTGAAACAAGTGAGCTTCAGCGAGGCGAAGACCAGTTCTCGCGCCTACTCTTCCAGTGCGCATTCAGTCGGCGAGCAAGGTTCACCTACGCGTGTGGAATGCGGATTCAGTGCTGCAAAACTGCATGATTTGCGTCCGGCACTGACGCTCGGGTCACTGCTTCTTGATCGGGCAATCAATCATTCTTCCGGCGGCTCGGGCCCGCTGGGGGCGGCAGGCGCCAGGGGCAACTTGGAGGCCCCTCCTAGAATTCCACGTTCCTCAGGTGAGAACTGGCGCTTGTATGCGTCGCTTTCGATCTGACGCTGGCGCGCTTCCGGAGGCATCGCCCGCAAGGCCTGAATGGCATTCCGCACCGCCTGGCGGCGTTCCGGCGGGAGTTGTTGCATTTGCGTATGCAACTGCCGCGCGCTGTCTTTCTGCTCCGGGGTCAGGTGCCCGAACGTATCCATGCGATTCAGCATTTGCTGCCGCTTCTCCGGCGGCAGGCTGTTGAACCGATCCAACTGATTCTGCAAACGCTGCTTCTGCTGCGGTGGAAGGCTGCGGAACTGAGGATCATTTTGCAACGCCTTTTTTTGTTGTTCAGGCGGCAGATCCTTGTGCTGGCGCAACCATTGTCCGGAGTGACCGTTCTGCTGACCTTTTGGCGGGCGGGGTACCGGGTGCGAAGCGTGTTCCTCCGGATGATGGCCTTGCGCCCGGCATGGAGCAGCGCCGGTTAGCGCCAGCGCCAGAGCCGCGATCGCGACCCCTCCGGTTATGAACTTCACCCGCACTTCCCCCCCGTTTTCCTAAATCACTACCTGCCTGAATCCCCGGACACCTGCGATCACGGATTAGCGGTTACATCCTGCTGCGCTTGTAGATCGTCGAGGATTTCGAAATCGGAATATAACTCGCTATTTTTGTCCAGCGCCTGCAAGTCACCCACGGCTGTCCCCTGTTCAGCCACCATCGCTCTGGGTCCGTCCGATGTAGGATTGCGGCCAGCGTCGGTGCGGAACAAAGTGATGCTCATTACCATGAGCACGGCCAGAGAAATCGCCAGCGCAGGCTTGCGAATCCACTGCCACCACCCAACCGGTTGCCGCACGGCCTCTTCGCGCAAACGAGCGCGGAGCCGCATGTCAAAATACGGCGAGAGCTCCGGCACTTGCCACTCATCCAGCAAGGCTATGGTCTGGCGAAACTCATTCAGCTTGCCTGCACAACCAATGCAAGTTTCCAGATGCTTTTTCACTTCGGGCGCGACTGCGTCCGAGCCGGCGGCCAGGTCCGGCATCAGTTCGCAAATTTCATTGCATTTCATGACTGCTTCCTTCATACAAACTCTTTCAGTTGCACGCGCAAGGTTTCATAGGCGCGGAACAACAGAGACTTAATGGCGGACTCACTCAGCTTCAGAACTTCCGCAATCTGGCGATAGTCCATCTGCTGATACTTGTGCATAATTAAAGCCATCTTTTGCCGCTCAGGCAGCGCCTCGACGCGTTGCCGGATGGCAGTCAAACGCTCCCGCCGCACGATCGACTCTTCAGCGGTGAGCGAGTTGTCCGGCAAATCCATGGTCAGCCCGGTCTCTTGATCCGGTTCGTCCAGGCTGACGGTATTTTCCGGTCGTTGGTGCCGCGTATCGCGCGCGTGATTCACCGCCAGATTGCTGGCGATACGATATAGCCAGGTCGTGAACTTCGCGCTGGCTTCATATTTCTCGCGCGAGCGATACACCCGCAAAAATACTTCCTGTGCCAGATCCTCTGCTACGGCGGAATTGTGAGCCATGCGATACATGAAGCTGAGCATGGGCCGGCGATACTTCTGCACCAGATATTCAAAGGCGGAATCATCGCCGCCTTTCACCCGCAGCATGATTTGCGCATCGCTCAAGCCTTCCGCGGATTGGGCGTCTACACTCTCCCCATGTGACGGCACTCCTGCCATCGACAGGAACCCCCGATCCATGGCTATGCTGCTCACACCAGATTGAACCCCTCTGGGCTCTGAAAGTTGCGGGGGTTCGGAGGCAGGCGAAGGCGGGGAAGTCCCTTCGGGAGAAGAGGCTGCGGGTACTTTCGCGAGCTTGATTCGGTTTTGCATCCGGCGCTGGCATCAGGCTCCGGACTTGCTCTCGCGCAGGCGGGATCCAGAGCTGCCGACCCTAGGCTATCACGGACCCACGCTACGAAAAAACTGTTCCTTTGCTACAATATAGCGGCTGATTCGGGTTGGGCGCTTAACTCAGCGGTAGAGTGCCATCTTCACACGGTGGAAGTCATAGGTTCGAATCCTATAGCGCCCACCATCGTTATCTTCCGACGATGCAGCCACTTGGGCGTTGCTGCCTGTCTTGCCCATTCGTGACCTCAACCCGATGCCAGCCCGATTGGGTCATTGGGTTGACTCCGAAGCGGGCTTTATCTTCAGCAACTGACCCATGTATACGCGCTGGGCTTCCAACGCCTTTCCGAAGTTTCCATGCGTGTAAACAGCCGTCATATCCGGCTTAGCGTGACGAAGCATCGTCTGACTAACCGTGATGTCCTTGGTCGTATCATTCGCCCAAGTGCTTAAGCTATGACGGAAGCGGTGCCAGCCAAAATGCTCGCCCTCGGCCACCAGCCCCAACTCGATTGCGGCTGGCTTGACGAACTGGGCGTTGATCGTCTGACCCCACAACGGCTGTTTGCCCTTCAGTGTCGGTGAGGCGAAGACAAAATCCTCGTCCTTGCCGTATTCGGTCTGCTGGCGTAACTCGTTGAGAGTTGTCGCCAGAGCCTCACACATCGGGACAGGAGCTTTGCTGGCTTTAGTCTTGGTGCGGTTCAAAATCTCGCCACGTCGGAATACCTGTTCAACAGAGATTTTGCTTTCCTGCCAGAGAACATGACGCCAGCGAAGCCCAAGGCACTCCGAGACTCGAACACCCGTGGCAGCGACCAGCAGCACGGCGATGTTTACCGGGCTGGGGAGTCGCCCCATGAGCGAGAAGACCTCCTCCGGCGTGAGTAGTCGGATTGTTGGGTGTTCTTCCTCGCTTGCCGGGATCGTGACCTTATCCAGGGGGTTTCGGATCGAATAAAGCTCGTTGTAGTCAACAAAGTCGAACACTAACGACATTATCCCTGCCGTTTTGGAGCAGGTCTCCCAGCGATAGTCGTCACCGTCGTGGAGGTCATAAAACCAGTTGCGGATTGCCAATGGCTTCATTTCTTCTGCGATGACATTCTCCCAGCGTGGAAGGATCAGATTGTTGATGTGGTACTGGTAAGTTTCGATGGTGCCTTTGCCCTTCCTCTGACCGTCCTTCTTACGGAACGGCAATCCGTCTTTGACTAGGTTCGATCGCCATTGGTGGACGAAATCGTAGGCGAAGGCGGCGTGGAAGTGCCAGGCTGTGTGGTCACTAAATATGAATTGATCCAGATCGTCAAGCACTGGGCCGCCGAGATCGTCGACCAGGATTTTTCCTACTTCCTCGACGGTTGCACGGGATCGTCTGAATGGCGCATCCGGGAATACGCCAACCGCCGCTTGAACACCATCGCCAAGTCAATCGGCGATGCAGAAGTGACCAAGGCATTCCGGCAGGTTGAGGACGATTTCGGCAAGAAGGTGGATGCGCGTGCCTGGAAGATTTTCAAAGAAGGCACACAGGAAGAGCGGGAAAGCTTCCAGCACGAGGCGGAGGAGAAGCTGGCAGACAACCTCGTTGGCGCCAGCGACGAGCACAAACCGCCTGAACACACGAGGGATCCATACAGTCAGCAAACCCTGCAGCGTGCATATCAGATGTTCGAACAGGGGTCGACGCACGTTGCCGTCATGAACGAAACGGGTCTAGACCGCGAGACCGCCGAGTGGATCTCCGATCGGCAGCTCGCCGGCCTTGGGTTACCGCCGATCGAGCCAGTCACCATCGTCGACAGCAAACCGGGAGACGACCTGTGATGGGCAGAATTGTGAGTCCGAGACTGGGAGAAGCCGACCGTCAATCAAGGATAGGAGGAAATGATGAGTATCAAAATTAAAAACCGAACACCTGCGGAAATCGAAGCCGACGTGGATCGCTGCTCACAGCTAGGCGAGGAGTTCGCCGCAATTGGCGAAGGAAAGGACTCGGAGGATGTCTTCTTTGCAGCATTGTTGTTCTTCAGCAACAACTACGCCATGAATTTTGGAGAAGAGCGCAGGGCCCGCATGTCCAGCATGATCCACGGGCAACTGCATCTGGACATGCTGGAGTCAATCCAGGACCAGGCCCGCTCACATTTCAAGCAGTGTCAGGATTGCCGGCCCGGCAAGCCCTGCCAAAATTATTTCAAGTTGGTGGAGCGCATCGCCGACGCGGCGGACGCACGCACCTTGCGGGTGCATCCCGACGGAAGCTTCGAGATAAGCGACCAGCCTTGCCCACATGAAAGCTGAGCAAGTGGTATGCATCTGGAAAGCTGACGTATGTGGGGACGGTCGGAGTCAGTTGCAATTCGTGGGCGCTTCAGCCGGCCTTGCGGAGGACTGTGCTCAATTGCGGTCCAGTAAGCTGGCTCGCGTACACCGACTTGAGGACTCTAGAGATTTACAGGATCAACGCGAGGATGACTTTGCCATGACAACAGAACCCGGCAAGGCGAGCGACCACGCACATAAGAATGCTGACCGCAACGCATTTTCCGACCTTTCAAATGAGGCGAAGGCAGAATTCGACCAGAGGCTCGGAGAAGTGGTGGAGCAATTCGACCAGACGATTAACGAAATTCGGTCCAAACTGCTGCCACCCATGGTGATCAGCTCGACATTCTCATAGCGAAATATGGTCCCGCGGCCGTGCGCCACTATCGGGAGCAGACGGAGTCATTGCCTGAACGTCAGACTGACGGATCTGTTGTGAGATTCGGATAACTCAGCTCTGCCCAAGTTGTTAAGGAGACAAAAATGAAAAGCAAAATGTTCGACGACCTGCCGAAACATGAGTGCCTGAAGCCAGGAAGCCCACGGCTGGGATTCGCCCGAATCGACGTTGATGCGACGAAGTTACTACTCGACCGCGATGCGAGCAAGGAGGAATTCCGCGCCCAAATCAGTGCCTCGATCGCGGCTGACGCGGAAAACAATCCAAATCCCACCGAGCCTGAAGCGAAGAGATTCCAAGCCGCTCTGCTCGCGAATGTTCCGTTCGCGATTTATTGCGCTCGGTGCCTGGAGACGATCTGCCTAATACATCCCGAGCAGATAGAGGAGGATCGGCGGTGATGGAATCCGACAAAAGCAATGAAAGTGGAGCACGCAAAACAATCACTGCCAGAGCCGAGGAGGATTGCTGTGCCCCGAACACTTCAGCGACGGCGGGTGTTCGCAGGGCAGACGTTAGGTTTGAGCGCGAGCGAGTTTGACCGGAAAGGAAGAACTTAGATAGGAGGACATTTCTGATGACGAAAATAAGCGACACGACTGACTGTCCCGTCTGCGGGGACCAGGCCCAGCGCGAACTCGACACCGACACGAACGAAATGAACTGGACTGCGATCACTGCGGATACTACGCCGAAACCGAAATCGTTACGGACACTACTGGCAAAAAGTTCTGGCTGGAAACGATCCGTTTCCCGATGGACGAGGGCTGCGTTATCCGCGGGCCGAGCGTGGTGCGGCTCAGCGGGGCTTCCGGTGGTGGTCATCAGCGTCCGGCGGACAGTGAATTCCATGGACAAAGCGACTGAGGATGCGAGCTTATTTATGACTTACGGAATCGAAAAAGATGAAGAAGGAAATGAAGCGTTGTATATCAACGCAACGGTTCGCGACAACATAGTCGAATTGGATTGGGTGCGCGCCGAAGATGATGCCGAATCCTATGGCCAACGCTGCCTGGCCCGGGTCAAGGCGATCGCGAATGCTGATACTTCTTCCTTAGCGCCCGAAAGCGCATGTCTCATGATGCGGCTATACCGGCGTGGCGATGTCATGATTAGCGACATGGCCTGCGCCGATGGATATCGGGAGCAAGCTATCCGGCTCGCCAAAGAAGCGGCACTCGGAATTTACGATGAGGTCTATCCGGACATTGCTGCAGCAGCCCAGGCCTTTGTACAGGAAAACATCGAGAACGTTAAACGACTCGGAGCCGCTGATTTCCGTCCCTTCTTGAAGACCAACGACGAGAACCGAATGGCCGCTGATCAGTTCTTGCCACGCTTGCTTGAGCTCGCCAAAACCGACCTGGAGAAATCCGGCGAAGTGGTCCAGCGAATCGGATGGCTTGTTAATAACGTCATGGCCTTGTTCCTGGCGCGCCCCCTTTTGAAAAACACCGATTTTTTAGGGCTGTGGCTGAGGTGGCACGGCGGGTTAACGCCGAGGCGGTGGTGTGTGTGGCGGACGGCTACACCCTGACTCCCGCCGGCGAACGCACGGGAGAAGAAATGCTGATGGTGTGTTGGATTAATCCAGACGCCACGTGCGTCAGCAAGGCTGCCGCGTATACGCGCAGAAAGCATCCCCAAGTCGATCATGACATCATCACTTTCTCATTGCAAGATACCCCGGACACTTCTCCTCACGAAATGAGACAAAACATCGTTCCTCCGTGGGGAACTTATCAGCCCAATTGAATTGGAACTTAGATCAAAAAGACGCACGGGAAAGGCAGAACTGGTAAGAGCTCGATCGCTAGAGCTCGACGGGAACGCATCTGAAACGGCATTCAGCCGGCGTTAGAGTGAAAAAAGCTGCGTGCGCACAACACAAAAGAGGGAGGCTTAAATGTCCAACGACGTAAAGAACTTTCTTGCAGTACGGAATGGCACTCTCACGCCGGTGGAGTTGGAGAAGCAAGTCTACGGACACGAGGTGCCGGAAGAGAGTTACTACAAAGCCCGTCTCGAACAGAGCGGCCGCATCAGTTTCTGGACGAAGTATGCACCCCCGGTGCAGGCGCTTGTCAGCCTCGCGGACGGGAAACGGCTGCACATTGCGCTGGAATTGTGATCTTTGGACAGCAATTTTGTCGGCAGCCTGGAATTTAGGCCAGCCCACGATAGTGAATTCATCGAGGAAAACCGCGAACCTGGGCCCGGGGACGAATGACCGGTTAACTTGAGATGATCGGTAGCGGGATGGGGGCTCTGTTCGGGTCGCCGAGTCTGAGCTATCCCGGAAAGAAAATCGCCGCCGGACTGTCAAGTCCGACGGCGAGAAAGTACAGCAAGCAGAACCGCAGTGCGCGTTTAACAGCTCACTGCCCGGTTCCGGTCATAGGCAGCTTTTGCGGGCTGCCCAAACTGTTGTCAAACAATTCGTAAGTAGCCGACTCCTTCTTGGTCAGGGTGGGACAGAATTGAACCAGAATGTTGCAGTTTGCTCCCGAAGCCAGGCTCGCGCCGCAGGTGGAGTTGCTCTCCCGGAAATCCGGGCTGTTGGGTCCTACTATGTCGGACCCAGTGAAGGTCACTGTCGCCGGACCGCTGTTGGCGATGGTGACAGTGTCGTTGGACGAGCATTGTCCGTGGGTCACGGTACCGAAGTTCACCGATGCAGGCGTGAATCCGATGGAGATGCCGATTCCGCTCAGAGCCGCGGTTTGCGGGCTGGTGGAGTCACTATCGGCGACGCTCAACGTGCCCGTCCGGTAGCCGATGGCCTTGGGATCGAATTGGAGACCGATGGAGCAGTTGCCGCTCGCAGCGATCTTTAGACCGTTGGTGCAAGTGGTTTTTCCCTTGTTAACGACGAAATCCGGGCTGATGGTCAGAGCAGGATTGCCCAGAGTCAGCGTGTTGCCGGTTTCATTCAACAGGGTGATGGTGTTGACTCCGCCAGCCACGCCCACGGGTTGGGTGCCAAAGTTGATCGAGTTAGGGCTGAGGACCACGTTGCTGATACCGATCCCGCTCACCCCCGCGATCTGCGGACTGGTGGGATCGGCGTCATTGATGATGACCGCGCCCTTCTTCGCGCCCGTCGATTTGGGCGTGAAGGTCAGGCCGATCTGGCAACTCGCTCCACCCGCCAAAGTGCTGCCCGCTGCCGGACAGTTGTTGGACTTGATGGCGAAGTCGGTAGTTTCGTTCAAAGTAATGGCGCCCATCTTGATGCCGGAGGTGCCAGTGTTGGTCACGGTCACGGTTTTCGTTCCGCTGGTGGTGTTGACCAACTGGCTGCCAAAGTTGACGGGAACGCCCGCAAGCGTAATTGCAGTGCCGATTCCGGTCAGACTGACGGTGGAAACGGGGTTGAAGAAACCGTTGTCATTGATGGTCACGGTGCCGTGGCGAGTGCCCCCGGCGGTCGGCGAGAAGTAGACATAGATGGTGCAAGTCTGCCCATTGGGCAGGCTCGCTGGGCAGTCGTCGGCCTCGCTGAAATCGCCGCTGGTCTGGATGTTCTGGATGGTCAGCGGACCCAACGCGCTCAGCGTGATCACCTGCGGGTTGCTGGTGCTGCCTACCGACGTGAGTGGGAAAGTGAGACTGGTTGGATTCACACTCAGGGCCGAAAAGGCGGAAACGCCCCGGATGCGGAAGTTATATTGATCCGCGATCAGGTAGTTCCCAGATACGGGTTGCTCGAAGACTCCTGCAGGATAGTAGAGCTGGGAGCTGGTGGCGGGTATGCCGTCGCCATCAAAGCCAGCGCTCTGAGGAATGCCCGCGATGGTGGTCATAAGTCCACCAGCGCTCACCCACCGCACTAGATGGTTATTGGTGTCGCCGATGAACAGGTTATCGTTGGGATCCACGGCAACGCCTTGCGGATAGTTGAGTTCCTCCTCCGTGGCTGGGCCATCACCGCTGTAACTGCAGCCGCCATTGCCCGCCACCGTGTTGATGATTCCGGTAGCGACGTTAACCTCGCGGACGCGGCAGTTGTATTCGTCAGCGATGAAGAAATTCCCCGCGGGGTCAGTGGTCACTCCGGACGGATAACAAAGGAAAGCATCAACCGCGGGGCCGCTGTCACCTCCGTAGGCGCACTTTCCTCCAACGCCGGCGACGGTGTTGATAATGCCGTTCGTGACTTCGCGGATCACGTGATTCGAGCGATCGGCGATGTACACGTTGTTCTGGCTATCCACGTAGACGCTGTACGGGCCATTCAATTTGGCGCTGGTGGCTGGGCCGCCGTCGCCATCGTAGCCGCACTCCGGGCTAGTGCCGTTGACGACTAATCCGGCGAAAGTGCTGATATCGCCAGTTTTGGCGTTCACTTTGCGTACAAGGCAGTTGTTATAGTCCGCGATATACACATTGCCGGATGAGTCTTCAGCCGAGCCCAAAGGGGAGTACAACTTCGCATCGACAGCCAGCCCACCGTCGCCGTTGTATCCACACTGTGGGTTGGGGTTCGGGGGTAGTCCGGCAAAGAAGTCGACCAGGTCCGTTTTGTCAACCAGTTCGCGAAGCATACAGTTACTGGTGTCGGCAACAAAGATATTCTGGGAACTGTCTTCGTAGACGCCGAAGGGATAATTGAATTGCACGCCGGATGGGGCGACACCGTTAGTTACAGTCTCGGTACAGCAGCTGCCGTTTCCGGCGACAGTGTTAATGTTGCCGTTCACGGTGAATTCCCGAATGCGATAGTTATTGTCGTCGGCAATCAGGAACTGTCCAGATGTCGACGTTGCGGCAATGCCTTGAGGATAATTCAGTTCGGCGCTCGTGGCTGGACCGTTGTCTCCGCTGAAGCCGGCAGTTCCGTTGCCGGCAACGAAGTTGATGGCCCCATTCACGGTGAACTGGCGGACCACCTGGCAATACTGGTCAGGGAAAGTTACGGTTTTACCGTTAGCGGTGACTACAAGGTTAATCGGGACATCGAGTTCCGCACTGAGGGCGGAGCCGCCATTGCCACTGCAGCCTTGGGTGCCGTTCCCGGCGATGGTATTTATGTCCCCGTTACTTTCGGTGACTTCGCGGATCCTCCTATTGTCGGTGTCGGCAATGAACAAATCGCCGGCGCTATCGATCGCGATGCCGTCAGGATAATTCAACTCGGCGTCGGTAGCGGGGCCGCCGTCTCCCGAGAAGCCCTCGGTCCCGTCGCCGGCAACGGTGCTGATGGTGTCCGACGAAAGAACCAGCTTGCGGATTCGGAAGTTTTGCGAGTCGGCGATATAGAGGTTCGCGCCCGCGCTGTCCAGCGCCAGTTGCACCGGATGGCACAAATCAAACTTGGTGGCGGGAGAACCGTCGCCGTTGTAATTGCACTGGCCCGCCTCCCCGGCGATGGTAGTGATGGTATTCGTCGTGTCCACTTTGCGTATCACGTAATTGCCGTAGTCCGCGATGTAGACATTTCCGGATTTGTCCACGGCCACGCCCTGCGGATAGCTCAAAAACGCCTGGGCTGCTCCGCCTTTGACGCCATCGCCGGAGTAACCGGAATAGCCGGTGCCGGCCACCACGGTGATGATCCCCTTGGTATTCACCTTGAACACACGATGGTTATAGTAGACGGCGATGTAGTAATTACCAGCGCTGTCCACGGCTACCGCATCAGGCGTGTATAGGTTGGCGTCTACCGCAGTTATGTCATTGGGCCCGCCGCCGATGGCGGTGCTAATTATGTCCTGGGTCTGCTGCGCCAGCGCGGAAACACTCAGCAGCAGGGCGGCCAGCAGAACTGCAAAAACTCCGATGAAGCGTCGCATAAAAATTCCTCCTAAGAGATAGTTCGATTGAGGCGAGCTAGAGCCACGCAACATGAGGGTCTCCATGTTTAGAAGTCCCTGCTGGGAGACACCTGGATTTGCCGCTCCCATGTTTTTCCATTCGCGCGATAAATGATGGACAGCGTGGGGGGCGCCCCTGCGCGCAAGCTCTCGTATTCGCGCCGCGAGACTGTGAATTGCTGGCTTAGGCTGACGTGATCGTGAACGCGCAACAGTGTTATGGGCTTGGTCGTGCCAGCCAGGTCGAGCCCGGTGTTCTGGCGCAGCGTTACTACGCCGCGGTGCACATCGGTTTCACCGTTGTTATACAGCTGCAGGTTCAACGTGAGCTGCACTTGCTCGCCCTGGATTTTAGGGTTGGTCATTTTGTAGAAGCCGGCGAAGTCACGCCCATCCTTTGCCAGGACGGTGACCGTGATTAGCAATAGAGTCGCGAACAGGGCAGCAATGCACGCCCGCGAAAAACGCATGGACCGCATAATTCCTCCTTGAAAGTTCTACGAATTCTTCTTATAGGTGACATGTCAGGCCGCAAGTTCAGCTTGCGCCTTCAGCGAACAAATTCCTTCGCTGGACCTTTACCCAGGCTTTCCAGCGATTCACGCTGTACGATTAGTTAATCCGGCTCTTGGTCCAGCTGAGCCATCCTCGACACTACGCATCCGCGCTGGAAACGCCCTTGCCGGGGGGACGGCGAAAGGGGAGATGGGCTTTCCAAAACAAATAACCGAATGCCAAAAAAATGTCGGGCCATTGTGGGGCAGCCCGCAGGCGCTGTCAAGATGAAAGATTTTGCAGTTCGCTCGTCACCTTGCGGAAGTGTGGAAATCAGGGGCGGAAATGCTTGGCATCTGATTCATCATGGCAAGCATTCTCAGGATGCAGAGGGCGGTTGGGGTGGAAGAAACGAAAACAGGTACTGCGACGAATAACCCCGCCCAAGCGGAGAGCTTGAGCGGGGTGCCTCGACGCGAAAAGATAGGCATCGGCGGAACAGTGGTCCCACCTTCCAGACCAACTCAGGAGAACGGGATTATGGTGTTACCTCGAATGCAACGCCTGCACCATGAGTACCGCCGGCATACGCCGTGCCGTATAGCTTGCCTTTGAAGAGAGTTACTCCCGCTAACGGATCATACCCATCATTGCTGGTGGTATCCGCGAAAACGTGCAGAATAATCTCCTTATATTTGCCAGCCGTGAGCTTCAGTTCGTAAACTGTGCCTTCGTTATACTGGCCTCCGTAGCGAGTCGTGCCAAAGATATCACCCGTCGCGTCCAGGACGACGCCCGCTTCATAGGGATACTCGCCGTCGTTGCTTCCACCCTTGAAGCTGTACAGAACACTCTCGGTGTACTTATCGTTACTGCCCCGCTTCAACTTAAAGACGGTCCCGAGGTTGTCAGCACCGCCGTCGTAGGTTGTGCCATACAAGTTGCCAGCGGGATCTATGGCCAAGGTGGAATTGGGGTTAGCTCCCACTGCGCTGTTGAACAGGAAGACGGTCTGTGACACCCAGACGCCCCTCGCTTGAAAGAGTCTGTATACGACGCCCTCGTTATAGGTGGCTCCGCCGTAGTAAGTGGTCCCATAGTAGTAGCCGTCCGGGCCGGGCGTGATTCCGCCCACGGGATAGTCGCCGCCG
>Ga0074044_10002460_pt1 | contig 16182 bp, 13 predicted proteins | sample BogForMeECP23OM1_FD_94443 | JGI IMG/M metagenome (GOLD analysis project Ga0074044, IMG submission 94443) | Bog forest soil microbial communities from Calvert Island, British Columbia, Canada - Bog Forest MetaG ECP23OM1 | ecosystem: Environmental > Terrestrial > Soil > Wetlands ...
ATTCCTCGCGCGTTGAGCGGCACCGGGAGAACCATGCGGATCACGTTCGTATTTTCTTTGCTTCAGGTCAATCTCAGTCGCGCCCTACACGTCGCGGCTATAGGAATTTCCCGCGGATGAGGTTTTGAGGAGCCACAGCCATCAAGTGACGGCTGAACGGCAGCACCTGGTTAAGCGCGGCGAGCGTGCCGCCCGGATCGTAGCGGCGCCAGTTGGTATCGGATTCGCCGGTGGGCCCTGCGAGCAGAAGGGGAAAATCCGCGCCAGCGCGCCCTTTTCATGCGCCATCGTCTAAGCGAATTGCGCCGATTTTCAGTGCGGACTAGCCACGTTCAAGCAGCCAACGTGCGATTCGTTCGCCGACGACCAGCGTCGGGAGGTTGGTGTTCCCGCGCGGTATCACAGGCATGATCGATGCGTCAGCGACATAAGCGTTGTCGAGTCCGTGAATTCTTCCGCGCGAATCGACGACCGCAGACCGATCGCTCGCCGGACCCATCCGGCAAGTCCCCACTGGATGGTAGTAATGCAGGCAATTGGCCCTGACGAACGCCGCGACCTCGGTGCGGCTCGCGATGGCGCAGCCGGGTGAAATCTCCCTGCCTGCAAGCCGGGACAGGGCAGGTTTCGCGGCTATCTCGCGGGCGAGCGCGACCCCGTCGGCGAGCACGCGCAAATCTTCGTCCTCGGGATCGGATAGGTAGCGGTGGTCGAGGTTGGGCGGCACGGCGCTGTCCGCGCTCGTCAGCCGTAGCGCGCCACGCGAGCGTGGCGTCAGGCACGCCACTTCAAGCGTCCATCGCCAACCGGTTGGAGTTGTGGGGTCGGGTCCGCCATTCGGATAAACGTGTAAATCAAACGCCCGCGTACATCGTGAGGATCGCGCCTTGCCGATCGTCGCAAACGCGGCCATCGCCTTTTCGAGCTCGCGGGTTCCCATGTAGCTCAGTGTGACGCGCGGATGATCATGCAGGTTGCGGCCGACTCCGGGCAGGTCGTGCATCGGCGTGATGCCGACGGAGCGAAGTTCGGAGGGATCGCCGATCCCTGAGCGCAGAAGAATCGTTGGAGAGCCGTAGGTCCCCGCAGCCACGATTACTCGGCCGGCTTCGATGCGGACAGGACCCTCATGTCCGGCTACTACGACAGCGTTCACTCGTCCTGCGGTGATTTCGAGGCGGTCGCAGGCCGAGTTGCCAACGATCGTCAGGTTCGATCGCTCGCGGACCGGATCGAGATAGGCGAACGCGGTGTTCCAGCGGACGCCATTCACGATGTTCACGGGACTGGGCGCGATCCCCAGGTTCTCATCGAGATTGTTCAGGTCGGCGACGCGCGGGATTCCGGCGGCGGCCGCGGCGTCCAGCGCTAAGCGCTGGAAAGGAGTGACCTCCGCAAGCTCCGGAATTCGAACCCGCAGACGCTCGGAGCCGGCGCGGAACAGCGGCCGCAATTCGTCTGTCGACCATCCCGGATTTTCAAGCGCGGCCCATCCGTCGTAATCGACACTGCTGCCCCAGATCGCGGCGCATCCGTTATGTGACGAGCATCCGCCGATCACACGAGCACGCTCGTAGGTGATGACGCGCGGCGCGTACAGCTCCCCGCTGTGGTAGCCCCAGTCGTGCGTGGTCGGCATCGCGCTGGCATTGGTGAGTTCCGCCGGCCATCGTCCCGCGGCGAACGGACCGTAATCCGGACCGGCTTCCAGCAACAGCACGGGCTGCCCCGAATCTTCCGCGAGAAGACCCGCGACCGCTGCTCCCGCAGTGCCGCCACCGATCACGACGGTATCGGCGAACTTCGGAAGCGGAGTGCCTGCTGGAGGCTGATCCTGTTTTCGCGCCATCTGAGTTGCACCCTCAGTCATACGGGCGGCCACGAGCCTACTCCAACTATGCGAATTTTCGGTAACGACAACCGAAGCGCCCACGCCGGCGACGGGTCAAGAAAGCGCCCCATCGCGACGCAACAGAGCCTCGACCGAGTCGTACTCTCGCGACTGGAGTTGCAGGGCGGCAGCAAACAGTATCTCGTCAGGGCGCTCACCGTCGCCGCGCAGAAGGAAGTCCAGCGCCTGGCTTTCTTCGCTGCGCTTCACGAATGCGTCCAGATACGCGCACCGGACCTGCGCTGCATCGGTCAAGACCAAGCCTTGCCCCAGAAAGAGGCGAAGAGCGGCGAGCTGACAGAAGTTGCAATCCTTCGAGACAGAGCGCGGCCGGTACCGCAGGGTGAAACGATGAAAGAGGTAGTAGCGGGCACACCACCGTAAACGCTCGGCGCTCGGAGGAGGGGCGGGGATGCGCGGCGGTGATCCGAAGAGCGTTTCTGCAAAAGTGGCGACATGCTCGTGAAGGAACGGAAACGGCGTGCCTAGGAAGTACCAGGGATGCTCGAACGCGCTGCGCGGAACCATCGTCAGTTGCGCGTGCGTTCCGCCGATACTGAAAGTACGGCCCCCGAACGATCTCCTGATCGCACGCACGGCATCGTCGAAGGCCGCATGAGGCACATCGTCGTGCAGGATGAGGTCGATCTGATATTCGCAGGGGGCCCAGTGGGGCGTTGGATAGACGATGATGGTTCCGGCAATCGATCGCAACGCTGGCTCACGGTCGAACCGATCCCGTAACTCGGAGCGATGCGCCTCCGCGAGCGCCGCCGATCGACGCGAGGTGGGAGTCACCCACGCCGCGCCGGCGGGCAGCGGCAGCTTACGATAGAACTCTGCCGCCAGCGCGAGAGAGCAATGAAGTATCCTTGCCTTCTGCTGTTGGCCATCCTGCGACCAGAAGCCCTTGCGCTCGAGGTCGCCGAGCAGCCCCGTCATCTCAGGGTCGTCCGCAAACAACGACACCGCCAGCGAATCGGGCAGGTACGCTTGCGCCGGGGGAGCCACGCGGCCGAGCCCGACCTGCAGGTGGAGCTGACTTTTCATCGCGACCCGGAAGCAGACCCGTATGTGCCCCTCGTCTAGGCTCGTCTGTGGCGTCAGCACGTGGGTCTGGAGCACGTTGAACCACCAGGCATTGAATTCGGGATGCAATGGAAGGCGATTCACCTCGATCGCGGGAGACTGGCGTTCTCGCCGCACTTCGCGGCCGCCGATCCTGATCCATGCGCTGGGCGCGTTCAGAATCTCGGCCCCGCCGGGCCAGGCCTCGATCTGCGCGAGCTCGCGCCGCGTGACCAGACGCGCGTCCTTCGGCCAGACGAAGCAGAACACCCGGCTCAGGGCATCGACTCGATTCGTGCAGGCGCGCACAAGCGCCGCAATCTGCGCGGCGCGGTCATCGAGCACCAGGGTGAGATCGAGATCGCTCTGGCCGGGTGCGAACGTGACGGAGCGGGGATGGCTGTGTCGCGCGTAGACCGCCTCGACTCCCGGCATCCCCGCGAGCTGACGGCCTACCATCCATGTGCCAACCTCGCATCCCTTTCGATAGAGGGTGCGGATCCAGGGCAGTCGCGAGCTGCGGATGATTCCCGAGCGAATCCAACGCCGCCATTCCCCCATCGATCAGGGCCTCGCCCGGCGCCGTTGCAGCGCTTCTTTGAAAGATCGGGTAGAGCGCAGGAAGGTATCGCCGAATGCCCGCGACGGCTCGATGTGGGTGTTCTCGTGGAACTCGTTGAAGCTCGTGACCACGATCAGCTCCGGAGGTGGTTCGAGGCTGAGGGCGACTTTTTGCATGTGCTCGTAGGTGCGCGTGCCGCGCCGCGAAGTGACTCGGTACCGGCTTTGATTGCGCTGCGGTGAGGCCAGGCAGCTGTCGTCGTAGCCTGGGCAAACCGTGAAGACGCGAACCGCGCCTGCGCGCTCGGCAAAGGATCGGTAGCTGCTGGTCCAGATCGCTTCGCGCACGGTAACGCGGCCGACCTGCAGCGGCGAGTACACGCACCAGCCGCTGAAGAACTCCCGTAGCGGGCGCGGAACGAACTGGTTGAAGATGAGCTGGCCCGCGGCGATCGCGTGGTAGCCGCGCGTGAGTCGAGCCAGCAGGTCACGATGGTAGAACAGGAAGCCGAGAAACGGGCCGCTTAAGTAGTACCAGAGCAGCGGACGACCCCGCAGGCGCTGGTAGAGGGGAGACTGCATGAATTCGGTTCGAAGCGTCTTGAACGCTCCCTCAACCACCTTCGCATCTTCGGTGTTGATCGCTAGGAGGATGGCGAGTGCCAGCGGCCGGGGCGCTTTCTCCGCGGCGGCAAACAGCCTTCGCGTGGCCTCGACCTCGGTCGGGTTCAGTCCCGAAGAGGTGACCTGTAAATTGACCACAAGGAAGTCGAGCTGCGCATCGGCCGCCATCTGCAAGTGACTGCGGATCACTTCCGGATCTCCGGAAGAATAGGCGCCCCCGAGCGGCAGATCCATGACCGCGGCGAACTCCTGGTTCTCGTTCCAATGCTGCGGCTGGTCGCCGGCGCGGTACCAGGGGTAGTAGTGCGCACCAAGCAGCGGCCGCCGTGGCCGGGCCGGGCGACGCGAGACGGTCTCGCGGAAGAGGTCGAGCAGCTCACCCGCCGTCCGTTCCCAACTGTGGCGAGTAGCGATCTCGCGGCCCGCGGCTCCCATGCGGCGGGCGAGATCCGGATCGCCCAGCAGCGTAGCGATGCTCTCCGCGATCGTGTCGGGATGTGCGGGCACGAAGCGGGCGCAACTGTCGTTCAGGATCTCGCTGTATCCGCCGCCCTCGGTGGCGATCACCGGCCTGGCGGCCGCCGCGGCTTCGAGCGGCACCATTCCAAATGGCTCGCGTTGAGGAGTGTAGACGCAGATCGAAGACTGCGCGTAGACCTCACCCAGCGTGTGCTGGTCAACGCGGCCGCTGAAAACCACTCGCCCATCGAGGCCGAGACCGCGCGCGAGACGGCGCAGGTTCTGCTTCTCGGGCCCCTCGCCGACGATCCGGAGACTGCCGTTGGGTATTCGGGCCAACGCCTGGATCACTAGGGCGACGCGCTTGTGCTGCCAGAGGTTGCCGACGAACAGCAGCGGGTCTGACGACGACGGCGGCGATACCGTCGCGGGCAGGTTCACCCCCGGATAAACCACCCGATCGGGGGCACGGCCATAGATCGTTCGCAGATACTCGCCAGTGGTGCGGCTGTTGGTGGCGAGCCGATCGATCCCTGCGGACGAATCGATCGTTTCGATGAGATGCAGCAACACGTCCAGCTCCGACACGCTGACCCGGTCGTAACTCATCTTCGGATACATATGAATGCTGACCTCGTCGCCCCCGTGAGGCTCGGGACGCAGGTCGTACAGGGTGCGTAGCGGCTCGGCGGCGAACCAAACGGAAGGGCGCCGCTGAATGAAGTGGGTCGGGAACAAATAGAGGAAATAGAGATCGTGAGGCCGGATCATTTGCTCCCAGACCCTGGGCAGCGCCACCGTGTTGTAGAAGAACGCCTCGGCGCCGGTGCGTCCGCTTGGAAGCTGGACGATCTTGACCCCCGATCCGATGTCGAATTCGGTTAGCAGCTTGCGCCGAAAGAAAGGCGTGTAGAGCGTGATGTCCATCACGTCCTGCCAGCGGCGCAGGCATTCGAGGAGGTAAACCTCCGAACCTCCGTACTTGGTGAGCTGCGGTGTGACGACGCCGAGGTTCATTCAGAATCCGCGGGCAGCACGCAGTACTTCTGGATCGGGAAGAACGGTGCCAGGGACGTTTTGTCACTACACGAATGCGTTGTAGTCATATCTCAGGGAGGCGCAAAATGGCTGGGTCATTGGATCAGCGCGAGCCAGTTCCAAATCACAAACTCCAGGACCAGGAGTGCGCCGAATAGTCTCGATCCAGGAGAGCTTAGCAGGATGAGAAACCCGAGCACCATCAGTTCTGCCGTGCCGCGCATGAACGCCCAGTCCTCTATCCAGACGGCCCCTGAAAGCTTGCAGGCAAGGACGAGGTAGGCCACCCATGCGAGCTTAACGCCATCGTCGATCGGCGATCGCGGTATCGCCATCGCTGCCAGCAACGTCGTTCCTCCGAGCAGGGTAAACTCGCCCAGCCCAAATACTTTATCGGCAGTCGGAAATCCCGTTAGCAGCCCGGCGACGAAAGCGCTCACAGCTTTCATCAGAGGCCCCAGATCGTTGTCGCGGCCAGACGCTATGCCGGCGTAGCCCCAGGTGGCGGCGATCCAGAGCTGCCAAGCAGCAAAAGTCGCCAGTGGGATGACCAGGCACGCACCCTCGCTCCATCGGGCCTTCTTGAAGAACATCCGCCACGCCCATGTCGCCAACATTGCGCTGGCGAGCAACACGGTCGTCTCGCGCGCCAGGACGCTGAGCGCAAGCGTGAAGGAACCGAGAAGATTTAGCCGACGATGCCAAAAGAAGAGACTGGTTACCATCAGCGAAATCGCAAGCACCTCAGTCAGATCCCGATAGAGACTTAGGAGCAGCCCCGGATAAAATACGATCGCCAACCCCCACAGTGCGTTCCTGCTCAATGTGCACGCGAAGAAACCGGCCACGAAAGCGAGCGCGCATATGGCGAGATAATTTACCAGGATCATTGTCCATGGGAGCCATGCCGGGTGGCCCAGCGAGAAAGCGCCGGCGAGCGCAGGATAAAGGATTCGCTGCTGGCGGTAGGAAGGGTTGTCGATCCTGATACCGAACGCCGTTCGCTGATTGGTAAAGGGGGCCATCGCCAGGCGATAATAGGACTGGCCGTCGTATCCGGTACCGGGAACCAGCGTTATCGGCGTCGGCATCTGCTCGACGCTACAGAACTTGGTTCCTGCGCAGATGAAGCGCGAGGCATCGAAATCGAAACGCGCAAGCCGGGCAGCGATCATCAAGCCGTAGAGCAACGCTGCGATTAGCATCACACCGGCTGGCTTCAAAAGCGTCATAATCAATTCTGTGTCCTCAAGCCACTGGCATACGATTTTCTCGTCGTCGCCACCGGCGCTACGCATTCGTACTTTGTCATCCAGCTGGCGACTTCCAGCGCATCGACCTCGCGCTCGGTTTTCGCCGCGTCTCGATCGAGACCGCCTCGCCAAGAATCACGCTGGACGCACCAGCTGAGCGCTTCTTCTCGGGCTTTCTCAGATCGAGGTCTGGGCTATAGGTGTGCTTAGTCAAAACCTAAACCCGGACGTACTGATGATGGAGTCCGCCGAGGATTGGTATCGCTGTGATGGGGCCGAGCTTTTGCGGGTGCCGAAAATCCGGTGCATTCTTATCCAACGAGAGATGCGTGCGGACCTGATTGTAATAAGAAGCGTAATTCTTCAGCACACGACGCAGCTGCACTTCGTCGAACACGACCAGGTAATCGAGGCTTTCGCGCCGAATCGATCCGATGACGCGCTCGACGTGGCCGTTCTGCCATGGCGAGCGTGGCGCGGTCGGATGACCACGGATCCTCATTGCCTGAATGCGATGGGTGTAAATTGGACCGAAGGCGCCGTCGCGGTCACGAAGCAGGTAACGTGGCGCTTCATCCCAGGGAAAGGCGTCAGTCACCTGCCCAGCGATCCACTCGGCGGTCGGATTGTTCGTCACCCTGATGCTCACCAGTCGCCTGCGAGCGTGACGCAGTATGACCAGGCCATAGAGCAACTTGAATGAGATCGTCCGAACTACGAACAGATCGATGGACGCGATCCCGGCGGCGTGATTGCGCAGGAAGGTCTTCCAACCTTGGGACGGTGGTCGGCGGCGCCGGACCATATACCTGCCGACGGTTGATTCAGCGACTTCGATCCCGAGCATCAACAATTCGCCATGGATCCGCGGTGCGCCCCACAGAGGGTTCTCGCGGTTCATGCGCCGGATCAGCGCCCGAATCTCGGCAGCAGTCCGTGGACGGCCGCCGACGTGGCGGGACTTCCAGCGCCAGTAGGCGCGGAAACCGCGTCGGTGCCAACCGATGACGGTCTCCGGCTGGACGATGATGATCGCGTCCAGAAACGACGGGTACAGTCGATACGACCAAACGAACAGCAGGCGATCGATGTTCCACAGCCGCACGCGCTTCGTGGACTTGCGCCGTAGCACAACGAGCTGTTGGCGCAGGATGAGGTTCTCGGTCTCAAGCCGCGCTCGCCGCGCGAACCACGACCGGATAGCAAGCAACAGCTGAATCAGAAACGCGACCATCGGCCGCTTCTGTACCATACGCCCACGAGCGCGTCATCCCGGATAGGGTTTTCGGGAGGGACAACCACCGGCCGCCCGGGTTCGGCGTGCGCAGCAATGCGCACGCTCCACGACAGACGTGGCTTTTCGCGTGCAGTGCGCGAACGCAGCGCCAGGCGTGACTTTCGCGGGTGCGAACGGAGACAATGGAAAAGAAACGGTCGATGGAGGGTCGCGGTTGTGCTAGCGTCCCGCGACCGAGGATCGGACGATGGCGAGTGCCATAACTCATCCGGTTGCGACTGTTCTTGCGCCCGCGCCACCGTGCTCATCGCCATTTCGCTTTCAGAAAGAAGCGCGTGCGGACATCCTGGGGTTCCTCACCAAGTGGGCCGAGCGCGGTGAAGTCGCCCGGTATAGGCGCGCATCTTCGTCCAGTAACTCGTGGACTCCATGAAAGAAAACAACCGATACATCGAGAGCAAGACCTGTCTTATAACAGGCGCCACAAATGGGATCGGGCGTGTTACCGCAGTGGAATTGGCCAGGATGGGAGCGGAATTGTTCCTGACCTACCGGGACCAGACGCGCGCCGACGAGACAGTTGCCGAGATACGAAAAAAGACCGGCAACGAAAAGGTTCATCTTCTTCACGCCGATCTCGGGTCGCAGAAGCAGATTCGCGGCGTAGCCGCCGAGTTCCTGGCCATGGGAAAGCCGTTGCATGTGCTGGTCAATAACGCCGGTCTGGGCAATACAAAGAGGATGATGACCGAGGACGGGATCGAGATGGTGTTTGCGGTCAACCATCTCGCTTACTTTCTGCTGACCATCTTGCTGCTCGAGCGAATCAAGCAGAGCGCGCCGGCGCGCATTGTGAACGTCGCCTCAGAAGCGCACCGGTTTGGAAAGGTCAATTTCGACGATCTAGGCGGCGAGCGGCGTTATAGCACGTTCGGCGCGTATGGCCAGTCGAAGCTGGCCAATATCCTCTTCAGTTACGAGCTGGCGAGGCGGTTGGCAGGAACTGGTGTCACGGTCAACTGCCTCCATCCGGGCGGTATCGCTAGTGGGCTGTGGACCAACAACGGGCCGTTTGCACGGTTCATCATGAAGGCCGGCAAGCTTTTTCTTAAGACACCGGAGCAGGGCGCACAAACTATGATCTACTTAGCCTCCTCGGCCGAGGTCGAAGGAGTCACCGGAAAGTACTACGCCAGCTGCAAGGAGAAAACTTCCAACAAGGAATCGTACGACCTAAATGTCGCCAGGCGGCTGTGGGACGTCAGCGCGCGGATGACAGGAGTTGGCGCGTAAGGGGCCCGTCGTTCGAGAAGTAACGATTCACGCTGGGAAAGATGCGCCTTAGGTAAAGGGGGAAGTCGCGAACCGATCGCGTACAGACGTCAGGAGGCGGCGACCGTCGATGGATTTTGGCAAATTTACTTTTGGCTCATATTGAGAGCGAAACGGCGGCCACCAATGCGGCGACGACTTCCGGGATCTTCCTTCTGCTCGCGATATCGAAATACCAGAGCGCGAGAGCAATAGGGATCGAGTCCATCATGGATCCTGTGATCGTGTGTGTGGCGAATTACTGATTTCCTCAGAATCAGCAATTCGCCACACACGGGACTCAAAAGTCCCCTCTAAGGAAGCTCTGCACAGGTCGTTATGCAACGACTATTTGACATGGAAGTGACGACGATCAGGGGAAGAGGCAACGGCGCGATCGGTTGTTGGTCCCTCGCAAGTGGTGGCGGGCTAAACCCAGGTGGGGGGAGTTTCAGATGATAAATGGGGGTGACTTTCGGATGATTATTGACAGTGGATACACCGAAAAGAATACAAGGACGCGAATGAAGCCGAGATCCGCCAGCAATTCCAGAGCCGCGCCCTACAGTTCATGCAAGGGAGAGTCCCTGGGGCTAGCGCGCGGGCTTTGATTTGATCGCGGCTCGCGGGCGGCGATAGGCCATATCCAAAAGTCCGGCGCGCTCGACCTTGACGACCAGACAACCCGGAAAATGCTTGATCGCCGCAGACCTCGCATCCGCGGGACGGCTCACGTCAACGATCCCCGAGGTACCATCCGCAAAACTTGCCTTGAAAATCATCTTTTCTATGCTCCCTGATGACTACCCTGAGCATGACCCTATATCTTCCCGTAAGTGCCAACAAGAAACTCGGCCCAAACAACGAGCGATGACTTACATTTGTGAAACATGGGACCAATGCAAATTATCCCGAATTCACCGCTCGATTGTCGGAAAGTAAACTTGCCAAGGCATCTGAAGGGAAGTGTTGCAACTTTCAAAACGGTGACGGAGGACGCCCCGAGAGGAACTGGGCGGCGAAATCTCAGGCAGCCAGATCGAACAGCTTGTGTGTGGCGAATTACTAATTTTCCCGGAATCAGCAATTCGCCACACACACGTCAAACCGCTAACGGAGCTTTCATTGAAAAAAAAATTTATTCGGAAGTAGCGTGGCCCTTGAACGATCGGTATGCGGAGGCAGCATATGGAACTCCGACCATTTGGCAGGACCGGTATTCAGATTTCCGCCGTCGGCTTTGGATGCTGGGAGATTGGCGGCGGCTACGGCAGCATCGAGGAGTCCGAGTTCATCAAGGCGGTCAATCGCGCTCTCGATCTCGGCATCAACTGCTTCGATACCGCCGAGGCGTACGGCTTCGGGGCGTCGGAAAAATCGCTGGCGAAGGCACTCGGCTCGCGCCGCAAGGAAGCCGTCATCACGACCAAGTTCGGCATCGGCTATCCCGACGCTCCCAACTATCGTGACAGTACCCGCAAGCGCGTCGTCGAGTCGATCGACAAAAGTCTCGAGGCGCTCAACACCGACTACGTCGACATCTATCTCATCCACTGGCCCGATCGGGCAACGCCGTTCGAAGAGCCAATGCAGGCGCTCGACGAACTGGTGAAGCAAGGCAAAGTGAGAGCGGTCGGCCTATCCAACTTCAAGCTGAGCGAGATCGAACGATGCACGCGTACGCGGCGAGTTGACGTCGTCCAGTACTGCTGGAATATGTTCGACCGCCGCATGCAGAAGGAAATTTTTCCGTACTGCCGAGAAAATGGCATCGGCGTGATGGCCTACGGCTCGCTTGCCTACGGAGTGTTGACCGGCACGCTCAGCGAAGAGTCGGCGTTCGAGAAGGGCGACTGGCGCGCGCGCAGCGGCAAGCTCGGCAACATCAACCTGTTTCAGCATCTCTTCGGCCCCGATCACTTTCTCAACAACCTCCGCGCGGTCGAGGATTTGAAGCCGATCGCAAAGCGCTACAACAAAACGCTCCCGCAGCTTGCCTTGCGCTGGACGCTCTCGAACCCCGTCATCAGCACCGCGCTCGTGGGATGCCGCAATCCGCGCGAAGTCGACGACAACGTCGGTGCCATTGGCTGGTCAATCACCGACACAGATATGAAAGAGATCGATGCGGTCTTTGCGCGTCACGGAGCGATCACGATGCCCGAAACGTGGCTCGAGACGGTATAGTCACTTGCTTATGAACTGAGTAGTCGTAAATACGGCGACAGAGGTGCGGTATGCCGATTCAGAAATTCGCGCCGATGACCAAAAATTTCCCGACCTTCGATTGCGATGCTCACGTGACGGAGCCGCCATGGCTCTGGGAGCGAGCGAAAGACTGGCTGACCAAGGATGAGTACGAGGCGCTGAAAAATACTATCTGGTACGATCCCGAATCCGATCAGCTGATCGTCAATGGCAAAGCCGGCGCGGGAATCGGCTCACAGCGTATCGGTGGATCGGCCGGAATGGTCAACGTGCTGTCGCTCGCCGGCCCCGGCCTCAAGCACGATATTCAGCGCGCGCTCAACGTCCGCAATCTGAATCACAAGACCGCGCTGACCAAGGAGCAGGCCGACTACATCGATCACAAGGGTTCCTACGAGCCCAAGCCGCGCCTGCGCGACATGGATGTGCAGGGTATCGATCAGGTGATGATCATTCCGACCGACATCGATACCTATCCGTGGCTGCTGAACGCCGGCGGCGCCAAGGCGATGTGCAAGGCGTACAACGAATGGGCATACGAGTACTGCCAGGAGAATCCCGATCGGCTTTACTTCGCGGCGATGCTCCCGATGCAGGATCCTAAGTTCGCCGAGCAAGAGGTGTATCGCGTCGCGAACAAGGGATGCCGCGTCGGCCTGGTGCGGCCGATCGATGCGATGGGGAATTATCCCATTCAACCCAAGTACGACCGAGTGTGGCGCGCGATGGAAGAGACCGGCGTCGTGTACGGGATGCATCCGTTTCCGGCCTTCGGATCGCTCAAGCCGCCTGGATACACGGAGCAGCACTCGGGCGCCGAACTAATCTCGTTGACCGCGACGACGTCGGGCCTGCCGCATTCGTTTCTGATTAACGTGCAGGATTTCCAGGCGGAAGCGTCGTTATGGGTCGTGATGGTCCTGATGTCAGGATTCTTCGATCGCTTTCCGAAACTGAAGGCCGCGGTCTTCGAAGCGTCATCAACGTGGCTCAGTTTCATCCTCGACGAATGCGACAAGAACTATAAGCTCTATCGCAACGAGCGACGGCTGCGTCCGCTGAAGAAACTGCCGAGCGAGACATTCTTCGAGCGCTGCGTCACTGGTTTCGAGGGCGACGAAGCGTCGCCGTCACGCCTGCCGGAATTTTACGAGAACATCCTGGCGTGGTCGTCCGACGTCTACCATCACGACGGCGACGATGCCTGGCGCGCGATCGACACGATGCGGAAATGTGAATTGCCTGAGCCGTATCAAGCCAAGTTCCTCGGCGGCAACGCGCGCAAGCTGTACAGGATCGACGCGCCTAAAAACTTCATCGCCGATCGCGTCACTGAAATCGAGCGTCCCGACTGGTGGCCCACCGAAGAAGAGGTCAAGCACTCGCTCGATCCTATGGCGTCGGTGCGACGTTAGGGAACGACCATGAACAAGCGATTGGCAGTTTTTGATAGCGACTCGCACGTCGTCGAGACACCGGAGCTGTGGAGCAAATACTTGGATCCGGAATTCCGCACGTTGGGGAAATTCGCGCTGTGGCGTGAAGAGGGGAAGCTCGACTCCTATCTGAAGGTCAACGGCAAAGTCTTCCGCGATACCATGAATTCCAATATCCCGCGCCACGCGATCTGGAAGCCCGGGATGACCTGGGACAAGGTTGGCGAGCTCGACCCTGACACTCGACACTCCGCGACCGCGGGCGCATCGAATGCCGAGGCGCGCCTGCGCGACATGGACGCGATGGGAATCGATCAGGCGCTACTTTATCCAACCTGGTTCGCAGAGGGCTTCCACTTGGTAGAGGATCCCGACGTCGCGTACGCGCTCGCGCGCGCATACAACGACTGGATCGCCGATTTCTGCAAAGCGGCGCCGGATCGTCTGTTCGCTGCGTCGATGGTACCGCTGCAGAACATCGACTTTGCCGTTGAGGAGCTTCGCCGCACCGCGAAGATTCCCTGCTTTCGCGCAGCGTTCATCCGGCCGATGTTTCTCGAGGGCCACTACTTCACTCATCCTATTTACGATCCGTTATGGGCCGAGCTCGAGAAGTTGGGCATGACCTGCGCAGTGCATCCCGCGATGGGAATGTGGAATCCGGAGTGGACTTCGCACGGCCCGTTTTTCGAGAAGATAAAGACCCGGCTGCACCATCGTTCGTTCACGACAGCGGAAGGAGGTGGACCTGCCGCGGGCGGTGGATCGGACATAGCGTTTGGCTTCACGGCGTCTCCGCCACTCGGCCATCCGATTGCGCAGATCATTGCGCCGTGGCTCGACAATCACATGTTCGTCGCGTCGACGCTGATCGGATTCACCGTGATGCAGCGTTATCCAAACATGAAGATGGTGGTCGCGCACGGCAAGGCTTCGTGGATGGAAGAAGTGCTGGAGAAGATGGAAGCGTCAACGCGCACGATTCCGCTGCTGCACTACTATCCCGTGCGAACCGACACCGAAGAGATGTGGAAGGAAGGCAAGGTCATGCTCGGCTTCGACGCGGAGGAGAGGCTGATTCTCAAGCTCCCCGAGGATTTCGCCGAGAAAATCGTGTGGGGCTCGCGTTATCCGCATCAAGACACCACCAGCGCATGGGACGCGATTGAGAAAATGACCGAAGCGAATATCGCGGAGTCCACTATGGCTCGAATGCTGGGCGGCAACGCATCGGAACAATTCGGAATCCATCTCGTACAGAAAGTGGACGCCGCGGTGGAATCGCTCCCCGAACGCTAAAGGTACAACCTGTTAAGTCGGATTGATTGCTGACCGGCATGGGCTCGAGGGTTTCCTTCAGTCGATAGAGCACGACTCGAAGGCTCCGGGTTCCCATTCAAAACCTGAACCCTGACCGACAGCGCCGTGCGCTACAGGTTCCGGCCGCCGGCCGCATCAGTGAAACCTCTGATGCCGATACCGCCTTCGCAAAGGATTACGCCTCCAGTCGCGGTGGAAGAGTTCTCGGCCGACGCCAGCAGGACATACGATCCGGTGTAGTCGCGCGGCTCGGGCAGCTTGCCGAGCGGAATTCCGCGCTCGACCGCCTCCTTAAGCGGCACCGAAGCGATCGATTGTTCTCCCATGTCGAGCGAGCGCGGGCCGCGCAAGTCAGTTGGGATCGCGCCGGGCGCCACTCCGTTGACTCGAATCTTGGGCGCCAGCTCGTAGGCCAGCTGGCGAATCAACCCGACCACGGCGTGTTTCGAAGCCGTATACAGAGGACCGCCGCCGCATGGGTAAAAGCCGGCGTTCGAGACCGTGAAGATGATACTGCCGTTGGTCTTCGCAAGTTCGCGGTACGCAGCCTTCGCGCCGAGCAGATAGCCCTTAACGTTCACGCCGAACAGTTCGTCGAAAGCGTTGCCGATTCGATCGTCGGGCAATGCTGCAAGCGAAATCGAGAAGTCCCAGATTCCGGCGTTGCCCACGAAGCAGTCGAGTTGCCCGAACTTCGCGACTGTCTCCGCAACCGCTCGCTGATTGTCGCCTAGGTCCGTGACGTCGCCGACGATCGCCGCGACGCGATCGCCGAGCTGCTTTGCCAAGTCCTCGGTGCGCTCGCGCGCTCGATCCAGGATCGCGACTCGTGCGCCCTCGTCGACAAATCGCTCGACGATTGCCCGTCCAAGCCCCGATGCGCCGCCTGTAACGAGCGCAACTTTGTTTTCCAGCCAGCCCATTTCAGAAAAAGTTGCTCAGGTTGCGCGACAGCAACACCGTTTGCTCGAGAAAAATCTTGCGATCGGCGATCTGGAACGATCCTTCGACTCGCCGCAGCAGGTCTCGCCGCGATCCGATCCACGAGCTCTCCTCCGAGTTAAGCCGGGTGCGGTAAACGTGGAAGTTCGACTCGACTTCGAGCTCGCGGCCGCTGTCGCGAACCACTCTTACATTGGTGATCAAATGACGCGTGCGCGAGGGTGGATCTTCCGCCCATGAGCGCCCCGAATTGAGCTTCGCCACCCTTCCGGCGAGCAGAGTCTTGTCGTCATGGAAGAAGGCCATCTCACCGGGCTGCGTAAATTCCTTGTTCAGCTCGCGTTGCATGCGAGTGCGGCGGATCGGCATGAAGTAATGCGCGTCATCGCTGAACAGTGCGAGCCACTCCTCATATCGATGCGCGTCGAGCAACGCTGCCTCGTCGTAGTAGAAGCGCTCGACCTCGTACTGGCGAACCATCGCCGCTATTCGGTCGTTGTTCGGACGCAAGCCTGAGTCAGCGGACATCTACATGGCTCGCTAGATATAATCGCCGGGCGTTGTCGCCTTGAGCAGATCGTCCCAGCCGAGGCCCTTCATCCATTGGGCCCACGAATGATACGTCCACAACTGGCCATGCTCGCTGGTGAGCCCCTCGACGCGCGCCAAACCGCCTTCCTTGATAATCTTGCCCCGGCCCAGACCCATGGTGAGCTGATGCTTCATCCGCCTGCTTGCGACGCCGCGCGTCTGCGCCGTGGCCTGCGACCAGTTCTCGCCGTCGTCTTGTTCGAGCACGCCAGCCGGGCCGAAAACGCGGCATGCGGTGCTGAC
>Ga0074044_10002462_pt1 | contig 16179 bp, 11 predicted proteins | sample BogForMeECP23OM1_FD_94443 | JGI IMG/M metagenome (GOLD analysis project Ga0074044, IMG submission 94443) | Bog forest soil microbial communities from Calvert Island, British Columbia, Canada - Bog Forest MetaG ECP23OM1 | ecosystem: Environmental > Terrestrial > Soil > Wetlands ...
GATCGGAATATCGACCTTGACGTTCTTCGAAATAGACGACGGGTCGATATCGATGTGAATAATCGTCTCGGCCTTCGGCGCGAATTCAGAAATCTTGCCGGTGACGCGATCGTCGAAGCGCGCGCCGACTGCGATCAGGCAATCGGTGTTGCATACCGCCGTGTTGGTGGCATACGAACCGTGCATCCCGAGCATCCCGAGCCTGAGCGAATCGGAGGCCGGGTACGATCCCAATCCCATCAGCGTCTCGGTAACTGGAATTCCAAGTCCTTTAACCAGTTCGCGCAGCTCGGCCGCCGCGCCGGACCATTGCACGCCGCCGCCAACGTAGAACAGCGGCGTCGAACTTTTCTCGATCGCCTCGATCGCGCGCTCGATCTGCCGCGGATTGCCGCGAATCGTGGGCTTGTAGCCGCGCAGTTCGATTTTCTCGGGCAGGTGAAAAACATGCTCGGCTTGTTGCACGTCCTTGGGCAAATCGACCACCACCGGACCGGGACGTCCGCTGCCGGCGATATAAAACGCTTCCTTGATGATGCGCGCAATATCCTTGACGTTCTTGACCAGGAAATTGTGCTTGGTGCAGGGACGAGTGATGCCGACGAAGTCCGCCTCCTGGAACGCATCGTTGCCGATCATCGTGGTCGGAACCTGGCCCGACAAAACCACCATCGGGGTGGAGTCCATGTACGCGTCGGCGATTCCCGTGACGGTGTTGGTCGCCCCCGGTCCCGAAGTGACGATGACGACGCCGGGGCGTCCGCTGACGCGCGCATAGCCCTCCGCCATGTGGGCCGCGCCCTGCTCATGGCGGACGAGAATGTGCTTGATCTTTGAGTCGAGTAGCGCGTCGTAAGTCGGCAGGATCGCGCCGCCCGGATAGCCGAAGATGACGTCGACGCCCTCGGCAATCAGGCTCTCGACAACGATTTGTGCTCCCGTAAGTTTTTTCATCTACCGATTTTTGGCCGCTTTACTTGCGGTTTGAGCTTTCAAAGGTACACTACGCGCGGATATCGGCACAACTTGTGTCCTGCGGCATGCGCAGCACGTGCGCTAGTTCCCCGCCGTCAGTTGATATACGGGCGGCCGCGATGTTAAAGCGAGTGCATGGTCTGGTCCGACCCACCAACGTGGAATGAGTCTTTCCCAGCGCGGAATTTTTCTTTCGCTCACGAGGCCGCCCAGCACATCCTGAAGAACACCAGAGGCCGTGTGACCGACGACGTACTGAACGCCTTTGTGCTCTCCTGGGGCAAAGCGGTTGGAAGATCGCTGCTCAATACTCCGAAACAGAATCAGAATCGTGTCGTGAAATATCGCAGGAGCTGGCTGAAGTACGGTAATTGCCGCTACATGAATGCGTGAGACCGGCCTCTATGTCCGGGGATCCTGAATCCTGACCTCTCATTGTCCGAGGAGAGGTTATGACCCGGATGAAATCCCGCATCCCGCGGCGGTGCTGATCTTTTCTTAACACTGGGTGCAGGGGTCACCCCTGCTAGTAATGCTGTGCGGGAGCGAAGGGCCCGCCGCCCGGTTCGGCGCTCGTCACTTCCAAGGTCTGATTGTTCCCGGAGAACATGCCGCGCACCGTCACGGTCTGGCCCGGCTGCATTTTCCCGAACGTGTCCTCCCCGAGACCGGTCACGTTGAAGTTGGGGTCGTACTGGTGGACCAACTGCCAGACGTCGGGCCAATGGATTATGCCCCTGGGATCGTCAACGTAGGCGTCGTTCAGCACGAACTTGTAGGTTTTCCCCCCCACGCCCATGGTGACAGTCTGCTTGCCGCCGTAGATCTCCCCCGGCGCGGGCTTGGTGAGGACCAGCGTGGTGGGAAGCGGAATCATCATCGGGCGCATCTGCGCATCGGCTGCTGCGGCAACAAATACAAGGGCCGAAATCGCGAGCGCGGACAAACGGATTCTGGAAACAGTTTCTTTCATGTGAGTGACCTCTGTCGCTCTTGCTCGATAATAGAGAGCGCGTCGATGAACGATCAAGCAAGACATTTTCGATCGAGCCTGACTGCGGTAGGATAGCTCCCGGCGCGCCGGGATCGGCGCCGCGCACCATGGGGGAACTCATGCGACTGTCACCGTTGCGAATCGTGGCCGGAAGCTTGTTGACGGCGATGCTGTGCGCGTGCCCGCGGGCGCAAGCCGACGTCAGACCCGGCGACGTGATCACCAGGGATAATTCATCCAAGGTGGCCGACCTGGTCAGCCCCGGCAATTACGTGCTGGTCCGCGAGGGCATGCAGCTCAACATCGTGCCGACCGACAAGCTCGATTGGCCGCCGCCGTTCAAGGCCGCGACCGAGAAGTACTCGTCCCAGGTCCAGCTCGGGCCCGACGCCACGCTCAAGGGTTACGTCTCCGGGCAGCCGTTTCCGCTGGTCGATCCGAACGATCCGCAAGTGGCGGCCAAGGTAATGTGGAATTTCAGCTACCGGCCGCTCTACAGCGACGATATCGATATGCGCTATCCCGAGGTTGCCAGCTTCGACAAACACCCCGCCGGCTCGCCGCTGAGTTACTACACGGTGGGGCATTTCGCCTTCTACAACAATATCGGCCGCATCGAGGTGCCTCCGATACCGACCGATCCTGACGGCGTAGCCAGCGGCATTCGTTACCGCTTCGGATTCTATCCGTTTCTGGAACCGGCAAGTTTGCGGGGCTACGGAATGGTGCGACAGCGGCATATCGATCCCGCGGTCGAGGACAACGTCTGGGTGTTCAATCCCATGACGCGCAAGATGCGCCGTGAATCTGCGGCGGTGCTCTCGGACGCTATCGCGGCGCTGCCGGGATTCGGCCCGAATGGAGGCGCATCCAGCGCAGCCAGTGCGTACGCGAACACGCTCGATCCGGATTCGTATTTCGGCTTCTCGGCCAAAATCGAGGATTTCAACTACAGATTCCTGGGCGAGAAGCAGATGCTCGCGTCGGTGCACGCCGCGCATTCGCCCGAGCCGCAATGCCCCTTCGACGGCGGCAAAACCATTTGCCCCGAAGACTGGGAGATGCGCCATCTGTACGTGATCGAAGCGGACTCGAAGCCCGGCCGTGACGCGACGATCCCCAAGCGAATCTTCTACATTGATTCGGAAGGATGGTTCATCACGGCGTCGGATCAGTACGATCGCGAGGGCAAGCTTTGGAAGACCATCGCGACCTTCAACACTTATCGCGACCGGCCCGTGCCCGACGCAAAAGTCGCCATCTATCCATACAAGCGGATGTTCCAGTTGGGTCTGGTCGACGAGGATCTCGACACTGGCTACAGTTCGGTCGTCTATATGCCCGGAGCGACCGCGCCCGACCGCGAATGCTGGTACATCGACATGGGAACAGTGGACAGCGCCTTTCTGGCGCCGCAGGCGCTGGAGCGAGCCGGCCACTGAAAAGGAAAAAACGGGCTACAGCTGCAACACGAACCGGATGTCGCCCAGCCGCAGCCGGCTGCCGGCGCTCACGAACGCCGAGCCATGTATCTGGCGCTCGTCCACGTAGCTGCCGTTAGTCGAATTCAGATCCATCAGTTCGAAGCCACCGTCGCGGCGCATCAAGCGCGCGTGCTGGCGCGATACGCTCGCGTGCGGAATGACGACGTCGTTGTCCTCGCCGCGGCCGATCGATATCTCGTCTTTCATCAGCGAATATTCCGCCGGCACCGGATCCACGCGATCGACCGCCACCAGCCGCGCGCCCTGCGTATTCCCCGCGCCGCGGGGCGCGGTCATCGGTGATTGCGACGGTCGTGCCGGCGCGCGCTGCGCCACGCGCGCCGCTGGCGCCGGCGCGGCTGACATCCGGGGTGCTGACGCGCCCTGCGCCTCGATAATCGCCTTGAGTTCCTCGGCCGAGACCCCGAATCTCATTCGCGACAGCCCTAACAGCCCGATGATTGCGAGCAACGGTACCGCTCCGTTCCACCAGCTGAACGAGAATTGCCGGAGCCCCGTGCCGGTCGAGTTTCCACCGGCCGTGCCCGCGTCCTCCGGCACGTTGATCGCGGCGCCGCCGAGCCCCCGCACCTGGTACGAGGTCTCCGCGTCGCCGGCCTCGCTGTTGTAATCGATCTTCAGTTGGACACTGCGATTGGTGCCGTCTTCGATCGGCCGCGGCGTTCGATAGGTCAGCGAATACTCGGTCGCGATCGAATGTCCTATTTCGCGCACCAGCGACGCGAACCGCCCTTCCTCCGTGATGATGTTGTACGAACGGCCGTGCGTCGCATCGACGATTTCCTGGTACTCGGGCGCGATGAACGGCGGCGGCACCACCCCATACAGCGTCAGCCCGTTCTTCTTGAGCATGTCGGCGACTTTGGTGCCCGTCAGATCCGTCACCTGCACCCCGCGAGTGTGATGGTCCCAGAATGCCTGATCGTGCGCCGTGTCGGCCGAGCCGTCGCCGTCATGATGAGCGGGAGCGTCGGTGACGATAATGATGATGCCTTCGGCCTCGGGGCGGAACGGAAACTTCGCCGCGTAGGCCAGCGCGTCGAGCTGATCCTCGGGGATGTCGCCGCCGCCGCCGGCGTGCAGGCTGCCGACCCACTCGGTGAACTGCTTGACGTCCGAGGTAAACGAGTTGCGATAGGCGCAGTTGCAGTCGGGGTACGCCGAGACCACGTAGTCCTCGAACGTCACCAGTCCGAGCCGGTAGTCGCGGCTGTTGGCCTGCAGGTCCTGCGCGAACGCGATCACGTTTTGCTTGACCGCGTCGATATAGGGCTGCATCGACTCCGTCACGTCCAACACGAACACGATATCGACGGGACGGCCCTGACCGACTCCGCGAAAGTCGAGGATCTTGGCTTCCTTGCCGTCTTCAAATACTTTGACGTTGTCCGGACGAAGGTTGCCGACCGGATTGCCGTTCTGATCGGTCAGACCGAAGTCGAGCTGCACGCCGCCGTCGGTGTCGAAATGCTCGAGGCCCGGATTTCCGGTCGTGATTTTCAAGCTCGCGTCCGCCGCGGCCACTCGAACCCCGCAGCAGAGCACAAAGAAAAGTGCGAACAGACAGCAGCGGGCGTTTCGATTCGACGAGTTCATCGCTGGCAGTGATTCTCCAGATCGGGAAGGCGATCAGTCAAGCTCCGTGATCCATTGGACGTTCTCGCCGGCGATTGTATTCTTGCCTTCGCACACCGGTTAGGTTATCCCAAACGCTGACCCAATTCTCCTTCGATGGATTTCGAGTGAAAGATTTTTTTGTGCATCGGATTGCTCGCGCCCTGATAATACCCTTCGTCACCCTGACCTGCGTGCTGCTGGCCGGCGTCGGGCCGGCCCGCGCCGCCAAAAATGCGTCGGTCGAGATCGGATTTGTGGGCGTCCCGCCGCCGAACTTTCAGAATGTTCTTCTCAACGTTCAGTCGGTGCGCATCAATCCCAATGCGAACGCGGGCCCCGGCAGTGGCAGATGGCAAAACATTCCGGTGCCTCCGGGGATTGGAGGCGCCGGCCAGAACGCGGAACTGCAGATCGATCTCAACACTTCGCAGAACGTACCCCAGCTCTTTAACACTAACGCTGTGCAGGCCGGCACCTACGCCGTTGCCGAGATCCTGCTCGATCCGAACAATCCCGGCACTTTGATCCCCAACTGTCCGGGAGCGTCGCCGCTCAGCGACGGATGCATCGGTTACCCCATCCAGTTGGCTACCGGCACCAGTGTCATCAGCGTGCAGAACACCGGTCCCGGCGGGTTGATCCAGCCGGGAAAAGGGAAACTTGCGGCGTTGGTCCTTCAATTGACGGTGACGATCAACCAGGCGCCTACGACCCCCTTCGGTGCGTACGTGGTAACGGTCACGATGACGTCGCCGCCCACCAATCCGGTCGAGCTGGGCACGGTCACAGGTTCGGTGACTGTCAAAGCAGGTTCGGGCTCGGGCAGTTCGTCGACGGGAAAGGTCCGCAAGTTGGCGGTGACAGCCGAAGCGATCGGAACCAACACCCCGATCGCGACCGCGCCGGTCAAAAACGGGCAGTTTACTCTGCTGCTTCCGGCGGCCAGCGGCCCGGCGCCGCCTGGGTTTGGAACACTCTATGACCTCGCGGTGGCCGGCGGAGCAGATACCTACGCCGCCGACCGGTTGCCGCCGTTGTACCCGGGGCAATCGATCTCAGATGACTTCACCGTCACCGGCAGCCAGACGCTTGGCAATATCACGGGTACGATCACCGACAATTGTGTCGCGACAAAGCCCATCATCGGTGCGACGCTGCAGTTGCTGATTCCGCCCCAGGCGCCCAATCCCAACTCGGCGGTCGACTGCTCGGTGCCGGCCAACGCCCCCCTATGCGTCGCGGTCGCAACGGCGAATACCGACAACGCAGGCGACTTCCCACTGCCGGGTACGATCACGACTCCCGCTGAGTTCGCCAACGTTCCGCCGGCCCCAAAGTCAAATGTCAACGGCGCCTATGCGATGGAGATCACCGCGCCGGGCTATGACCCTTTAATCGTCCAGGCAAAGCCAGGCACGGGCACCAACAAGCAAGGCGGCGGCACTTGCAGCACCGACGGCGGCACTACTTTCAGCGCGTGTAACCTCGCGCTAAACACGGGATACATCAGCGGCACTATTCCGATAGAACCGCCAATTTCGGGGCAGAGCACTCTGGTCCAGGTATTCGCCGAGGACGCCGGAACCGACAATATTGAAAGCGCGCTCCCCATGCCGGTTACCGTCACGAGCTCGAACATCGGCTTTATCGATTTTACGCTGAACGTTCCGACCAAGCCGATTCCACCGGCTGCCGTCAGACCGTTCGATCTGTTCGCGACGACGATCGACCTTTATCAGGGTGTCACCGATCCATATCAGGGCCACACCATCGCGGTGCTGTCAGACGTTACCGGGCCGTCCGGGCCCAGCGCGCCCGGAGCGTGCAGTACCGCGACGGCGACTTTTCCCCTGGACCCGGACCACACGATCACCTGCATCGGTCACGGCAGCACGGCGGGGGCTGTCGCTCTCGCCAACCTCGGCACCACGGTGGTCTTGTCGAAGCAAGACACGGCGTCGGGGGGTTTCGTGCAGATTACGAATAGTCTCGCGCAGAATCAGTCGCCAAATTCGAGCCCGAGCAATAGGTACTCCTTCTGCGCTCCTGCCGACACTTATGGGCTACAAAGGGTGCAGCTGCCGATGCCCATTGCCAGTGTGGTGCCGTCGGTGGCGCCTACACCCGAGCCTGACGGCAGCCCGACGACGGTCACGATTCTGCCGCCGCCGCTAGCCGGTGGCCCGACTCCGACTCCGACGCCGGGGATTAAGTGCCCGACCACCTGCTCGAATCCCGGCGGCTCATGCCCCGGCATCTGCAACAACGAGCCCGGACCGACGCTGTGATCGCGATGGCAAGCCGGGCGATGCGGTATCTCGTGCGAATCTTGTCGATGAGGGCTGTCGGCGCCGCGCTCGCCTTTTCAGTCGCGGCCTGCAACAACCAGACTGGATTTTCCGGGAGCGTCGGCAATACCCCCAACGGCCCGCCTTTGACTTCGTATGACATTCTCGGCACCGTCGGAACGCCATTTACCGCGATCGTATCGAACGCGCGATCGTCATGGGTGTTGCAGGGCAACGTCCCGCTCAGCGTCGTGATCTGCAACAATCTCTTGCCGGCTCGAATCGTCGCGACCAAAGCCACGAGCGACAGCAGCCTGCTGAGTCTCGAAATAATCAACGGCTTCCGCGTGTTCGATCTCGAGTCGACCAGCGCGCCATTTGGCAATGTGTCGGTGCAGGCCGGAGGTACTCTCAGCGCGATCTCATCGCCCGCGTCCCCGGACCTGCGCATTTTCGTCGCCGGTCCCCTCAATTCGCGCTACACGGCGCTGGTCGAGGACATCACAACTGGATTCGTGATCGACGCACGCGCGCCGACGTTGATCCTGTTCGACACCCCGGACGGAAAGGTGGACGCCACCTTTTTCGGAGGTCAGGACTACGGCTCTTTCAACCTCAACATGACGCTCAACGGCGCCGTGGTGGCGACCGTTGTTCAGGGCCCCAACGCGACGATTCGTGAGCCATGACTCGCGCGCCATCTTGAGTCAGCGCCGGCACTAGCCTGCCGCGGCGTCGCATCCGCGCTCGATCGTCCCGGTTCGTTTGACAGCCTCCCGCATTCGTCATAGTTAGCCTCTGTAAGAAGTGAGCGAACCATTCGAAAACGCACCTAGACCTTCCCGCCTCTGAAATCATTCTATGAATTCGCAGCTTGTACGGCGGGTCCTGATGGTGGTGGTGATCATCGTGGCCGCCGCCGCCGCGATTCCCGGGTTTCACTACTATCGCTATATCGAAAGCCACGTCAGCACCGACGACGCCTACGTCGACGGCACCGTCGCGCTGGTTTCCTCGCGTGTCGCCGGCACCGTGACCAACGTCTATGTCGAGGACAACTGGACGGTTAAGGAAGGCCAGTTGTTGCTGACGCTGGATCCGCGCGACTTCGACGTCCGTGTCGAGCAGGCACAGGCTCAGCTCGAGCGCGCCCGCCAATCCGTCGACGAGCTCTACGCCCAGGTGGAAGCGGCGCGCTCGGGTGTGTCGCTCACCGTGTCGCAGCTCAAGCAGGCGCAAATCGATTTCGACCGCGCCAAGTCGTTGAAGCAAGAAGGCGTCGTCTCCATCGAGCAATACGATCAGGCCAACACCGGACTGCGCATCGCGACCGCCGATGAAGCGCTGGCGGAACATCAATTGACGCAGGCCGAGGCCGCCCTCGGATCGCAAAACGACGACCATTCGCGCTACGCACGCCCGCTGGTGAAGCAGGCCGAAGCCGCTCTGGAAGCCGCCAAGCTCGATCTCGACTACACCAGACTGACCGCGCCGTTCGCCGGCATCGTAACGCATAAGACCGCCCACGTTGGCAATCGTGTCCAGGTCGGAGAGCCGCTGCTGGCGGTCGTCCCGCTGGGCAAGCTCTACCTCACGGCCAACTTCAAGGAGACCCAGCTCACCGACGTGCGCGTCGGCCAAAAGGCGGAGATCGCCGCCGACATCTATCCCGGCTACACCTATCTGGGACACGTCGATTCGATCAGCATGGGCACCGGCGCTGCCTTCTCGCTGCTGCCGCCCGAGAACGCGACCGGCAACTGGGTCAAGGTCGTGCAGCGCGTGCCGGTCAAGATTGTTATCGACGGACCGCAGCCTGAAGACAAACCGCTGCGGCTGGGACTGTCGGTCGAAGTTGCGATCGATCTCGGCGATCGCAGCGGACCCTTGCTCTCGTCGATCGTGCAGCAGCGTTTCCAGAAAGACGGCCAGACCCTTCCCAACGAGACGCTCAAGATGCCGACGCCCCGGACGCCGGCCGAACCGCCGCCGCAAACCCAAACGCAGCAGCATTTTCTCCATCGCCTGCTGCCGCGCTAGCCGACTTGGAATGTCGCGATCCGCGCGACTTCTTACCTGCCTCGCCCTGCCTTAACATTGGGTGCCGGGGTCACCCCCTGCCCCTGCACCTGACACGCGTGTCAGTTCAATTGCGACTTTTTCGCGCGTGTATTACGCTGCGGTTCGCGCGGATTTTCCACCCGCGCTTCCTCCAATGATCGACCCTCACGAAATCGAGCGACGACTCTCCGCCTACCTTGGCGCGCCGATCGCGCGCCTGAGCATCCTTGCCAGCGGATGGGAAACCACGGTCTTCGAGTTCACGCTCCAATCGGCGTCAAAGTCGTTCGCCGCCATCCCGGCCGGCGCATCGATGGTTTTGCGCTTCTATCAAGGCTCCGCCGCCGACGCCAAAGGCGCGCGCGAACACACCACCATCGATCACCTGTTCGCCGCCGGCTATCCGGTCCCGCGTCCCTACGCCTTCGAAGCCGATCACCTCGCGCTGGGCGCGCCGTTCCTCATCATGCAGCGCCTGGCGGGCGGTACGCTGTTCGCGGTCCGCAGCTTTCCGAGTGCGTTCAAGACTTTTTCGATGGCATTTTTTTCTTTCGTCCGCGCGCAGTCGAAGCTCCACAAATTCGATCCGGCGAGCGCGGGCTTGCGCGAGATTCCACGCGCATTTGCGCCGCCCGCAGGCGCCGGCGCCGGCTCCCCGCTGCTGGATCGGGTGCTCGCGATCATCGCGGCTCGCGTCGAGACCGGCCCGCTGCCCGGTCTTCGCGAAGCGCTCAATCTCGTCACCGAACGCGCGGCCCGGTTTCGCGCCGTCCGGGATTCGCTCGTGCACATGGACTACCATCCGCTCAACGTGATGGTGGAGGGGGTGCGCGTGACCGGCGTGCTCGATTGGGTGAATACCGATGTCGGCGATCGCCATCTCGACGCCGCGATGACGGCGGTGATTTTGTCGTCGTCGGCGATGGAGAAACCGCGATGGATGCGCGACAACGTGGTCGGCAACGGGCTTCGCGCGAGCTTCGCCGCCTTGTACGTGCCGCTCTATCATGCGATGGCTCCGATGGACTTCGAGCGCTTCCGTTACTGCCAGGCGGTCGCGGCGCTGCTGCGGCTCTCGATGCTCGGGATGATGCGCGCGCGCGGTCCTGAGGTCGTCGGCTTCCGCCGCGAGGCTATCGAGGAAGTCACGCCCGCGGTCGTGAGACTGCTCAGCCGCTACGCCACCCGCAAGAGCGGCGCCGCGGTCCGGCTCGACGCCGCGGCCCCGCAGCCCGCGTAAGTCGCGCTCGCAACGGCCTATCGCTTTCAGCCGAAAAAATCGGTAACACCTTGGGGATGCGAAAGTGTTATGCAACTGCGCTGCTGTTGATTAGCTGGTACCTGATGCTGCCGCCGCCGGTCTTTCCGCCGGTGCAGGACGCGGCGGGCAATTACAAAATGAACAGCACGGCGCCGATGTCCCAATGGCTCAAGTTCAAAACGCTTGAATCCGGAGATGCCTGCAAGGCGCAATTGAAGAAGGTGCAGCCTTTCTACAAATGCGTCAAAAGCGACGACCCCGCGCTCAAGGGTTCCGCCCCGGCTCCAGCCGCAGCTGGCGGCCCGGGCACCTCGACTGTCTCCGGCGCCGCCGCCAGCCACATGCAATAAGCTGCTACCGGCCCTCTCCGCGATTGTTCCCCCTTCCCTTAACATTGGGTGCAGGGGTCACCCCTGCCCAGGGAAGTGTGAAACCCACGGCGGGTTTCACATTCAATAAAGTGCTTCCCCCCTTCCCACATGACGGGGCGCTGCGGCCATAAGCTGCCGCAGCGCCCATAGTGCTGCTGCTTTTCAGTGTGAAGCGCCAGGGCCCAAGGCAGGGCGGTGACTTCGGCGCGTCGCCGGTCAGATCGCGACGTCCTCGAATATCGTGGCCGTCACCGGCTCCGCAGCCGGATCGGAACTGCTCCTGATTCTGTCCATTAACTTCTGGAGTTCGGGGTCGGACCTGAATTTTCCAAGCTGACCCCAGTCGGGATACTGAGCGACCGTGATGATACCGTTGGGTACCGGGCCTGCGACCTCACGGCGGACCGAATAGGTTCCACCGGCCCGCTCGACGGCTTTCTTAACCGTCCTCAGTGTTTCAAAAAGCTCGTTTTGCTTGCCCGGACGCACCTTTAACATGAGGGCTACTGTAATCGCCATTTGATCTTCTCCTGCCGCAAGAATTTTGGGGACGATCCTTTTACTAGTAAAGTGCCAACTTAGCGGCAAGCGCTGTCTCAGCCGCCGCCGCCAGCCACATGCAATAGGCTGCTACTGGCGCCTCCGCGACTCTTCCCCCTAACCCTTCTAAGAGGGCGAAGCCCGCATCCCGCGGCGGTGCCGATTTGTTTTAACATTAGGTGCAGGGGTCACCCCTGCCCGTTGGCACGGGCCCGCGCCCGCCAACGGCGGGCGGCCTTAATACTGGGTGCAGGGCTCAGCCCTGCCGAATCAATTCGCGCAGCACGAACGGCAGGATTCCGCCGTGCCGGACGTACTCGACCTCCTCGGGCGTATCCACTCGCAGCGTCGCCTCGAACTCGATCGTCTTGCCGGCCGATTGCGCGCGCACCTTCACCGCCTGGCGCGGCTTGATTCCCGCCTTCAATCCCGTGATCGAGAATACTTCATCCCCGGTGAGTCCGAGCTTCTGCCGATTTTCGCCGCCCTTGAACTCGAGTGCGAGCACGCCCATCCCAATCAGATTGCTGCGATGGATTCGCTCGAAGCTCTCCGCGATTACCGCGCGCACGCCGAGCAGTTGCACTCCCTTGGCGGCCCAATCGCGCGACGAGCCCGTGCCGTATTCCTTGCCCGCGATCACTATCAGCCCAGTCCCCGCTTTGCGGTAACGCTCCGACGCCTCGAAGATCGTCATCCGCTCGCCGTCCGGGAGATGCGCGGTGAAGCCGCCTTCCACCCCCGGCACCATCAGGTTCTTGAGCCGGATATTCGCCAGCGTCCCGCGCATCATCACCTCATGATTTCCGCGCCGCGCTCCGTATGAGTTGAAGTCCTTGGGCTGCACGCCATGCGCGATCAGGTACTCGCCCGCCGGACTGTCGGCCGCGATCGAGCCGGCCGGCGATATGTGATCCGTCGTCACGCTGTCGCCGAGCACCGCCAGCGCCCGCGCTCCGCTGATATCGGAGAACTCGCCCACCTTGGCGGTCACGCCGTCGAAAAACGGCGGCGCTTTCACGTACAACGAATCCCGCTCCCAGCCGAACAGGTTGCCCTCCGGCACGGCCAGGCTCTTCCATCGCTCGTCGCCGTCGAACACCTGGCCGTACTCGCTCTTGAACATCGCGGCGTGAACTGAACCCGCCAGTGCCGCCGCCACTTCCTCCTGCGACGGCCAGATGTCGCGCAGATACACCGGACGTCCATCGGAGCCCGTGCCCAGCGCCTCGTGCTCGACGTCGATATCCATCGTGCCCGCAATCGCGTATGCGACCACCAGCGGCGGCGACGCCAGGTAGTTGAAGCGCACCGCGGGATTGATGCGCCCCTCGAAATTGCGATTGCCGCTCAGGATCGCGCATGCCACCAGGTTGCCCTGCTTCACCGCCCCCGCGATCGCCTCCGCTATCGGCCCGCTGTTGCCGATGCACGTCGTGCAGCCGTAACCGACCAGGTTGAAGCGCAGCTTGTCGAGCGCCGCGGTCAGCCCCGCGCGCTTCAAGTACTGCGTGACGACCTTGGAACCGGGCGCCAGGCTGGTCTTCACCCACGGCTTGACCGTAAGCCCGCGCGCGACCGCCTTTTGCGCGAGAATTCCCGCCGCCAGCATCACCGACGGATTCGAGGTGTTGGTGCAGCTGGTGATCGCGGCGATCACGATCGAGCCATGCGTCAATGCGAACTGCTCGCCGTCGGATTGCACTTCGACCTTGTTGGCGATATGGCCGAGCTTCGATTCGACAACTGCCCCTTCGCCCGCCGCCGCACCGTTGCCGCCTTCGGCAACCCACTTCGCCAGCTCCTTGCGATCGACGCTCGGATGCTGCTCGAATTCCTTGGCCAGCTCGCTGCGGAAACCGCTCTTCGCCGACTTGAGCGCAACTCGATCCTGCGGACGGCGCGGCCCCGCCATGCTCGGCGCCACGGCGCTGAGATCGAGTTCGAGGGTGTCGGAAAATTTTGGCTCGGGCGCATCGGCGGAATTGAACAATCCCTGCGCCTTGCAGTAGGACTCGATCAGTTTGACCTGGGCGTCGCTCCGTCCCGTCAGCCGCAGATAAGTGAGCGTCTGATCATCGACCGGGAAAAATCCCATCGTCGCGCCGTACTCGGGCGCCATGTTGCCCAGCGTCGCGCGATCCGCGACCGGCAACGACGCCAACCCCGGCCCGAAGTATTCAACGAACTTGCCGACCACGCCCTTGCGGCGCAGCATCTGCGTCACCGTCAGCACCAGGTCGGTAGCGGTCGTCCCCGGACGCAGGCTGCCCGCCAGGCGAAACCCGATCACTTCGGGAATCAGCATCGGCATCGAGCGCCCGAGCATCGCGGCTTCTGCTTCGATCCCGCCCACACCCCATCCCACCACGCCGAGCCCGTTGATCATCGTGGTATGCGAATCCGTGCCAATCACCGTGTCCGGGTACGCTTGGCCGTTCTTCGACGAAAAAACCACCGGCGCGAGATATTCGAGATTCACCTGGTGAACGATTCCCGTGTCGGGTGGAACGACCCGGAAGTTGTCGAATGCGCCCTGCCCCCAGCGCAGGAAAAGATAGCGCTCGCGGTTGCGCTCGAACTCCAGCCGCGCGTTGGCCGCGAACGAATCGGCGCTGCCAAAAAAATCGACCTGCACCGAGTGATCGATCACCAGGTCAACCGGCTGCAATGGACTGACCTTGGCGGGATCGCCGCCGAGCTTTTTGATCGCGTCGCGCATCGCCGCCAGATCCGCCACCACCGGCACGCCGGTGAAATCCTGCAGCAGCACGCGCGCCGGCATGAACGAGATTTCCCGCTCTCCGCCCGTGCCGTTCCATCTGGCCAGCGCCTCGATCTGCCCGGTCGTCACGATCGCGCCGTCTTCGCGCCGCAGCACGTTCTCCAGCATCACCTTGATCGAATACGGCATCCGCGCCAGCGAGAACCCGCGCTTCTCGAGCGCTTCGAGCTTGAAGATCGTGTAGCTGTTGCCCTCTACCGAAAGCGTCGAACGAGCACCGAAACTGTTTGTCGCCATTGATCGAGCCTTGCCCTCTTGGTGCGATGGTCGAAATGGAAGAATCGGATGCGATTTCCAAATCCGGCGCGCCGGCCAATCCGATTCGATTTGCTATGCGTTCACAATAGCGCGCGAGCGCGCCCAATCAACTGGCTCACTTCCGCGAGACGACTGCGCTCTAGCCCGGGCCGACGCTACGGCGCGATGCACGCGCGGGCGCCGGGCCATGCAATCCGTCGAAGACCAGCGAGCGTCCGTCGGAATGGAATCGCATCGCGGCCAGAATGCCGACCCGCGGCGACTCGAGCGCCGGCGCGCCATCGATCGAATCGATCACGATACGCGGCTTTAGCGCCAGCAGAGCCGCAACCGCCGCGCTGAAACTCCCGTCGTCAGCTGCGCCCTCGCCCGCCGTGATCATCGCGCGTCCCTGCAATCCCGCAATCACGCGGCCGGCGCGGATGACCACCACGTTGGCCGCCTCGCGCGCGATACCGCATCCTGGAATCACTGCGCCATACGGATTGGCGGGATCGATCGCGCTCAACGCAACCGGTTTCTCTCGCGCCGCGATCAGACCCCGCGCCGCGCGCAGCATCTCGACCGCCTCCGGCAGGGCATATTGTTCCCCCGAAATTGATCTAACGAACCACCCGCGCCGAATCGCGCCGCCATATTCCAGCCGCCGCAGCGCGAACGCGACCTCGTTCCACGAGACATGCGCCGATTCGAGGCCGAGCATCTCCCGGGCGAGAATTCCATGGCGCTCGAGCAATCTAAGCGCGAGATCCCGCGCGTCATCCGGCGAGCCGGCGCGATGCTCGCCCGCGCGTATCAGCGACCAGCGGCCCGCCAGGCTCGACTTCAGCCGCGCGCGAACCGCCGCCTCATGACGAGTCGTCGGGCGGCGTGCGACTGAGCCGAGCGCTCGCTCGGCGCCGCGATCGTCGGCGAACATCCGCAGCGGCGCGAAGTTATCGTTGCTCACGCACCCCGCAGCCGCCATCCGCCAGAGCGCGGACAGCGCGTCGCGCTCGGAAACATTTGCGCGCTCCGCGACCTCGTCCAAGTACTGCGCACCCGCGGCTCCCAGCGCCTCCAGCACCGCCTGCTCCTTCGCGTCCGCCGGCGCGGGTGCTTCGCGCTGTCCAAACAAACTGGCCTTGCGCGCAATGAATGTGACCCGCGACGGTGTGCTCGCGGGACGCGCGCCTTCGATACCCTCTTCGGCAACGGCGACCCACTTCATCTGGCCGCTCATGCAGACCAGGTCGAGCATCTCGGGCCGATAGCCTGCGATTCGCGCCTGGATAATCGCGTGCTCCCAAATCTCGGGCGTCGCCGCGATTCCTGACAGCTGTTCGAGCACCGTGGCGACGCCGCTCTGATCGGCTGGCAGTTCGGCGCCGCCGACGTGCATCCATAGCAGCCGAAATGCCGCGTACTCGTGATCCGCGCAAGGCTCGATTTCAGCGCGCACCCGCGCCAGCGTCATCCGATGAATCCGTTCCAGGTTGTAGCGGTCGCACCACTGAATCGCGTCGGCGCGCGTGAAATGACCGC
>Ga0074044_10002463_pt1 | contig 16177 bp, 14 predicted proteins | sample BogForMeECP23OM1_FD_94443 | JGI IMG/M metagenome (GOLD analysis project Ga0074044, IMG submission 94443) | Bog forest soil microbial communities from Calvert Island, British Columbia, Canada - Bog Forest MetaG ECP23OM1 | ecosystem: Environmental > Terrestrial > Soil > Wetlands ...
CGGCGCCGAGATCGAGGGCCTGCACCTTGCCGCTCTCGTCCGCGCGCACGGAGAGGATGATGATCGGCACCGCGGACAGCTTGCGGATGCGCTGGATGACCTCCTTCCCATCGATGTCCGGGATGCCGAGATCGAGGATGACGATGTCGGGCTTCTCCCGTACCGTCTTCTCGACGGCCTCGCTGCCCGTCTCCGCGAGGCTCACCTCGTAGCCCTCTTCCGCGAGCCCGGCGTTGAGAAAGCGGCGGATCGACTTCTCGTCGTCGACCACCAGCACATGGTAGGCCTTGCTCACGCCGGCGCGCCCGCTTCCAACTCGCCCCCCGTCTTGGCCGGCAAGGGCAATGTGATGGTGAACACGGCACCGCGGCGATCCGCGCGATTTGCCGCGCGCAAGGTCCCTCCGAGCGCCTCGACGAAGCCGCGGCAGATGGCGAGGCCCAGGCCCGTTCCAGGCGGGCGCTTGTCGCCGTCGGCGGCCACGCGGTGGAACTTGTCGAAGATGCGCTCGAGATGATCCGGCGGAATGCCGGGTCCCTCGTCGGAGACCTCGAGCTGGAGCCGGTCCCCGCTGCGGCGCGCGGAAACCCGGATCGGCGAGCCCGCGGGCGCATATTTGGCCGCATTGTCGATGAGGTTGAAGAGCGCCTGCTCGAGCAGCGTCGCGTCACCGGAGATCATCGGGAGATCGGCCGCGACCTCCACCTCGACGCGGTGGTGCGAGACGAGCCGCGCGGCGCGCCTGAGCGAGGTCTCGAGAAGCTCGCCCACGTCCAGCACCTGGCGCTTGATGGGCAGCGCCCCCGATTCGAGCCGCGACATGTCGAGAAGATTTCCGACGAAGCGATTGAGCCGCTCGGCCTCCTCCTGGATGGTCGCGATGAGCTCGCCCTTGACCCGCGGATCGACCGGCTCCTTGAGCGTCTTGAAGGTGGTAATCGAGCCGATGATGGAGGCGAGCGGCGTGCGCAAGTCGTGCGAGATCGAGGTGAGAAGCGTCGAGCGCAGCCGGTCCGCCTCGGCCGCGATGCGTGCCTCGTCGATGTCCTCTGCGAGATGCACGCGCTCGATGGCCACGGCAATGAGGTCGGAAAGCGCGTCGAGCAGACGGCGCTCGTCCGGCGTCAAGATCGGGCCGGGCCGATCCCGATCGAGGCCGAGCACGCCGACGATGCCGCGCCCCGTGCGCATGGGAAGGAACAACCGCCGAGCCCCCGGGAGCGTGTCCGAGGCGCGGCCCGCAGCCTGGTTATGCGCCCACGTCCATTTGGCGGCGGCGAGATCGGACTCGTCGAGCTCGTCCTCGGGCGGGTAGCCCGCGCGCACGGCGATCTGCCCCTTCTCCGGCAAAAGAACGACGATGCGCACCTTGAGGAGGGCGGCGACCTGGTAGCAGAACGCCCACAGCAGGTCGTCGAGGTCGTTCGTTGCCGCGAGCTTCCGGCTGAAGGTATAGAGCTCGGTCGCGTCCTTCGCGCGCCGCTGGGCGCTCAGCACCTGCTCGCGGGTCCGCGCGGTCAGGTTGCTCGTCAGCACGGCGACGATGCTGAAGAAGATCAGCGCCATCACGTTGGCCGGGTCGGAGATCGTGAAGGTGTAGATCGGCGGCAGGAAGAAGAAGTTGTAGGTGAGAACGCTCAAGAGCACGGCGAAGAGCGAGGGCATGAGGCCATAGGCGACGGCGGTGAAGAGGATGGCGGCAAGATAGACGAGGGAGATGTTCGGCAGATGCACGAAGGCGTCGATGGCGAGTGCTATCAAGGTGGCGGCGGCCACCATGCCGACGGTCACCACATAGGGCAGGAAATCGAACGGCTCGCCGCCCGGGCGCGTCTCCACGTTCTTCGGCGGGATCGGCTTCCCCTCGCTCGTCACCACCTGCACGGCGATGTTGTTGGCCTTGCGGATCAAATCGTAGATGACGGAGCCGCGCAGCAGCTCCTGCCAGCGCGAGCGCTGGGACTTGCCCACGAGGATGCGCGTGACATTGTTGGAGCGCGCATAGGCAAGCACGTCGTCGGCGACGCGGCGGCCTGGAATGGTGACGGCCTCGCCCCCCAGGCGCTCGGCCAGGCGAAGGGTGTCGGCGATGCGGTCGCGCTCGACCTCCGAGAGCCGGTGGTGGCGCGAGGTCTCGATGTAGATGACGCTCCATTTCGCCTTCAGCTCGTCGGCGACGCGCCTCGCCTGCCGCACCACCTGGGCCGAGCCCGGGCTCTCGCTCACGCAGGCCAGCACGCGCTCCCCCGCCGCCCACGGGCCGCTGATGGCGTGCGCCTGCATGTAGCTCAGCATCTGCTCGTCGACGCGCTGTGCCGCGCGGCGAAGCGCCAGCTCGCGGAGTGCGGTGAGGTTTCCCGGCGAGAAGTAGTGCCTGAGCGCGCGCTGCGCCTGGCGGGGAACGTAGACCTTGCCCTCGTTGAGGCGCTGGATGAGGTCCTCGGGCGTCAGGTCGACGACCTCGATCTCGGCGGCCTGGTCGATGACGCTGTCGGGGATGGTCTCGCGCACGCGGATGCGCGTGATCTGCGCGACGACATCGTTGAGGCTCTCGAGGTGCTGCACGTTGAGCGTGGTGTAAACGTCGATGCCGGCCGCGAGCAGCTCCGCCACATCCATGTGGCGCTTGGGATGGCGGGAGCCCGGCGCGTTCGAGTGCGCGAGCTCGTCGACGAGCACGAGCTCGGGCGCGCGCTGCAGCACGGCGTCGATATCCATTTCCTCAAGCACATGGCCGCGGTATTCGACGCGGCGGCGCGGAACGATCTCGAGGCCGCGCAGGAGGCGCTCCGTCTCGATGCGGCCATGGGTCTCGACCACGCCGACGACGACGTCCACCCCCTCGCGCCGACGCTGGGCCGCGGCGAGCAGCATCTCGTAGGTCTTGCCGACGCCGGGTGCGGCACCGAGGAAAATCTTGAGCTTGCCGCGGCGTTCTTGCGCGGCGGCCGCGAGCAGCGCCTCGGGCGACGGGCGGTTCTCGCGATCGCTCTGGTCGGGTTGGCTCATCGGACCGCTAACCCCGCAACAGGATCGAAGCCGAGAAAGCCGGAATCGGGCGACTATAGCCGATCACGCGCGGCCCGCGCCCGGAAATCCGCCGTCTCGCGAAGCACTACTGCGCGCTGCCGCCGGCACCTTGCTCCGCGGCGCCGGCAGGTGACGGCCGCCTGAGGCGCCCCTCGCCCAAGAGAAGCAGGATGGGTGCTGCAATGAAGATCGAGGAGGAGGTGCCGATCACGATGCCCACCAGGAGCACGATGGCGAACTCCCGGAGCGTGCTGGCGCTCATGATGGCGAGCGGCAGGATGGCGAGGAACACGGTGCCCGAGGTCGCAATCGTACGGCACAGCGTCTCGTTGATGCTGCGGTCGATCAGCTCGCGCAGCGGCATCCGCCGATAGAGACGCAGATTCTCCCGCACCCGGTCGTAGACCACGACCTTGTCGTTGATCGAATAGCCCATGATCGTCAGGATCGCGACGATGCTGGTCACGTTGAATTCGAATCGCGTGAGCCCGTAGACGCCGACGATCTTGGTGACGTCGAGGAGGAGCGTCGCGGTCGCCGCGACGCCGAACTGCCACTCGAAGCGGAACCAGATGTATCCGAGCATCGCCAGCATGGCGACGCCCAGCGCCATGAGTCCGTTTTGGAAGAGCTCGCCGCTCACGGTGGCACCGACGGCCTCCACGCTCGGAAGCGTCGTGTCGGGGAAATTCCGCTCCAAGGTGGCGCGCACCTTGGTGACCGCCTCCTGCTGCGCCGAGTCGCCGCCCGGCTGGCGCTCGAGCCTGATTTCGACATCGTAGGGCGAGCCGAACTCCTGCAGCTCCATCTGCCCGAGATGGAGCGCTTCGAGCGCCGGCCTCAGCTTGGTGAAGTCGACCGGGTCCTTCATATGGGCCTGGATCGCCACTCCGCCGCGAAAATCGATGCCGAGATTGAGGCCCGGGTAGAAGGCCAGGATGATCGAGCTGATGCTGAGCACGGCGGAGACGATGAGGCCGGCGAACCGTCCGTTCATGAACGGAATCGTCGTGTCGTCAGGCACAAGGCGGGGTCCAAACACGAGATTCCTCCTCAGGCAAGCAGCGCCTTCGGCCGCGCTCGGCGCAGCCAAAGGGCGATGAACAGTCGGACGACCACGATCGCGGTGAACATCGAGGTCATGATGCCGAGGCTGATCGTGACCGCGAAGCCCTTGACCGGCCCCGATCCCAGCATGAACAGGATCATCATCTTCAGAAGCGTCGTCAGGTTCGCGTCGATGATCGTGGACATGGCCTTGGAGAAGCCCGTCTGGATCGCCGACACCGGGCCGCGGCCCTTGCGCGCCTCCTCGCGGATGCGCTCGTTGATGAGGACGTTGGCGTCGACCGACATGCCGACGGTCAAGAGGATGCCCACGATGCCGGGGAGCGTGAGGCTCGCCTGGAGCAGCGACAGCAGGCCCATGAGCATGCAGAGATTGATGACGAGGCCCAAGGAGGCGAAGACGCCGAACAGGCGATAGAAGAAGATCATGAAGGCGACGACGAACGCGCCTCCGATCGTGCAGGCGTAGATGCCGGTGCGAATGGCGTCGGCCCCCAGATTGGGTCCGACCGTCCGCTCCTCGATGATCTTGAGCGGGGCCGGAAGGGCGCCGCCTCGCAAGAGGATGGCGAGGTCGTTGGCCCCGGCCGCGGTGAAGCGGCCGCTGATCTGGCCGCGGCCGAAGATCGGCTCCCGAATCACCGGCGCGCTGATGACGCGATTGTCCAGCACGATCGCCAGCGAGCGCCCCACGTTCTTCGTCGTCACGGCGCCGAACTCCCGGGCGCCCACCGAATCGAAGGTGAAATTCACCACCCATTCGCCGTTCTGCGAGTTGGTGCCGGCCTGCGCGTCGGTCAAATGCGAGCCGTCGACGTCGACGAGCCGCTGAACGAGATAGCGGCCCCCTCCGTGCCCCGCATCGGCGGTGCCCGGCAAGTATTCCGTGCCGGGCGGCGCCGGAGCGCCCGGAGCGGGCGTCTCCAGGCTGAGAAGATGGAACGAGAGCTTCGCCGTGGTGCCCAACAAGCGCTTCAAGCGGTCCGGATCCTGCACCCCCGGAAGCTGGACCACGATGCGGTCCGTTCCCTGCCTGGCGATCTCCGGCTCGTTCACCCCGGTCTCGTCGATGCGACGGCGGACGATCTCGATCGAGCGCGCGACTGCGTCATTCGCCCGCTCCCGTGCGACGACCTCCGTGGGCGTCAAGGCAAGCTCGCCGCCCTCGCCCGAGGTGATCTGGTACTCGGGCGCCGCAGCACTTCCGACAATCGGCTGAAGGGCGGCTCTCGCGTCATCGATCCGGCTCGAGTCGCGCACCTTGAAGCGGACGGCCCCTCCCTCTATGCGCAGGTCGGTGTAGAGAATGTTCGCCGTCCTGAGCACGCGGCGGACGCCGTCGAGGACATTCTCGAGCCGCTCGCGCTCCGCCGCCTCGGTGTCGACCTTGAGCAGCAGGTAGCTGCCGCCCTTGAGGTCCAGGCCGAGGTGAATCTGCCGCTCGAACGGAAGGAAGCGCAGCACGTTCTGCCCCACGATGTTGGGCAGCGCCAACATCACGCCAACGAGACAAGCGAGGCCGATAGCGATGATTTGCCATCGGGTATAGAACATCACCCCTCCATTCCACCTCAGACAGGGGACCGCTCCCGACGCTCAGTACTCTTGCCGACGAAGTGGGACCCAATCGCCCTTGCGCTCGGCGGACCGGCGCTGCGAGGACCCTGGTGAGCCCGTCCGCCTCGCGCAGGCCGCAAAAGCGCGCCATGATAGCGAGCTTCCGCTCCCAGCACCAGACGGGTTTCGGGTTGATTTTCAGGAGCTTGGTCTGCCTATCCCGCGCCCGGTGCAGGGCCGCGGAGCGCCTTGGGTGCGGCCTTCGGCACTACTTCTTTTGCTGCGCCAGCTCGTCGAGCGCCAGGTTGAGCTCGAGCACGTTCACGCGAGGCTCGCCGAAGATGCCGAGCGTGCGCCCCTCGGTCATTCTGGCGACGAGGGCCGCGACATCGCCTTCATTGAGATTGCGCGCCTTGGCCACCCGGGGAACCTGGAACTGCGCCGCCGCCGGCGTGATATGCGGATCGAGGCCGCTGCCCGAGGCCGTCACCAGGTCGACCGGGACCGGCTTCGCGGGATTTTCCGCGTGGAGCTCCTTGGCGGCATCCTTGACGCCGTCGACCAGGGCCTTGCTCGTGGGGCCGAGATTGGAGCCCATCGAATTGCTGGCGTCGTAGGGGGTCGCGATCGTTTTCGTCGGATCCTTCGGATCGGGTGCGGTGATCGCCGAGGGGCGGCCGTGGAAATACTTGTCCGAGGTGAAGTTCTGCCCGATGCGCGTCGAGCCGATCACCTTGCCGTCTCGATATTTCAGGCTGCCGTGCGCCTGCCAGGGAAAGAGGACCTCGGAGATGCCCGTCATGACCAGCGGATAGATGAGCCCGGTCACGACGGTCAGGGCCACGAGCAGGACGACGGCGGGGCGGAGTTCTTTCAGCATGACGCTAGTCCTCAGACGAGTCCGATGACGTTGACCACGACATCGATGGCCTTGATGCCGATAAAGGGGATGATGACGCCGCCGACGCCGTAGAGCAGCAGATTGCGGCTGAGCAGCCTGAAGGCGCTCTCCGGACGGTACTTGACCCCTCTGAGCGCCAGCGGGATGAGCGCGATGATGATGAGCGCGTTGAAGATGATCGCCGAGAGGATGGCGCTTTGCGGCGTGACGAGATGCATGACGTTGAGGATGTTGAGGCTCGGGTAGAAGGCCGCGAACATCGCCGGAATGATGGCGAAGTACTTGGCCACGTCGTTCGCGATCGAGAACGTCGTGAGCGCACCGCGCGTGATCAGAAGCTGCTTGCCGATCATCACGATCTCGATGAGCTTGGTCGGGTCGGAGTCGAGATCAACCATGTTGCCGGCCTCGCGCGCGGCCTGGGTGCCGGTCTGCATGGCGACCCCCACGTCCGCCTGGGCGAGCGCCGGGGCGTCGTTCGTGCCATCGCCGCACATGGCGACCAGCTTGCCTTTGACCTGCTCCTCGCGGATCAGCTTGAGCTTGTCCTCGGGCGTCGCCTGGGCGAGGAAGTCGTCGACCCCCGACTCGGCCGCGATCGCCGCGGCGGTGAGCGGATTGTCGCCGGTGATCATCACGGTACGGATGCCCATGCGCCGGAGCTCGGCGAAGCGCTCCCGGATGCCGCCCTTGACGATGTCCTTGAGCTCGATGACCCCCAGGATGCGCCCGTCCTTCGCGACGGCGAGCGGCGTGCCGCCCGAGCGCGAGATCGAGTCGGTTATCTGCTGCAGCTCGGCCGGCACCGGCATGCGCGGGTTGCCGCTTATTTGGCGGACATGCTCGACGACCGCGTCGACGGCGCCCTTGCGGATCGACGATCCCTCGAGGTCGATGCCGCTCATGCGCGTCTGCGCCGAAAACTTGATGAATTGGGCATGGAGCGGCGCCATCTCGCGCCCGCGCAGGCCGTACTTCTCCTTGACCAGAACCACGATCGAGCGGCCCTCGGGCGTCTCGTCGCTGAAGGAGGCGAGCTGTGCCGCGTCCGCGAGCTCGCTTGCGGTGACGTCGGGGAGCGGCAGAAGCTGGGTCGCCTGGCGGTTGCCGAGCGTGATCGTCCCGGTCTTGTCGAGGAGAAGCGTATCCACGTCGCCCGCCGCCTCGACCGAGCGTCCCGACATGGCGAGCACGTTGAACTTCACCAGCCGGTCCATGCCGGCAATGCCGATGGCCGAGAGCAGCGCGCCGATGGTGGTCGGGATCAGCGTCACGAAGAGCGCCACCAGCACGAGCACGGAGATCTTGCCGCCCGCATAGGCGGCGAAACTCGGGATCGTGACCACCACGAACACGAAGATGATGGTCATGCCGGCGAGCAGGATGTTGAGCGCGATCTCATTCGGCGTCTTCTGCCGGACCGCACCCTCGACGAGCGCGATCATGCGGTCGAGGAAGCTCGAGCCCTGCGCCGCCGTGATCTTCACGACGATCCAGTCGGAGAGCACGCGCGTGCCGCCGGTGACGGCCGAGCGGTCCCCGCCGCTCTCGCGGATCACGGGCGCCGACTCGCCGGTTATGGCGGATTCGTCGACCGATGCGACGCCGTCGACCACGTCGCCGTCGCCCGGGATGATCTCGCCCGCCTCGACGAGCACGAGGTCGCCCTGCTTCAGCTTGAGCGCCGAGACCTCGTCGAACTCGCGGCCCTTCACGCTCCGCAGCTTCTTGGCGATCGTCTCGGTGCGCGTGCGCCGGAGCGCCTCCGCCTGGGCCTTGCCGCGGCCTTCCGCGACCGCCTCCGCGAAATTCGCGAACACCACGGTGAACCACAGCGAGCCGATGATCTGGATGCTGAACCCGTAATGGCCGGCGCCGGCGAAGACGTCGCGGACGAGCAGCACGGTCGTTAGCGCCGCCACCACCTCGACCGCGAACATCACCGGGTTCTTGACCAGCGTGCGCGGGTCGAGCTTGCGGAAGGCGTCGCCGATCGCGGTCACGATAATGTCGCGGTCGACGCCCGCGGGGACGCCCTTGATGCGCTTCTTGTGGCCCGAGGCGGCCGGCTTGGCGAGAGTATCCATGGACGTACCCTTAGAAAACGCTGCCGGCATGCATGAGCGTGTACTCGACGACGGGCCCGAGCGCCATTGCCGGGAAGAACACGAGGCCGCCGACGATGAGAATCACCCCGACGAGCAGGCCGACGAACAGGCCGTTGTCCGTCGGGAAGGTGCCCGAGGAGGGCGGCACCAGCTTCTTCCCGGCGAGCGAGCCGGCGACGGCGAGCATCGGCACGATCATGGCGAAGCGCCCGATCAGCATCGCGAAACCACCCGTCACGTTGTAGAACATCGTGTTGCCGCTCAAGCCGGCGAAGGCGCTGCCGTTGTTCCCGGTCATCGAGAGATAGGCGTAGAGGATCTCGCTGAAGCCGTGCGGGCCGTTGTTGGCGATGCCCGCGAGGCCGGCGGGAAGCGCGGTCGCGAGCGCGGTGAAGCCGAGGTTCGAGAACGGCAGGATGAGGAGCGCCAGCATCGTCATCTTGACGTCGCGCGATTCGAGCTTCTTGCCGACATACTCGGGCGTACGCCCGACCATGAGGCCGGCGATGAACATCGCCACGATGGCGAAGAGCAGCATGCCATAGAGGCCGGAGCCGACCCCACCCCAGATGATCTCGCCGAGCGCTATGTTCACCATCGGGATCATGCCGCCGATCGGCGTGAAGCTGTCGTGCATGGCATTCACGGCGCCGCACGAGGCGTCGGTCGTCAGCGTGGCGAAGAGCGCCGTGTCGGCGATGCCAAAACGGACCTCCTTGCCCTCCATGTTGCCGCCGGCCTGCAGCGAGCTCGCCGTCTGGTCCACGCCGAAGGGCGCGAAGTTGGGATTCCCGCCGCTCTCGGCCGCGTAGATGATGAGCACGCCGGCCACCGAGAGGACGGCCATGGCGCCGAAAAGCGCCCAGCCCTGGAGCTCCTTGCCGACCATGCGCCCGAAGACGTTGGTGAGTGCCGCACCCAAAGAGATCATCAGCAGCATCTGCACCAGGTTGGCGAGTGCGGTGGGGTCCTCGTAGGGATGTGCGGCATTGGCGTTGAAGAAGCCGCCGCCGTTCGTGCCCAGCATCTTGATCACGACCTGGGAGGCGACCGGTCCCTGCGCGATCACCTGCTTGGCGCCTTCGAGCGTGGTCGCCTCGACATAGGGTCCGAGGTTCTGCGGCATGCCCTGCCACACCATGAAGAGCGCCGCGACGATCGAGATCGGCATCAGGACGTAAAGGGTGCAGCGGACGAGGTCGACCCAGAAGTTGCCGAGGGTCTTCGCCGAGCGGCGCGTGAAGCCGCGGATGAGCGCCAATGCGAGCGCGATGCCGGTCGCGGCCGAGACGAAGTTGTGGAAGGTGAGGCCGCACATTTGCACCAGATAGCTCATGGTGCTCTCGCCGCCGTAGTTCTGCCAGTTCGTGTTGGTGTCGAAGCTGACCGAGGTATTGAAGGCGAGATCGGGTGCGATGTCGGCCATCCCTTGCGGGTTGAAGGGCAGCACCGACTGAGTGCGCTGCATCACGTAGAGCAAGAGGAACCCGGCGAGGTTGAAGAGCAGCATGGCGATGCCGTAGCTCGTCCAATGCTGCTCGCCCTTCACCTCCACGCCGGCGAGGCGATAGAGGATTGTCTCGACCGGGCGGAGAGCCGGCGAGAGAAAGGTGCGCTCGCCAGCGAAGACGCGCGTCATGTAGCCGCCGAGCGGCTTGGTAAGTGCGACGAGGATCGCGAAATAGATCGCGATCTGGATCAATCCATTGGCGGTCATGAAAGGCTCCCGGAACCGCTCATTGCTCAGAATCGCTCCGGACGGACCAGCGCGACGACCAGATAGGCGAGCAGCGCAAGCGCCACCACGCCACCCAGGATGAAATCGAGCATCATGGCGACCTCACAATTTGTCGCAGAGGACGACGTAGCCGATGAGGAGGGCGAACGAGCCCAGCCCCAGTAGCACCATGACCGCATCGAGCATGGCTGTTCCCTCTTATTCGACCGTGGATCCCCTTGCCTGTAGCCCGCGGCGTCCGTCTTGGCGAGCAGCACTTCCCACTCGGGGCAAAGGGGCCGTGGCGCGCGAGTGTTTAGGCGAAAAGCGCATAAAAAATCGATACGGAAATCGGGCGGGTGCGCATAAAAATTCCATAAAAAATCGGAACCCATTAAGACGACGATAAGACACGCCGCATCTGCGAGCATTGATTCAGGTCAAGCCAAGCTTGCTTTCGCCGCGCGTCTAGATGCGCTTTTTACTTTTTGCGGCGCAGATCCAAATCGAATTTTTATTGCGCTTGGCGCTATGGATAGGGCCCTCATTTCTTGCTTGGCTGGTGCTCACCATGCTCACGTGGCAGTTCATGATGCTTCTGCGCCTCTTGGTCGGGCTCGGGATCATCGCGTCCTTCGTGGCACTCTACGCGGCCGCGAAGGCGCTGACGACGCTCGCCGCCCACGTGGCACGCGCGCTGAGCCAACGGACCGCGCATGCAAGGCCGGAAGAGCTCTAGAATCATGTCCTTCTTTCATGACAAGGCCGCGCGCCGCCCGGCTCTTGCGGCGCTCGGCAGCGCACTTGCCGTGGCGCTCTCATGCATCGCGTCGGCGCATGCGACCTCTTGGCCAAGGGAGCCCAGAGAGCCCTCACCCGCCTGTGTGGCACCCGTGCCACAGCCGCCGCCCGGGCCGCATCCTTCCGGGCGGCACCCCGGCTGTGCGGCAGAGACGGGAACCGCCTCCTGGTACGGCAGCCAACATGACGGTCGGCCGACCGCGAGCGGGGAGGTCTTCGACATGGCGGCCATGACGGCGGCCCACCGCACGCTGCCGATGAATGCGCGGGTGCTCGTGACCCGGCTGGGCAGCGGCCGCTCGGTTGTCGTGCGCATCAACGACCGTGGACCCTTCGTCGCCGGCCGCATCATCGACCTGTCGGCAAGAGCGGCCGAGCTGCTCGGCTTCAAGAAGCGCGGCTTGGCCCCGGTTCGTCTCGAGCTCTTACCCGATGACGACTGATCCGCGAGCGCCTTCGCGGCTGATTTAGCGCGATGCGGGTGGGACGCCCTATCCCGACAGTCCAACGTAAGGGCAATGCCTCTCTAGTAATGCTTGAGCGCGTGCCATAAAACTTTCGTTATGCGAGCAATGAGAAAGCGGGGAGTTCCGTCGATGAAAACGACCACAGCCGAGTGCGCCTTCCAGGCTCTTGGAGCAAGACGCGCTCCTTGGGCAGGCGCCCTCTTGCTTTCCGCCTCGCTCGTCACACTCGGCGGTCAGGCGCGCGCCGACGAGTCGCTCGCCAATCGGGACGGCAGCAGGCTGGCGCCGGCGCTGCTGCTCCTCGAGGCCGACAGCTCAGACGCCCCGATCGAGCTTGCGCAGACTGTTCCCGCTCCCGGGCAACCGGCGGCACCTGCCGCCTGGGCGGACACGCTGACCGTTGGCGGCCATCTCGAGGCTGGTATCACGGGCAACCCCGACGCGCCGGCCGATCGTCGCAATTTCGGCCGCCTCTTCGACGACCACGCGAACATTCCGGTCGTCAACCAGCTGTGGGGCACGATCCAACGCTTAACCGATCCGCACGCCGCGGGTTGGGACTTCGGCTTCAAGATTGACGCGGTGTTCGGCACGGACGCGCGCTTTCTCCATCTCTACAACCAGTTTGACCATGCGATCGACAGCAGTTACCAGCTGGCACTCTACGATGCCTCCGCCCTTATCCACGTGCCGGGCGTAGGCGAGGGCGGTACGGATGTGATGGTCGGCGTGTTTGGCTCGCCCTTGGGATTTGAGCAGGCCGATCCGACCGCGAACTCCGGCTTCAGCTTTTATTCACATTCCTACATCTCCAACTTTGGCGTGCCCTCCCAGCACACCGGCTTCCTCACCACCACCCACATCACCTCGGTCATCGATCTAATTTTCGGCCTCGACACCGGCGCGAATGCCTGGCTCGGCGAGGGTGGACTCAACAACGACACCGTACTCCACGGCATCGCCGGGCTCGGCCTCAACTTGGATAACTTGATGCTCTCGGGTTTCACCCACATTGGGCCGGAGAACCCGGAAAACGTCTTTGGTGCCGCGGCCAACAGCGGGCTGCGCTATATGAACGACTTCTTCCTGACCTGGAAGGTGAATGACAAGGTCACCCTCAATACCGAGCTCAATTACGTCCACGACGACCTCCTCAAGGCGTCGGGCTACGGCGGAGCGCAGTACTTCGCCTACGCCATCAACGACATACTGACCTTCGGGGTCCGGGGCGAGATCTGGCGCGACAACAACGGCGCCTTCGTGGCGAGCTTTAAGAATCCCTTCGACTTCATCAATTCAGAGCGCGGCCTGCCGACCAGCCCGGGCGGGGTGGTCGGCGGCGGCCGCACCACCTACGGTGAGCTCACCTTGGGCCTCAACATCAAGCCGCCGGTGCCCAAGGCGTTCCAGGGCTTCGTCATCCGCCCCGAGCTGCGTTTCGACGACGCGCTCAACGGCACCAAGCCCTTCATTGCCGGCACGCAAGGCCATCAGGTGACCCTCGCCGCCGATTTCATCCTGCCGTTCTCGCTCTGAGAGCGGACGAATTTTCGTCGGGACGCCTGGCTATGCGGCACACCCCCGCTTCGGGTATCCCGCGCGAGATCGCGCTTGTGATGCCGGCGCGCGCGCGCTCACGCGGCCCTTTGCATTGACACGCGCTTTTCTGCCTCGCCGTCGACGATGAGCACAATCAGTGCCCGAGCGCCAACACCTCCAAGCACACGGGAGCGCGCCCGGCAGTCCGCATGTCGCGTGCAACGGCCGCACCCTCGAAAGGTCGATCAGGCGCCTACCCTTAGGAACGAGAAGCCTGTCTGTTGAGCGGCAGCCGTGCTATATTTGATGGTAATAGAATACCCCGATGAATTAACCGCATAAGAAGAGGAGGCACCCATGGATTGGATCGAACGTTGGTTCGGAATTAGCCCAGACAACGGCGACGGGTCGCTTGAAATGCTTTATCTCGTGGCCCTGGCGGTATCTGCCGGCCTGCTGTTCGTCGCTTGCCATCGCCCGACGCGGCGCGCGCTCAATGAATGGCTCAGGCCGAGGCGAGCTCCTCGGGCGAATCGATTGTGAGCCCATCCGAATAGGCCGGTCGGTTGCGCGCGTCGGGCGGCGCGACGCGCGAATCTCCCGCGGTTCAGAGCCAAGTCACCCCGAGCAGGGGGTGAAGCTCGATCCCGTTGGTTCGAGCGACGCCCGCTTGCCCATGGATTTTGTCGAAAAAGCCGACGCCGGTGAGTCGCGCTTGGACTCGCACTTTCTTTAGCCCGGGCTGCGGATCTAGCTTATCCAGAACTTGCTGCCGGGCGGTCTTGATCGCCTCTACCCACGGACTCTTCGGGTCAACGAATGCCGGGTCCGGGTCGGGAACCTCGGCGATCATGGTCTCGCCGGTGCCTTGGATTACCAAATGGAAATCGCCATCCGTCTCGATCTTGCACGCGATGATCTCGGCCTCGACGGTGAAGATTGTCGTTTCAACCGGTTGCGCACGGTTATTCTGGTAGGCAGGAAAATCTCGGTCCAACGGCAACATATCTTTGGGACGCGCGAGCGACACGAGATGCTCGACCGTGGTTTGCACGCGCTGCGGGACGACTTTTGCCACATCGCGGTCGGTGCCGGTCTTGACTGGCCAGCGCTCGACCCCTGGCTTGATCGCTGCCAACGCCGGTTGTGCAGCAACCTGCAAACCGATCGTGTGCGGCGCCGGATGGCGCGGCAATGCCGTGCCATTTGCGATCTTGGCTGCCCTAGCTGCGGCCATGACAATTCTCCCAAGTTGTCAACTAGAGACGACATGAATAATAACATGAATGCCACTGCTACGGTTGAAAAAATTGCCGACGACTCTCTCGGAGCGTCGGTTAGGCCTGACAACTTGTTGAAGGAATTGGAATAAGTCGCTGCCGCGGGCTTTGCCTCAAGCTGCCCCGCGGACGCCAATTCCGTTGCCGCACCGGGCACTCGTTTACGCCGACCCCAATTGTTCCAGGGGCCGCCGGCCGCGGCTTGCTCCTGGCGACATCGCGCTTGCGATGCCGGCTCGCGCGCTCACGCGGCCCTTTGCATTGACACGCGCTTTTCTGCCTCGCCGTCGACGATGAGCATGAGCGGCGTTTTGTGATCGCTTTCATCTCGCGCGAACCGGACGGCGGCGTCGCGCTTGAAGAAGATGCCAAGCACCATTCCGTCGTCGCTCAGCGCGCACCAACGCCCGATCTTGTTCTGGAAAATATGGAAGGTCAGGCCGGGGTCGGGCTCGTCACTTTCCGGCGCGGGTGGCGGCTCGTGCAAGGCGGGCATCGAGAACGTCCTTTTCTCTGTTGAAAAAATTCTCGAGAGGAAAGATAGAGAACTCAATCCGCATTGCTAATAAATTTACCGTATAAAATGACGACGGCTCGGATAAAGATCTCATAAAGGGCCAAGGGCTCGGGGAAGTCTTGAGCTTCGCGTTCACGTCGGAACGCTCCTCAGCAAAGCGCCGACATGATATAGGTCAATGCGCCGTCGCCTGCTGCATCTCAACTTCTCGCCGCTAGAGGGAGGCGCCATACCATGCTGCTCGGTCTCTTGATGTTTGCCGCGTTGATCGGGTCCTACGCCCTCTTGGCGGCGCTCGTTCTCTTTTCGGAAAGCGTCATTCGTCCGCGCTGACGCCCACCGTGCAGGAGCACAGCCCATGGCCCTCTATGTCCTCATGACGCTGGTCGCCCTGTTGGTGATCTATCTCTTCTACGCGGTCATTCATCCCGAGAAATTCTGATCTCGCCGGGGCATCCCCATGACGTGGCAAGGTTGGCTGCAGATCGTTCTGACGTTGTTGATCGCGTTCGCGATCAGCGTCCCGGCCGGCCGCTACCTGGCCAAGGTCTTCATGAACGAGAAGACGCTCCTCGACCGGCTGATCGATCCCCTCGACAACCTGATCTATCGAATGATCGGCAGCAAGGCCGCCGGCATGGCGATGAACTGGAAGGTCTATACGCTCCACATGCTCGCGGCCAACATGTTCATGGCCGTGATCATCTACCTGATCCTGGTGTTCCAGGACCATCTCCCGCTGAATCCGCGCCACCTGGCCGGCATGGAGCCGATGCTCGCCTTCAACACCGCGATCAGTTTCATCACCAACACGGATTGGCAGAACTATGGCGGCGAGACGACCCTCTCCAACTTCAGCCAGATGGCGGCCATTACCTTCCCGATGTTCACTTCGGCCGCCACCGGCTTCGTCGTCGCGATGGCCTTCATTCGGGCGTTCATCGTCAAAAACGGCGAGACCGATCTCGGCAATTTCTACCGCGATTTGATCCGTCTATTGACCCGCGTTCTGCTGCCGGCATGCTTCGTCATAGCCCTCTTTCTCCTGTGGCAAGGCTCGCCCCAGACCCTCGGCTCAAGCGTCGTCGCCCATCCGGTTCAGGGGGGCGAGCAGACGATCGTTCTCGGCCCGGTCGCCTCTCTCGAGTCGATCAAGCATTTCGGCACCAACGGCGGCGGCTTCTTCCACGCA
>Ga0074044_10002465_pt1 | contig 16170 bp, 14 predicted proteins | sample BogForMeECP23OM1_FD_94443 | JGI IMG/M metagenome (GOLD analysis project Ga0074044, IMG submission 94443) | Bog forest soil microbial communities from Calvert Island, British Columbia, Canada - Bog Forest MetaG ECP23OM1 | ecosystem: Environmental > Terrestrial > Soil > Wetlands ...
CGATCGTCTTCAACCTCGCGCCGGGATTCGCGATGAACAAGGTGATGGACGCGGTCACGCGCGAGGTCACGCAGATTCATCTGCCGCCGGGCTACGTCACCGAGTTCGGCGGCCAGAGCAAGATTTACGGCGAGATGGTCAGCGGCTTCGTGGTGGCATTCCTGCTCTCGATCATTTTCATGTACATGGTGCTGGCGGCACAGTTCGAGAGCTTCGTCCATCCGATCACGATCATGCTGTCGCTGCCGCTGGCCGTGCCGTTCGCGCTGATCTCGCTGTTGGTCTTTCGCGAGCATCTGATGCTGTTCTCGACGCTGGGCATTCTGCTGCTGTTCGGCATCGTGAAAAAGAATTCGATTTTGCAACTCGATCAAACGCTCAACCTGATCCGCGCGGGACTGCCGCGCCGCCAGGCTATTCTGACCGCGAATCGCGAGCGGCTGCGGCCGATCCTGATGACCACGGCGGCATTGGTTGCGGGCATGATTCCGGTGGCGATTGGGCAGGGCGCGGGCGACAGCTCGGTGCGTGCAATCGCGCTGGTCGTGATCGGCGGCCAGACGCTGTGCCTTCTGATCACGCTGCTCTTCACGCCGGTCGCGTTCTCGCTGTTCGACGACATGGAGAATTGGCTGCGCAATTTCCGCAAGCCGCAGGCGCGTCTCAAGCTGGTCGAGCCGCAGTACGACGAAGAGGCCGAGCGCCACGCGATCGACTAGCGGCGCGCGCCTCCATCTGCAAAGTTACTCGCGCGTTCTGATGCGCTCGCGAAATTGTTGAGCGCGGGGGACAACCGACCATGGGTCAAATCGCAATCGTTCTTGCACTTGGACTTGCCGCGGGCATACTCGGCGGATTCGTCGGCGTCGGCGGCGGCGTTCTGATCGTGCCGGTGCTGGTGCTGGTGCTCGGTTTCGATCAGCATCTCGCGGTCGGCACTTCGCTCGGCGCGCTGCTGCCTCCGGTTGGAATCCTGGGTGCGTACGAGTACTACAAGCACGGCCAGCTCAACGTCACGTACGCGCTGCTGCTGGGTCTGGGACTGCTGGTCGGCGCTTACATCGGCGCGGTGTATGCGGTCAGGATGCCGGCGGCGACGCTGCGCCGCATCTTCGGCGTGTTCCTGCTGCTGACCTCGCTTCGGATGCTGTACAAGTAGACGAAAACAAAGTTGGATGCAGCCACTCAAAACCGGTACCGGCTTCGCCGGCGCGAAGCTGTCCGAGATCCTTCCACTGCGCTCGCGTTGCTCGCTTCGGTCAGGATGACAGGCGCGCCTTGCGATCCCGGATTGCGCTTACTAAGTTCGCGCTATGGACGCGGCGCTGGAAAAAGCACTCAACCTTTTGCTCGAATCCGAGCGCGCCGGAGTGCTTGCGCTCGACGCGCTGATCGCCGACGTCAAGCAGGACGAGCTGAGGAAGTTCCTGGCCGGCTCGCGCGCGATGGAACAGCGCAACGCCGAGGAACTCGAGGCCCTGATTCGCGACAACGGCGGCAATCCGTCCAGCGGGGTCGGGCCGTTCGCCCGCAAAGTCGCCGCGCTCGATTCGATTCGCGATCGCCTGAACCTGATGTCACGCGGCCAGGAATGGGCCGCGCGGAAAACTGAAGTCGCGCTCGCGCTCGCACCTGAAAAGGGTCCCATCCACGACTACCTGACCGCGATGGCAAATCGGCATCGCGCCGAAGTGGAATGGGGCCGCGCCGAAGTTATCCGGCTCCTGTCGGCGAACTAGCCCGCCCTCAAACGCGCCCTCGTCGGCAGAATCCTGAATCGCGCGCGGAGCAAAAACTTCGCGCCCCCATTTGTCGGTCAAGGTGCGCGGCTCGAATCTTAGGGCTTGCTTGCGGGCGGCGGCGCAGGCACTTCCGTCATGCGCGCGGTCGTATCGGCATCGAACTCAAGATGCAGCGCGCGCACGATCATGCCATGCATCCGCCAGAGCCCGATGACGTAAAACAACTCCATGATCTGTTCGTCGGGCAGATGATTCTTCAGCGCGGCGAACGTTTCATCCTCGACGAGATTGCGCCCGACCAGCTCATCCGTCGCCTGCATCACGGCGCGCTCGACATCGAGGAATTTGGCGCTGGTCGCCCAGCTTTTTATTGCCGCCAGTTTGTCTGCGGAAACTCCGACCATTCGCGCGACCTTCAGATGCTGCGAATACTCGAACCTGGATTCCCCGACTATCCCGGTGCGAAGGATCGCGAGCTCGCGCAGTTTCGCCGGGAGCTTTCGTCCCGGCTGCATCAACGCCATCAGCGAGTTGCGCGCCTGAAAGAGCAGGTCGGGCACCAGCGCAAACGTCGTCCAATAGTCACCCGGAGTGCCGGTGGCGGTTCCCGGCTCGGCCACCGGATCGCGGTCGCCGAAGAATTGCTTGTAGAGTTCCCGGATCTCCGGCGTTGCTTCGGCTTGGCTCACCTGGCGTAGTCGTCCCATGAGGATGTGCTCCTGCCGCGCTGGCGTATGCGCGTTTCGAGGACACCACTATCGCCGATGTCGCCAGGACGCAAATCGCGGCGCGGCTGCGGCCATCGCGCGATCCTGCGCTCTTGCGGGGTTGCGCGCGCGGCGCGATAATCCGATGCTCCGGTGGACGCATAGCTCAGCCCGGTTAGAGCGCTTGCCTCACATGCAAGAGGTCCCTGGTTCGAGTCCAGGTGCGTCCACCAAGTTATATTTTTGAACGACGGCGGTGAGGTCTGGAAATGTTTGAAGACGAGACGATTGACGTTGCCTGTCCGAAGTGCGGCTTCAAGAACTCGCTCCTCGTCCGGGAATTCGAACAGGCCAGCGAAACTCATATCGTTTGCCAGGGCTGCCGAGTCGGAGTGAAGGTGGAAGCCTCGGAGTTTCGGCAACGGCTCAATCAAATCAGCGACGAGATCGAGACCATGACTCTCGAAGCGCGGCAGGAACGCAAGAAGAGCCAGAATCGCCCGCGCAAAGGTGATTTTCAGATCTGAGGCTTGCGGAGCGCGTTCTCGACCAAGATCGATCGCACATTCGACGACGGCGATACTTGTCTCCATGGAAATGAGCAGCAGCGAACCGGGGAGGAGATCTCGGCGATGAAGAAAACAAGGATAGCAGGAGCGATGCTCGCGACGGTGGTCGCGTTGGCATTCAGCGGAAGCGTTGCAAGCGCCGCGGACGCGTCGAGTCCGTCCGCCCAAGCGGCGCAAATCAAGTGCCTGGGCGCCAATGCATGCAAGGGGCAGAGCGCCTGCAAGACTGCTACGAGCGATTGCCAGGGCAAGAATTCGTGCAAGGGCAAGGGCTACGTCATCACCGCCGATGCCAAATCCTGCGTGGCCAAGGGCGGTCACGTTGGCAAGAAAGCGCCGATGAAGATGTAGCGCGCCTCTTTTGTAAAGCTCGAGCGTCTGCTTGTTTCGCGAGATCGCCGAGCGTTGCACGACATCCGGATCAAGCGGTCGCCGGCCTGAGTCCAGTTGCGTCCATCGCCGGCTATTCCCGCCGCCGCCCAAAAAAAATGGGTTGTGACAAATGATTCCGTTGTGGCATCAATGAGGCTCGCAATGGGATCGCTCATGAAGTTCTTGCGCTTGAGCATTTGCGCGGTCGCGGCGATCTTTATTCTCGCGCAGCTCGCCACAGCACCGCTCGCCGCCGACATGGATGGCGTAATGATGAGCGGCGGAAAAATGATGATGATGAAGGCGGGTCAGCCCGCGACCGCGATGGACCACGAGATCACCATGTCGGACGGCACGGTGGTCAGCGTCGATGGCACCGTAAAATCGAAAGACGGCAGGGAATTTCATCTGCAAAACGGTGAAATGATTATGATGGACGGGCACCTAATGAAAGGTGGAAAGGCTGCCCCGATGAGTCACTAGGAATCCTGGAGTCCGGCAATGGGGTCATCGGCTGCTGACAACCAATGGAAGGGACGGCGCGCGCAGCCCGCCGCGATTCGACTGGCGCATTGGATCAACATTCCGCTGCTCGTCATCATGGCCGGCAGCGGGCTGCAGATTCTGGCTGCGTATCCGGCGTTCGGGCCGCGCGGCGCACAATATAAATGGTATCCGTTTCAGAACGACGCGCCACCGTCGTGGCTGCGATTCGGCGGATGGCTCGCGGGCGCGCGTCATTGGCACTTCGCGATCGCCTGGTTCCTCATCCTGAACGGAGTTATCTACCTGACCTACATGATTGCGAGCGGTGAATGGCGGCGGCGCGTTTTCATCCCGAGCCGCGACACCTCGAACGCCCTTGCGATGTTCGGTTACTACTTGCGCATTCGCAAGACTCCGCCGCCCGAGGACTTCTACAACGGCCTGCAACGTCTCGCCTATACGTCGTCGATTCTGTTCGCAGTCGTGGTGGTTCTGTCGGGGCTGGCGATTTACAAACCGGTACAGTTGTACTGGATAACCGCGGCATTCGGCGGATACGACGTCGCGCGCGTGGTGCATTTGAGCTGCCTGGTTTTGCTCGCGCTGTTCACGGCGATGCATCTGGTGCTTGTCGCGCTGCATCCGCGGACGATCGTCACGATGGTGACCGGAGGCCAGCGTGGCTAGGTCGATCACGCGGCGCAGACTTATCCTCGGTATCGCTGCCGGCACCGCACTTGCCGGATGCGACAGTCGTGCGGCGTCGATGTTCCTGGCCGGGATGGGACGCTGGAACGAGCGCGTCGATCGGCTGTTGTTCTCGGAAGATCGGCTCGCGCCGGAGCCGCCCGCGTCCGAGCTCACGCCCGAGGCCGACTTCCCGAGCTATTTCATTTCCGACACGATGCCGTTCGCGCCGGCGGACTGGGCGCTGAAGGTTGGCGGGTTGGTCGCGCGGCCGTCGGTCTTTTCGCTCGATCAGCTCAAGCGGATGCCGATGTTTGGCATGCGAATTCGCCATCATTGCGTCGAGGGCTGGTCGGCGGTGGCCCAGTGGCAGGGCGTGCAGCTGCGCGAGATCGCGCGGAGGTGCGGCGCCAGCCGCGACGCGCAGTACGTCGAGTTCCGCTCATTCGACAACGGCTACTATTCGACGTGGGATATCGAGAGCTCGATGCATCCGCAGACGATACTCGCCTATGGCATGAATGGGCGTCCGCTGTATCCCGATCACGGCGCGCCGATCCGCCTCTACTCGCCGGTCAAGCTCGGCTACAAGAACGTGAAGTATCTGACCGAAGTTAATTTTATGCCGAATCGCACCGGCGGGTACTGGGAAGACCAGGGGTACGACTGGTACGGCGGCGTCTAGTCGAAGGCGAGGCTGGCGAACGACACCGCCGACTCGCTCTGCGGCTCCATCGCGATTCCATACTTCAGCAGCCGCGCGCTGCGGCCGCGCAGCAGCTCGAGTTGCGTGTACATCGGCGAAAGGCCGCAAATTCGCCGCGCGTCGCGATCTTTGGCGATATCGGCGAAGAAGCTGTCGGGGTCGCCGCGCTTGATATTTTCGATGAGGCCGAGATCCTCGCGCTGGACGCGCTCGGCCACTTCGCGGTCCGCGGCGAACTCGTCGCCGAACTTCCTGCCGACGTGCGCGAAATCCACGCCCGAAAGGATCAGCACGCGGCGATGCTCCGCGTCGAGCTCGGACCTCAGCGCCGCGATGAACGATCCGACCCGGGAATCGCGCGCCGGCCTGACCCCGCTCGCGACCATTTCATGGAACGAACTGACCAGGATCGGCACGACCTGGTAGCCGCGCGCGCCGAGCGCATAGGCGAGAAACAACGCCTGGAATTCGATCGAGTGCTCGCCGCGATGCAGCATCTCGCCGGCGAACAGGTCGCCCGGGTAGCGCGCCGCGAGCCGATCGACAAACGCGCGGTCGGTCTCGACCGCGCCGAACGGCGTCGCGTAGTTCTTGCGCGTCGCGCTGAACAGTTCGGGGCCGGCGCCGTAGTGCGAAGTTCCCAGAATCACCACCAGCTCGGGCGGTTCGTGCGCCATCAGCTCGTAGTACGCGTGCGCGTAAGCGGCGGCGCCGCGGCGCGGATCGATATGAGGCGCGATCAGGCCGGCGAGCGGCGCTGATTTTTTCAGCGTGGCAGCGCGGCCGGGTCCTTCGGGTGGATCGAAGAACGCCGCGAGCTCGAGACGCAACTTCGCCGGATCTTTTTCGTAGCAGAGGCCCGCCAGCGCCGGCGGGCGGTCGGGACCGGCGAGAAATTCCTCGCGCACGCGCCGCTCGCGCTCGTGAAACGCGGGCGAGTCGAGAAAGTACGCGCGATCCAGCACGGCGATCAGTTCGTCGAGCTTCTCGAGCGGAAGCATCTCGCCGAAGCGCTTCGCAAACGCCGCCTGGATGTCTCTCGGCGACATCCGGCCGTCGAATAGAGTCACGATGAAGTAGGCGCCCATCCCAAGCATGATCGGCTCGGGCGCCAGTCCGCTCGGATCGCGCAAACAGATAAGCGTATGATCCTGCTGCGCGACGGGGAAAGCCTCGACGGCGCGAATCTTTGGATTTTCCATGGCGAAATCTAAATCTTGGAACTACTCGACGGCCCGAATCGCCAGCGGCGCGAGCGCCGCGTTTACAGATGCTACGGGCTTTGACAAAATCCGGCAAGCTGACAGCAAGTCCACGCGCGGAAATCCGACGGTCGCTTCGAATCGCCAAGTCCGGCTGACACAGAATGTCCGACCAACATCGACGCCGCGCCGCCCTGACCCGGTCTCATCCGCGACGCAAGGACGCGCCCGCGCGGGCCCGTTACAGAATTGCGCGCGCCGATTCGCTCGCGCCGGGAGAGTCGCTGAAGTTCATGCTGCCGATTCGCGGCGCCGATGAGGAATGTTTTCTCGTCAACTTCGGCGGTGAGTTCCATGCCTACGTCAATCGATGCCGGCATGTGCCGATGGCGATGGATTGGGTGGACAATCAGTTCTTTGCGGAAGACGGCCGCTACCTGATGTGCCAGACACACAACGCCTATTACGAGCCGGCCAGCGGCGAGTGTATCGCGGGGCCGCCGACCGCATGCGGCAAATATCTTTACCGGGTGCCGACCGAGATCGAAGACGGGGTGATCTACGCTCGTCCGCCGCAGGATGAATTCGAAGATTAAGAAAAAGACGAATACGAGGACTAATGTCTATTCGTATTCGTCGCCGAAATGGGCGCGCACGATTCGCGCCTTCAGGTACTCGAGCGTGCCGAGGTCCTCGACGATGTCGCCGCCGGTGTCATAGAAGAACAGCTCACCGTTCTTGGTGCGGCCGACCGCGATGATCCATTCGAGGTCGTCCCGGTCCTCAAGCAAATAGTTGATTGTCTGCGCCACCCCGCGGCCCGGGATAATCGTAATCTTCGGCCTCGGGAGCTTTTCCTTTTCCTGCTTGGGCATCGTTTGATCAACCCTCTCTGGCGGGAGGATGCGGGAATCGACCACTCAATTACATTAAGAATGCACCGCGATCTAAGTCAATAGCGCGTGCACGGCGATCTCGACATGATGCGTGTTGGGAAAAAAATCGAACCCGCGCACGCGCCTGATTTTGTATCCGGCCGCCGCGAGTACGCGCAGATCGCGCGCGAGCGTGGTCACGTCGCACGCTACATAAATGACGCCCGGTGCGCGCAGCTTGATGATCGGTTCCATCAGGTCGGGCGCGCCGGTGCGCGGCGGATCGAGAATTATGACCTCGGGACGATAGCGCGCGCGATGCAGAAAATCCGCGGTCGCCGACGCCTTCATCGCGACGAACTGTGCGTCGTGAAATTTCAGCCGCGCCGCGTTGCGCGCCGCCGCGGCGATCGCGCCCGCATCGGCATCGACGCCGGTAACTCGCGCGCCGCGCCGCGCCGCGGGCAGACTGAAGTTCCCCGCGCCGCAAAACAGATCGAGCACCGCCGGCGAGTCGTGGATTGCGGCCATCTCCATCACGCTCGCGACCAGCTTCCGGTTCTGCGCGCGATTCACCTGGCTGAAAAGATCGGCGTCCGCTTCGATCGAGAGTCCGTCCTCGAGCTCGATCGCGACCGCGGCATCTCCGACAGTCGCCCGATGCGCGCCCGATCGCAGCACGACTCCGGCAATTTCGCGGTCCGACTCGAGCACGTGTCGCACGCGCCTCAGATCCTCTTCGGTCGCCGGCTTGTTCAGATGCGCGACCTGCACTTCGCGCGCGCCTTCGCGCACCACCTCGATCTCTTCGACTCGCTTGCCGAGCGAGCGCGCCAGATGCAGCGGCATGCGGATGCCGGGCTCGGCGACCATGCATGAGTCGATCTCGACAATCGTGTTGCTGCCGGCGGAGTAAAAACCGAGCATGCTTTTGGCGCCGACTTTGAGCCGGATTCTCGATCGATAACCGAACTCCGCCGGCGCCGGCTCGACGAGTCCGATCGGATCGATCGCGACGCCGAGCGCAAGGTCGAGTTCGCGCGCGACGACTTCGCCCTTGAACCGCACTTGCGCGGCGTAGTCGATGTGCTGCCAGTCGCATCCACCGCATCGCGGCAGATATGGACACGGCGCCACCCGGCGGTCGGCGCTGGCGCGGACGATTTCGCGAATTTTCGCGACCGCGTAATCGCGGCGATCCGAAACGAGCTCGACGTCCAGCCGGTCTCCCGCCACCGCGCCGGGGACCATCACCGCCTTGCCGTCCCGGCGACCGACGCCGAAGGGCCCGAACGTCATCGCGCTGATCTCTATTTCGGGCATGCGCCCCCGAGTTTATCCCCACTACGCAATTCGCGCGACGCGTCTTATAATTGATCTCCGGCGCGCGCGGCCGCGCCATCCTGTCTGCATCCTCACCTGGTGGCACCCTTGGCGATCGAGACCGAACTCCGCGAACTAATCGACAAGAATCTTCCCGCTGATTCCGCCCCCCGCGTCTCCGCCTTCGCCGGGCGGCTGTTCGCGCGCGACTCCGCCGACAATCGCGAACGGGTCCCGGCCAGGAGGCGGCTCGCGCTCGTGCAGTCGGCGTTCGAGTTTTTTTCCGTGCGCAGCGAGCCGGTGATCGCGCGAGTCGAATCCGTCCATGACGACGACCACGAGACGCTTGCCATCGTCGAGACCGTGACCACCGATTGCCCGTTCATCGTCGATAGCCTGCTCGAATATTTCCACCATCTCGGCGCTACTGTTCGCGCGATGCTCCACCCGGTCTTGAAAGTCGCACGCGACGCGGAAGGGCGAATCGCATCGTTCGAGCAGTCGCTCTCCAGCGAGCGCGGCGAGTCATTCGTTCACACCGAACTCGAGCTGACAGCCAGGCCTGAGCAGGCGCGACAAATCGAGCACGATGTCATCTCGATCCTGACCGAGGTCCACGAAGCGACCGGCGACTTTGAGGAGATGACCGGCCGCGCGCTGCAGATCTGCGACGAGACCGCGGCGATCCGCGAACTGGTCGAGGTCCGCGACCTGATGCGCTGGCTCGTCAACGGCGGCTTCGTATTTCTCGGCTTTCGCCGTTATCTGGTGAGCCGCGACAACGGCGCCGCCAAATTCACGCTCGACCCAGGCACCGAACTCGGCATCATGCGGGAGCACGACGAGTCGCGATTTCGCAGCTCGGTCGCGCTCGATGAACTCTCGCCCGCGCGCCGCAAGCTCTTTTTCGAAGGACCGCCACTGGTGATCGGCAAGACTCGCGCCGAAGCGCACGTGCATCGCCGCCGCCCAATGGACAGCGTCTCGATTCGCCGCGCCGACGGATCGGGCCGGGTCGTCGCGTTCGACAATTTCGTCGGGCTGTTCACCTCGAAGGCGTACGCCGAGGAAGCGCAACACATCCCGGTGCTGCGCGCGAAGTTGCGCGAAGTGCTGGAGGATGAGGGCGCGGTACCGGGCTCGCACGACTACAAGGAAATCGTTGCCGCGTTCAACAGCTTTCCCAAGGATGAACTCTTTCGCGCGCCCGTCGCCGAACTGCGCGCGCAGTTGCGCCTCATCCTGGACGTCAAGAGCGAGGCCTCGGTGCGGCTGTTCGTGGCGCCCGACCTGCGCCACGGCAACGTGATCGCGCTGGTCGTGATGCCGCGCGAGGCCGGCTCCGCCGAACTCAGCCGGCGCATCCAGGACACCCTCGCCGCCGCGCTCCACGGCACCCTGGTCTATTTCTACCTCGCGCTCGGCGAGGGTTACACGGCGCGCCTCCATTTCTGTTTCGTCGCCGATCCGCCGAAGACTTCGGTAATCCGCGGCCTCGAGACCGCCATCGCCCAGCTCGCCAGGCGATGGGACGATCGGTTGCACCAGCAGTTGATCGAAAAATTCGGTCCGCGGCGCGGACGGGCGCTCGCTGAGCGATGGGCCGGTGCATTCAGCGCTGACTATCAGGCGGCGACCGACGTAACCCGTGCGGTCGCGGACATCGAAGGCGTCGGAACGCTGGCCGCCAGCGGCCGCGATTTTATCGTCGAGGCCGGACCTCATGCGTCCGACGGTCACGCCGGCGAGGGGCGAAGCGACTTACGGATTATCGGGCTTGGCGATGCTCCCATGCTCTCCGACCTGATGCCCACTTTGCAGAACTTCGGCATCCAGGTGCTGTCCGAGGACGCTCACGAGTTTCGCCCGCGCAGCGACGGCAAAGTGACGCACGCGTACCTGCAGGTTTTTTCCGTGCAAGGACCCGACTCGCAACCGTTCACAGAATTTCCCGGGGCTGCGCTGATCGCGGACGCTATCGCCGCGGTGCGCGACGGCCTTGCCGCGGACGATTCTCTGAACTCGCTTACCCTCAGCGCGGGCCTCGCCTGGCGGGAGGTCGCTCTGTTGCGGGCGTATCTCGTCGCTGCGTTTCAGATGCGGCTGGCGCCCGCTCGTCTCGGCTTGCAGCGCGTGCTGTTGCTCTATCCCCAGCTCGCCAAATCGCTGTTCGAAGTGTTCACCGCTCGTCTCTCGTTCGAGAGTCCGGCCGCGCCGGAAAAAATCGCGGAGTTGCGCGAAGCATATCTCGCTCGCCTCGGCTCGATCGAAAATATTGCCGACGATCGCACCGCGCGCGCGCTGTTGTCGCTGGTCGAGGCGACGGTGCGCACCAATTTTTTCTGCACGGCGCCCTCGCCCGATCCCTACATCGCGCTCAAGTTCGAAAGTGCGCGCATCAGCGGGCTGCCCGACACCGCGCCGCTTTACGAGATTCACGTCAACAGTCCGCGCATGGAAGGATGCCATCTGCGCCACGGACGCATCGCGCGCGGCGGAATTCGTTTCAGTGACCGGCCCGACGATTACCGCACCGAGATCCTGGATTTGATGAAGACCCAGACCGTGAAGAACGCGATCATCGTCCCGTTCGGCGCCAAGGGCGGCTTCATCGTCAAGCCGCGGCCGCGCCATCAGCCGGATCCCCGCGACGGCGTCGAGGCCTACCAGACGCTGATCAAGGCGATGCTCGATCTCACCGACAACCTCATCGACGACGGTCCGGTACACCCAAAGCAAGTCAGGGTGATCGACAACGACGGGCCATATCTCGTCGTGGCCGCCGATAAAGGCACTGCGGGTTTCTCCGACATCGCCAATCGGATCGCGCTCGAGCGCGGCTTCTGGCTGGGCGACGCGTTCGCTTCCGGCGGGGAGCACGGCTACGACCACAAGAAGATGGCGATTACGGCGCGCGGCGCGTGGGAATCTGCGCGCCGGCATCTGCGCGAGATGGGCCGCGACCCCGACCGCGGCGCGCCGATCACGATGATCGGCATCGGCGACATGTCGGGCGACGTGTTCGGCAACGGCCTCCTGCGTTCGCGCAACTTGAAGCTCATCGCCGCCTTCGACCATCGCGACATCTTCATCGATCCCGACCCCGATCCCGCGATCAGCTTCGACGAACGCAAGCGGCTCTACGATTTGCCGCGCTCGAGTTGGTCGGACTACAATCCCGCCCTCATCAGTCCCGGCGGCGGCGTCTTCCGCCGTGGCCAGAAACGAATCGAGCTCAGCCCGCAGGCGCGCGCCGCGCTCGGCTGCGACTCCGGCGCGCTCGACGGCGAGTCGTTGATCCAGCGCATTCTGCGCGCGCCCGTCGATCTGTTTTACAACGGCGGCATCGGCACTTATGTGCGCGCCACGACCGAGACCGACGCCGAAGTCGCCGACCACGCCAACGACGCATGCCGAATCACCGCGCCGGAACTTCGCGCCAGGATTGTCGTCGAGGGCGGCAACCTTGGTTTCACCCAAAAGGCGCGCATCGAGTACGCGCTCGCCGGCGGACGCATCAACACCGACGCGATCGACAACTCGGCCGGCGTTGACATGTCCGATCACGAAGTCAACCTGAAGATTCTGCTCGAGCCTGCGGTGGCGCGCGGCGGGCTTACTATCGACGCGCGCAATCGCGCGCTCGCCGCGTGCGCCGACGAGGTCGCCGCCCGCGTCATCGCGGACAATCGCGACCAGGTGCTGTCGCTCAGCCTCGAACAGCTGCGCAGCCGCACGCACCTGGCCGAGTTTCGCGACCATCTCCAGGCCATCGAGGATCGCGGCATCTTGACCGGGATGGAGCCCGCGATGCCCCCGCACGAATCGCTTCACGAACGCTATGCGCGCTACCCCGGCTTGACCCGCCCCGAGCTTGCGCTGGCGGCAGCCTACACCAAGATCGATCTCATCCGGCGCCTTGAAGCGACCTTGCTGGTTGACGATTCGTACCTGGTCGGACGCTTCCTGCAGCCGTACTTCCCGCCCTCGCTGGCCGAGCTCTCCGACGTGGGCGCTCATCGCCTGCGCAAGGAACTGATCGCGACTCGCGCCGTCAATGAGCTCGTCGAGCTGGCCGGCTCGACTTTCGTCTTCGGTCACGTGCGCGATCGGGGCGTCGCGGCCGAGGATGCGGTCCGAGCATGGGTAATAGCGAGCGACGTGCTTTCGATTCGCGAGCGCGCCGGCGACCTCAAGTGCGATGCCGCAACAACCGCCGCCGAATCGGAGCTGGGCGCATTTCTCGCCCTCGAACGCGCCTGCCGCAGGGCCACGGGATGGGCGCTCAGCGAACTGGAACCCGCCACTTCGATCGGCGCCGCGGTGACCCGCTTCAGGCCCGCGTTCGAAATGCTATGCGGCGAGTTCGAGACGATGCTCGCGGGCGGCGAGCGCGATCGCTTCGAGCGCCTCTATCGCGAGCTTCGCAACAATATGCTGGACGGCGAACTGGCGCACGGGCTCGCGCGTCTGGCCTTCGCCGATCACATTCTGAGCGTGTTGAGCCTCAGTTTTGCCCGCGAAATCGAACCCGCCAAAACGGTGCGAGCGTACTTCGGCCTGAGCGCGCAACTAAACTTCACGATTCTCGAGGATGTCCTTCAATCGGTTGGCGATGACGACCGCTGGGAGCGGCGTGCCGCCAACGAACTCGCTGCCGAGCTTCGCGCCGCGCGCATCGCGCTGTGCTGCGCCGTGCTCGACGCTATCGCCGACGATCCCAATCTAGGTGTCGATGAATCGATCGAGCAGTTGAAGCGTGTTCGCGCCAATCGATTCGCGGAAGTCGCGCGGCTCTTCGACGAACTGAAAACGCCGGCGGCTCCGAGCCTGCCCGCGATTCACGTCACGATTCGCGCTCTCTCCCGTCTCGCCGCGTGACAGATACCGATCGACGATCGCGGAAACCGAGCGGGTCCGCGCCGCGCTCGAGGCTTAGCGATTCAGCCATGCGCCGTCTTGAGCGGCGAGCCGCGCCGGATCACGCCGACGCGGTTTGCGGCGGTGCAGATCCTTCGCTGCTCCCACTGCTCAACGCAAGCATCACCTCAGTCCAGCCGTCGAAAATCATATCGATGCCGATGAACAGTCCGATGACCCACAGTCCTGAAATCGGCCACGAACTCATGATGCCGAATCCGAGAAACAGCGAAATTACGCCGTTCAGGATCAGCCATCCCCGATGATGCATCGGGGTCGAAAAGGCCACGAAAATTCGAAAAGTGCCGGCGACGATCAGCAGCATCGCGATTATCAAGGTCAGTGTGACTGCAGCTATCCCCGGATGCGTGACCATCAGGAGGCCGGCCACTGCGTATAGCGCGCCGCCCATGAGATTGATGAAGAAGCCGCTCCAGGCGCGCCGTGCGAATCCGTGAACGATTTCGAACAGGCCGGCCAACATCAGCAGCCATCCGAAGAACATTACGGAAACCATCGTCATGAGTTCGGCGCCAGAGATTGCGATGGTGCCTATGATGATCAGCGCCGCTCCCAGCAAGAGAAACCAGGTACGATGCGCCCTCACTTCTTCGATTCCGAACGGCCCTACAAGTATAGCCATCCTGATATCCTCCGATTACCGGTTAGCGTGACAAGTTGTGCATCAACCGGGTGGCGGCTGGACAGGCACCGCGGCCGGCGCTGACTCGCCGGTGAAGTGGACAGCGGTGCCCGCATCGGAATGGTCTCCTGACGATTGGCGTAGCCAACTCGCGCGCACAGCGCAAGCCGATTTTTCCGCGCGTTGTTCGAGCGGTTCGCTACATGGCCTTCTTCCGGCGCTCCGCCCACCGCTTCTTCATTGCAATTGACAACCGTCTTCTGCCTTCCGGCGTCAGGCCTCCGCGTTTGCGCTTTTTCGAGGTGGTACCGCCCCGCTTGCCTGACAGGGCCGATCCCAGGAGCGCCGTGATAGCTTTACCGAGCCGGTCTCGTTCCTTCTTCAAGTCCGCCACTAATTTTTCCAGGTCCAAGGTTCTCTCCTTTGGCGCGCTTGCTGCCTTGCAGCTGGCGCCCTTCTTTAAGGGTCCACCCGATTTCGCGACCTATCACTGCCTGGCTAGGAGCTTAAGCTAATTTCCTATCAGCGCAATACCTACCCTATCTGTCGGCTCAATCCAATCATGCGGAGTATCGGATATCCCCCGCACGAGCCTAGCAGGCTGTTGAAAAGTAATTTTCAACGCCTGCTCCCTCTCTCTTGTCTCCCCCAAAGGGGGGAGATGTTGTAGGTAAGAGGACAACTTTTACGCAGGGTGTTGAAGCGGGCGAAATCAAATAAGCGAGTTGCGTTGAGTTTTTCAACACCCTGCTAGGGCATCGCGGCAGGCAAGGTAGCGGGAATTGTCGTTAATCGATAGAGTAAACGGTTCCTTGTTTTGAAAGAGATATGAAAGAAGCGGGTCGCGCAAAATTTCTCGTCGAGCTGATTAAACCGTCGCACTACGACGACGACGGCTATCTCATCCAATGGTGGCGCGGCTTTGTGCCGTCGAGCTCGCTGTCGAACATCTACGGCCTCGCGCTGGACGCGCAGTCGCGGCGAATCCTCGGCGACGGCGTCAACCTCGAGATAGTGGCGCACGACGAGACCAATGCGAGAGTGCCGGTGCGTTCGATAATCCGGCGCTTCAAGCGCAACGCGAACCGCGGCATCGCGCTGCTGATCGGAGTGCAAACCAACCAGTTTGCACGCGCAGTCGATATCGCGCGCGAGCTGCGCGCCGCCGGAATCCAGGTTGCAATTGGAGGTTTCCACGTCAGCGGATGCCTCGCGATGCTTCCCGCGATGCCGCCCGAGATGACCGACGCGCTCGCGCTCGGAATCACGCTGTTCGCGGGCGAGGCCGAGGAGCGGCTCGACGAGCTGCTCATCGCGGCGTTCGAGGATCGGCTGCCGCCGGTTTACAATTTTATGGCCGATTTGCCGGCGATGGACGGCAAGCCGCTGCCGTTCCTGCCTGTAAAATACGTGAAGCGTTACGCCGGGGCGCTCGGCTGCTTCGACGCGGGACGCGGCTGTCCGTTCAGTTGCAGCTTCTGCACGATCATAAACGTGCAGGGGCGCAAGTCACGTCATCGCAGCGCCGACGACATCGAGCAGCTGATTCGCGCCCACGCAGCGCAAGGCGTGCGGAGCTTCTTCATCACCGACGACAATTTCGCGCGCAATCGGAACTGGGAAGCGATCCTCGACCGCATCATCCAGCTCAAGCGCCGCGACCGGCTGAAGATAAACCTCATCATGCAAGTCGATACGATGTGCCACAGAATCCCGAACTTCGTGGAGAAGTCGGCCCTCGCCGGGTGCAAGAAAGTTTTCATCGGGCTCGAGAACATCAATCCCGACAGCCTCAAGGGCGCGTCGAAGGGTCAAAATCGCATCACCGAATACCGCAAGATGCTGCAGGCGTGGAAGCGCGCCAAGGTGCTGACCTACGCCGGCTACATCCTGGGCTTCCCGTCCGACACGCCCGCGAGCATCGAGCGCGACATCGCG